>Ga0310695_10015818_pt1 | contig 9995 bp, 4 predicted proteins | sample RumenRJG_04DNA_FD_203882 | JGI IMG/M metagenome (GOLD analysis project Ga0310695, IMG submission 203882) | Bovine rumen microbial communities from Lethbridge, Alberta, Canada - RJG_04 (v2) (version 2) | ecosystem: Host-associated > Mammals > Digestive system > Stomach > Rumen | place: Canada... | reverse complement strand
TCATAACTCTTGAGTCCATCCTTGAGGATATCCTCGCTTACCTCACCCAGGTTGAAGTACAGCGAACCGCCATCCCTGTTGTCGAGGTTTTCATCCATGAAAGGATCCAGCATCCAGAACTGGATATACTCGATATTGGATTGCTCAAAGTTGGTGTTATCGATCTTACGCATAATACCGCCCCAACGCTTCTCGGGATTGAGCAAGTGTCCATCCTGATCGATGCTTGATGGGTCGGCGTCGAGGTTATACGGGCCACGCTCGCGGGGATAGAATGACAGGTTCAGGGTCTGGACTACCGACGACTCACCATAGTTGAGTTCACGACCGGGGAAAACCTCACTGAAGGCCACCTCACGGGCATAGGGGTAGGATAACGCGTCAAGGTCATTCTTGATGTAACCGGGAGCATAGGAGGAATTGCGCTGAGTGAAAAGGCGATCGATATAGTACCACGAAATCAGGGCTCGGTTCTTGCCATAATTGATATCGTTGGTCAAGGCAGCCTCGGGGAACAGGGCATCGGCAGCCGGGTCATAGGGCGTCGAGGCCAGTGACCACGAGTACGGGGAGCGGATGTCAAGGCCCGTCTGTGTCGATTCAAAGTCGTCAATATAAGAACTACCGGAATTGGAACCCGTCTTGGCCTGATGAGGAATCAATTGGGCAAACTCACCCTTGAAACTGATGCTAGACGGCTGCACGGCATTCACGGTAGGAATCTTGTTCAAGAGGTTGGTGAGCCACATGAAGTTCTTGTTAAAGTTCATGTTGACGCCCCAGATGGTGTTATTCACCAACTCGCTACCGATGGCAACCTTGTCACCGATGGCCTTCTCGCCATAGTGCATCACCGTACCACCGATGCGGAAATCCTTATTGAAATCATAGGCCAGATCCAAACCCAACAAGGTCTTGCGCTGCATGCTGAAGGTTGACTGGTTCTCGAGCGATACATTGATGTTGGCTCCAGACTCAATGAGGCTAGTGTTGTTAATGGTGACTGTACCCATCATGTAGTCAACAGTATAGTCGCTACCCTCGGTAAGTGTCACGCCACCCGAGGTTACGACAACAGATCCGCGCGCTACATTGGTCGCATTGAGCCTGATCACGTTACCCGAACTGGATTGATACTCACCAGCAAGGACAAACTTGTTCTTGTCGCTGAATTGCTGGGCGACAACCAGTGTTGAATCATACAACTCGGTATAGATATAATCCTTGGCAATCGCATCGTCATTGAATTTGGAACGCAGGTGTTCGCCGAAGGGTTCAATAACGGGGAAAATAATCTTACCGTTCTTGGAATCTACCGTATATCCTTCAATATAGTCAAAGCGGCCATCGATGTTGGTTTCCTGGTTGGCATCGAGACGGTCCAGGTTCATCACCTGCAACAGGGGGGTGTCCTTAATCCGCCCGGCGGGGATATAGGTCAACTCATTACCAGTCGTGTCACTCAGGTACTTGATGTTGAGTTTGAAATTATTCTTCTGGATCGAATAGGCGCCCAGTGAATAGACGTTCTTCATGGCCAAGTCCCACATGGGGAAATAGGGGGAAGACGTTGTACCCTTCAGCATCTTGACATAGAGTGACTGGTCGGTTGATGTGATGTCGCCCGAGAACTCACCCACTTGATAGGTGCGGCCGCCATAGGTGTACTCATAGGCCACAGCCAGGATTTCATCACTATTGAGCGCTGTCTTGAGCATGATGTAACCCAGGCTCTCATTCAAGTAGTAATCGGCCTGAGTCAGCAGGCGTGCGCTCTCAATTTTCTCATAGTCCTTACCGCCTTCAAAACCATACTGGTCTTTCAAGGGAGCGAGTTCGGTAGAAGCCTGGCTCATGTAGCGGGCGTTGGGGTACTCTTCCTTGATGGTGGAAAGCAGGTTATTGGAATTGTTGGACGGCATCGAGCCCTCGTTTCCAATCCAGTGATGGTTGCTGATGTTGCGCTCACTACCCTCGCCCACGTCCATAAAGGCCATGATGTTGCGCGCCTTATCATAGTTGTTACGCTTATTGGTCACCCACACCTCAATGCGCTTAATCTGGACACCCGACGAGACAAGAGGCAATCGGGAGCACCATTCATCATAGTGGTCCCTGAAGAAGTGTGACAAGAAGTAGTTGCGGTTCTGGTCATACTTGTCAGCAGGAATGTAGAATTCGGTTGTCTGGGAACCGCCACGACTGCTCACCGACTGGGTCTGACTCTTCTGCTGCGACACGAGCGCGGTAGCGGTCAATTTGCCAAACTGCAATTTGGTTTTCACACCAAACAATGCGGCACTACCACGAATCAGGGTTCCTCCCGTGGTCATGCTGACATTACCGGCCTCAAGGTTCTTGATAATCTCGTCCTCCTTGCCTTCATAGGCGAGTTTCAGGTTCTTGCTGTCGAAATCAAACGTGGCTGCCGTGTTATAAGACATGTTAAACCTCATCTTATCACCCACCGATGCCGTGATATCGGCCTTGATTTCCTGTTCAAAGTCAAAGTATGTCTTGCGACGCTGGGAAACCATCAAGGCGGGGTTATCGGTAGAATTGGATTTAACACCCATCTTGAGAATAATTGAGCCGGTGGTTTTCAATTGCAGGCCGCCAGGGCCAAAGATGCTCTCGGCAGCCCCCAGGCCAAACTGCATGTCAAGGAAATTGAACGGGTCTTTGTCAATATTCTGGGCACTCTCGGCATTACGTTGGCGATAATACTCCATCATCGACCTCCTGAAGTCCATGTTACTGAACTCGTCGGAAGACATAATATAAGGTGTGACAATGTCGTGCTCGCCCAATCGGGTGTGCACAACATAACATCCGGTCTCAGGGTCAAATTCGACCTCGGACGTGATATTTGACGGGGTTTTCAGGTCAGCGGCATACTCGCCCATGCCTTGAACATCATCATAAGTCTGAGGTATGGTCCGCTTCACGTCATAGTGGAGGTCCAATTGAGGTGTCTGCTGTTGCTGAGCCGAAGGGCGTGTGTCAGGCGGCGGTGGAGGCGGTGGCAAAGTACTGGTCACATATTGCGCCAGCATACTATCACTGCCGGCCCACAGTCCAATGAGTGTGCCGATGATTATCGAGAATATTATTTTTTTTCGAGTCAGCATTAACAATTTTTAATCAACCGTTGAACTGGCAACCACGAGCCATTGCAGGATCACATCATCTTGAGCGCTTGCTTGATGGCAGACTCGACAGTCAATGCCGGGTTACTGGAGAGCAATGACTTAAGTGCCTTCTGTGATGCCTGTTGGGTGAAGCCCAACATGATAAGGGCAGCAAGCGCCTCGTCATAGACCTCACTGGTGGCCGGTTCAGTTTCTTTTAATAACGTATCACTAGTCGGTTTTATTTTATCCTTCAGGTCAACTATTATGCGTTGAGCGGTTTTTCCGCCCACTCCCTTGACCGTTTTGAACATCGCCACATTGTTGTTGGTAATCGCCGCGGCAAACTCATCTACCGACATCGAGGACAACACCATGCGCGCGATGTTGGGACCGACGCCCGAGACCGATATGAGCAAGAGGAAAGCCTCGCGCTCCCGCTTGGCGGCAAAACCATATAAAATGTGGGCATCCTCACGTATTGCCTCATAGATATACAACAGGACTTCGTTACCCTGGCCTGCCTTGGAAATGGTATCATAGGTTGATAACGAAATATTCACCATGTAACCGATGCCGTGATTGTCAATGACGGCAAATGTCGGGTTAAGTTCTGCTAGGTTGCCTTTGATATAATCAATCATTATTGCTTATTGTAAGATCAGGTTAATAATATAGTTGATGTCCGAGAAAAGAATCTCGAGATCATGATTCACATCGGCACGCACCAGGGTCGAGGCATCGGCCGCGTCGTTACCCCTGAGCAAGATGTCAACTATTGCCATGACATCGGCAATATTCACCTCACGGTCATTGTTGACATCACCGGGCAACAGACAGTGACCGATCACTGCATCTACCGCCGACCAGGCATCCAACTTGCCGAAACCCCACTTGGAATGATCGCCGCCGGTCACAAATGCGTCCTTGACCGAACTGGCCCTGAAGGCTTCACGGACATCAGACACGGTCAACGAGGGGTTCAATTGCAGCATCATCGCAATCACGCCCGTAACCACGGGGGCTGACATCGAAGTGCCATAGATCACACTATAAGGATACTCCACTCCCGAGACCGTCACACCAGGGGGCATGTGCTGGTAATGAGATGAGTCATGATATCGGTTTGCCGAGGATATCACGGCAAACCCGGGCGCGCACAAGTCGGGACGCTCTACACCACTCTCATCGGGACCATAGGATGAGAAATAAGCGATATCATCGGGGGTGCATCGATTATAGGTGTAAAGTTCATTATTGAAGTCATAATAGGACTTGCGGGAACAGTAGGCGCCGACCGATATCACGCTATCGGTAGTAGCAAGATCGCTGATAGAGCCTTGGGTACTGCCACCGACCATGCCATCGATGCCGAAAGTGTCAAAATAATCGTCCTTGGTTGACCATCCGACGAGTTCAATCTCATCACTCGAGGTATATTGTAATCCAAGCAGATAGTCACTGCTGATAGTCGCGTCAAAAATCCAGAACGAATGGAACCGGTCGCCAATGCGGTCGCCGGCTTGATTGAACTGAGGCTCCATAGCGCTGGCAAACTGCACCTCACCCGTGAAGAACCTGGCGAAATCATGTTCAACCTCGCTTGAAAGAGTAAAGACGCTGTCCTCGTCCTGCAGCCCTATCCATGGTGACGCGTAGGCGATTGAATTGTCCCCCCTGTTGATAGCGACCAATCGGGACCTGTGCACCGAGGCCCCGTCGCTCCACATGCTGACGTAGCCATTGTGCTGAGTGCCACTGGACTTCCCTCTCATGATAGTGGTCACCACATCCCCATCGCCTGCTAGCCTGTGGTTGAAACGGACGGGGACGTTCCCGTCGTTGCCTGCCGAGAGGACACAGATGCGTCCAGGGCCGGAGAGGGCTTCAAAAGTGCGGCACATGAATGATGTGCCATTGTTAGGCCCCTCATTGGTGCCGATACTCATGTTCACGACACATGGCTTGTTGACCCGGTCGGCATAATCAAAAATGTATTTCAAGGCATTGGCCACATTGGCATCCGAGAGGCTGTCGCCGGGCATTCCACAAGCGACCAGGTCGGCCTCAGTAGCGACACCATACCAGCCGTTAGCACGATAACTGCCGGCAGCCGTTCCCAGCGTGTGGGTTCCGTGGGACGTCCCATTAAAATCGGTGGTTAGCATCGCTATCATGTCGGGCGACTCGTAGCAACTGCCAGGTAAAGTATCACCGCCGACCACTGGTCTGGGGCCGGTCGTGTCGCAAGGCATATACACGGCCTTGACACGGGTCTTGCCATCAATGCCACACAGGTTAACGTGATTGAAATCTATCCCAGTATCAATAATGCCGACAATCACCCCACGGCCAGTTAGTGGAGCGACCATACCTTGACCGTAATGAACCCTGTCAATACATGATAAACTCCTTGCACTGTCATTATGCAGACTTAACGGTCTTGCAAACGAGATTTCACGCACGCAGGTCATCGACATTACCACGGTCATCGCACTGGCAGGAATCTGAACAGTGACGAAGTTATCAAATCGAGCGTTCACCTTTACGCCAGCCGTGCGTAGTGCAGACAAGTCCTCTTCACCATCGACACGGATAAAGGCTTGAAACATCTCACCAGACGATTGGGGAGCATGCTTCCCAGCGACAGCGTCATGACGATGCAGGCGCAATTTGGATGTGGCGGTCAACGGAGTTGAAGCCCACACCAAAGCCATCCCCATGAGGGACAAAAGGAACGTCAAGACTTGCCGCGTCATCTCATCAGCAAGGATTACATGCCCAGGATAGCATTAATGATCATATTGACATCCACGATGTTGACTTCGCCGTCACCATTGACATCAGGCCTGAGGTTGTCGCTTGAGCCACCCGATCCCAGGATGATATTAATGAGGATGTTGATATCAAGGATGTTGATCTCGCCATCGCCATTGACATCACAACTCGTCTGGTCCATGTGGAGTATATAGCGCATTCCAGCCTTCACATCAAGTTTGCCGCTTCCCCATCGTGTGGGTTGAATCCTGGTGTGAGCGTCCTTGTAACTCGAATGCTTTAGCACGTTGCGGACATCTCCAGCACTCAAGTTGGGATTGGCTTGCAGCCACAGGGCAATAGCACCCGCCACGACAGGAGCCGACATGGAAGTACCCAAATCAGGGCAATAGGGATATTCAACATTGTTGACAAATGCCGAAGGCTGCCAATAGGCGATATTTGGCGCAGTAACGTCATAGCGGTTTGCCGATGAAACAATCACGCTGCCAGGAGCGCAGACATCGGGACGGGCAATCCCGTTCTCATCAGGCCCGTAAGAGGAATAATACGACAACTCGAGTGGTGTACTTAACGACCTGAAATACTGAGAGCCGTCACGCAGCGTCACATACTGCTTTGAATTATAGGATCCGACCGAAATCACACTGTCGGTGGTCGCCAAATCATTGATAGACCCTAACGGAGAGCCGGCTTCGGCCCACGAGAAGCCATAATTGTTGAAATAGGCATATTGGGATGTCCATATCGCCAGCATAATTGCCGAAGGAGAGAAATACTGGAAACCCAGGGAGTAGTCTCGGGACTTGGAGCGCATGTTGAGTTCACACAACGAACTGGGGTCTCCATTGTACTCGATAGAGCCCTTAATGTTTACCGTGCCAGTGAAATACTGAGCCAGATTGGCATCGGTCTCGCTCGAAATATCAGCATTAACGCCAGATGAAGTGGCACCAAAGGCGCGTGACCTGTACAGAATCTGGCCCGTCTTGTTGTTGACCACAATCATCCTGGTATTGAATGACTTCTGCTCTTTACTCCATGCGTTAACATATCCCGAGTACTGCAGGCCGCCACCATATCCACTCATCAGTGTCACAATGGTATCAGGGCTGTTGGTCAACGAGCGGTGCACACACACGGGGTTATTGCCGTCGTTACCGGCCGATACGACAATCACCTTGCCGGGGCCCGAAAGTTGTTGACACACTTGAGAAAGAAATGACGTGCCATTGTGGGCGCCCACATTGGAGCCAAGGCTGATGTTGATGACACAGGGTTTGCCCTTGCGGTTAGCGTAATCAACAATGTAACTGATGCAGTTGGCGACACGAACGTCGTTCAATTTATCCTCCGGAATGCCGCAGGCCACAATGTCGGCCTCAGGAGCCATGCCATACCAGGCGTTACCCTTGTAACTGCCGGCGGCAATACCAGCCGTCTGGGTGCCATGGGTTGTCAGGGGGTCATCGGTCGTGAGGGCGGCAATCTGTGACGGGGTCTCATAAGCACTACCCGGCATACGACGGTTTTTAACGACCGGCTGCGTGCCTGTGGTGTCAAATGGCATATAGACGGCCTTCACACGGGTGTTTCCGTTAGCGTCCCAGAAGTTCACATGATTGAAATCAAAGCCGCAGTCAATCACTCCGATGATCACATCCTTGCCCGTGTAGGGCATGTCGAAGTTAATTCCTTCGGCCACATCGGCCACACGCGAGTAATAGCGGGCACTGTCGGAACAGGTTTCTAATTTTAACGCCCGTGAGACATAAAGCACGCCTTCGATACTCAACAGGGATTGCGGAGTCACCGACGGCTTGATACGGGCAGTATAAAAGCCATCATATTTCGCGGTAATCACAACGCCGGCAGCCTCAAGTTTGTAGTCCATGACACTGCTATTCACCTTGATGAACGCATCATAGTAACTGCTATTAGCGTTCTGGCCATTCAGGCTAAGACTTGAGCACATCACCAGTAGTGACGATGCAATAAACATCAAGTATTTTTTCATATCATCAACAAGATTTTAATGTTCAAATGCATGCATGAATTATAAGAGTACAAAATTAGTAAAAAAATTAAATCCTGACGGAATAATCCAACAAATAAACTAAAAATGTCACGTTACCGGGGCACCGATGTGTCGATAAGTGGTGATTTTTCAATAGGATGAATTGTAATAAAGCACCATGCTGAGCCGTTATTATCACATGGGACTTGAGATAGAACACAAATACCTCGTCAAGAATGACACCTATAAGCCAATGGCTTGTAAAAGGCAGGAAATCAAGCAGGGTTTCTTGTCCAGAAATCCCGAGAGAACCGTGAGGGTGAGGGTGCTGGATAACAAAGGATTCATCACCGTCAAGGGAAAAGGGACAGGAGCGGCACATCCCGAGTTTGAATATCAAATCCCGCTGGATGACGCATTGCAGTTGATGTCGCTGTGCGAGGCACCAATCATCGAGAAGACCCGCCACATTGTCATGGACCACGGCAATCGGTGGGAAATTGATGAATTCAAGGGCGGTCTTGCCGGGCTTGTCATCGCCGAACTGGAAGTGCCCGACGAGGATTACGTTTTCCCCCTACCCGCTTTCATCGGCCAGGAAGTGACAGGCGACCCTAGATACTATAATTCGCAATTAGGTGTTCACTGCTGATGCTCCACGGAGCGCTCACCTATAAAAAAAAGACACAACGCGGTAGAATGCGTTGTTTTTTTTGTACTTTTGCAGCCGAAATTCGCTTAAAGAAGACCCGACCGCCGATATGTTGAAGATAAAGAGGCTATATACATTCATGTTGTCAAGGTTCCTGCCCAGGTTCCTGATGACTTTCTGCATCTGCCTCTTTATTGTAATGATGCAGTTCCTGTGGCGCTATATTGACGAACTGGTCGGCAAGGGATTGAGCATCGAGGTCGTTGCCGAATTGTTCTTCTATGCCGCATTGTCAATGGTGCCGCTGGCATTGCCGCTCAGCATCCTGCTGGCCGCACTGATGACCTTTGGAGACCTCGGTGAACACATTGAACTCACCGCGCTCAAGTCATCGGGCATCTCGTTGACCACTATCATGAAGCCCCTTGCCATTCTCATGGCGATAGTGGCTGTCGGAGCCTTTTTTTTCCAGAACAATGTCTTGCCCAAGTCCCAAGTCAAGATGTGGACACTGCTGTTCTCGATGAGGCAGACCTCGCCCACACTTGATATTCCCGAGGGAGCCGTCTATAGCCAGATACCTGGATACAACATCTATGTCAAGCGCAAAGACAAGGAGCGTGACATGTTGTATAACATGCTCATCTATGATGTATCGGTAAGTTCCATGTATCCCCGCATCGTCGCTGCCGACTCGGGCCGGTTGAGTATGACCGAGGACAAGCGCCACCTGGTGCTCACCCTCTACAAGGGTTCGTGGTATGAGGAGATGAAGAGCGGTGGCGGCGTCAACGGCATGAGCGGCGACCTGTATCGCCGCGAGACATTCCATGACAAGGAAATCTTGATCCCCTATGACGCCAATTTCACGCGCATGGATGATGAGGCCATGAGATCGCAATATGTGGGAAAGAACATCACCGAGTTACAACAGACGATTGACTCGGTGAGGATAAAGGTGGATTCGGCCGCCACGACAGTGTTGGCCAGGATGCGCACGCAACCCGTGTGTGGCGTACCGGCACAGCGCACCATCTTCAAGGACGGCAAGCCTCATGAGGAGCCCGTCAAGGAAGTGACCCTCGACAAGCCTGTTGACGTCAACAAGATCATCAAGGAATTGCCCCACCACGAACAGCAACAGATCATCAATCAGGCCTTGATGCGCACGACCACGGCGATGCAGGACATGCAATTCCAGGGCTATACCATCAATGACAACAACTATGTCATCCGCCGTCACCAGATCGAGTTGATGAAGAAATTCACGCTCTCGCTGGCGTGTCTCATTTTTTTCTTCATCGGCGCGCCCCTTGGCGCCATCATCCGCAAGGGAGGCCTGGGAATGCCCATCGTCATCTCGGTCATTCTGTTCATTATTTATTACATCATCGACAACATGGGCTACAAGTTGGCC
>Ga0310695_10015817_pt1 | contig 9995 bp, 6 predicted proteins | sample RumenRJG_04DNA_FD_203882 | JGI IMG/M metagenome (GOLD analysis project Ga0310695, IMG submission 203882) | Bovine rumen microbial communities from Lethbridge, Alberta, Canada - RJG_04 (v2) (version 2) | ecosystem: Host-associated > Mammals > Digestive system > Stomach > Rumen | place: Canada... | reverse complement strand
AAAAATAAATCATAAATTAAATAAAATAGACTTTATGATTTTTGACTATTTTGAAAAACTTGAGAAAGAATTAAACTTTTTTTATTATTAATACTACTTGAAAGATTATTATCTTTTTTATTTGTGTTAATATCTTTTTCTTTTGTTTCTTCACTTTCAATTTTTTCAGTTTTTTTTGTTTTTATTTCTTTCTTTTTTTTTTTCTCTAATTTTTCTTTTTTTTCATTTTCTTTTTTTAATTTTTCTTCAGTATCAAAAATATCACCAACTTCTTCTTTATACCAATCTTCAACATTATTATTTAAAGTTTCAATAATCATTAAAGTATCTTTCATTTCTTCAGAAGTTAAAATTTCTTCAGAACAATTTTTTAAAGATTTTAATGCATTATATAAAGCTTCTTTTGCATAAAAAAAAGAATTTATTCTCATATTTAAAATTTCATTAAGAAAAACAGAATAATTTAAAGAAATATTTAATTTAGTTGGATTTAAATCATCTAAATTTTTTACTAAGTCTTTTGCTTCATTATAAAAATGAAAAGCATTTTGTTTATTTATAAATAATGAATGTCCAGTTGTAATTTCAGCCATATATCTATAATAATCACCTTTTACTTTAAGATATTTAGCAGTTTCTTCATTATTTAATTTATTAATTAATAAATTTTCATTTATTAATTTAATAACTCTTTCACATCTTTTTAAAATTAATCTTTCTTTTTCACTTTTTATTTCTTGTATTAATTTTTTAGATGAATTATCATTTAATAATAAATTACATAATATTCTATGTGCATTTCTTAATTTTTCAATATATATATAATTACATCCTAAAAATATTCTCATTTGATCTTTTGTTAAAGCACTATTTGAAAATAAAACTAAATCATCTGCATAATGAATTGCTTCTTCTGGATCATTTAATCTTAATGCAATATTTCCTAAATAATATGCTTTTTTAAATTGAATTTCTTGAGGATTTAATTGACTATCATCTGAGTATATTGATTCGTCATCATTATTTGATGATGTTATTGATGATTTTGATTTATTTGAATTCGAGTTTTTTTCTATTAAATGAGAGTCTTTTTCAATTTTTGAATTTTCAATTTTTGAATTTTCATTTTTTGAGTTTTCGATTTTTAAATTTTCATTTTTTGAATTTTCATTTTTTGAACTTTCATTTTTTGAATTTTCATTTTTTGAATTTTCATTTTTTGAATTTTCATTTTTTGAATTTTCATTTTTTGAATTTTCGATTTTTGAATTTTCAATTTTTGAATTTCCATTCATGGAAGGTTCATTTAATATTTTATTTTTTTTTTTTCTTTTATTGAATAATGAATCTTCAATATTTGAATGAGATGATTGATTTTGTTGTTCTATTATTTGACTTGAAATCATTTTTTTTTTATCTTTTTTTTCTGTTTTAGATATCATTTGAGATTGTTTCATATTTAAAATTTCGCTTTTCATTTTTGATAATGACTTTTTTATATATTTTAGTATATATAAGTTATAGAAAAATATATCTTTATCTAATTATTTTTTTAAGATTTTATTTATTTAATTTTTTTATTTGATATATATTTATTATGTCAAATGAAATATTAATTTATATTATAATTTAAGAATTTTCATCTATCATATTTATATTTTTCAAGAAATATTAAAAATAATTTAGATGATTTAAATATTTATTAAAGATTAAAAATATCATAAAAAAATATAATTTATTTTTTTTAATTATTCATAATAAAAAATAAAGGAAATCATATAAAAAATGGAAAAAGTTTTACAACAATTATTATTAAATGAAGAAAAATTTAATGCTTTTGCAAAATTATTTTTTAATGATGCTGATATTGATAATAATCATGTAATTGATGCAAATGAATTTAGACAAATGATTTTTGGTCTTTGTGATGAATTAGGTTTACCTATGCCTAATGATGATGAAATAAAAATATTAAGAAATAAAGTTGATTTAAATCATAATGGAATAATTGAGTTTAATGAATTTAAATTATTTTTAAAAAATTTATTCAAGCAAATAATTGAAAATGGAATTAATAATCTAAATCATTAATTATTTTTTTTTGAATAATTATATAAAAAATTTAAAGAGTTATTATTAAAAAAATTTTTTTGTTTTTTAAATATATTTTTTTTTTAAAAATATATATTTTATTTAAACTTTTAAACACTTGTCATATACTTTTTTATATAATTATTAATAACATAACATGAATATTTCATTTCTTCAAAAGTATAATAAAGATGATAGCTCTGCTCTCTTTATTTATAATTTCTTTTATTCTTTTATTAGTATATAAATTTAAATAAGTAAAATATTATTATATAAATTGTGAATAAAATTCAATTTTTTCAACATAAACTTGATTATATTTTATTTTTTCAAAATTATTAGATATTTAATATAATTAAAAAAATAAAAGTAATAATTTATAATTTTTAAATAATATATTCATTCCTGTAATTAAAATAATAAAAATCAACAATTAAAATTACTAAATTCATAAAAATTTCCATATAAGAAAAATCTATATCCTATAATTAATAAAAAATAAGGAAAATAAAGGCTTAAAAAATGAATTGTTTTCCATTCAATAAAATATATTATTTTCTAGTTGTTTAATTTTATTATAATTTATTTCAATAATTGAATTAATATTTAGAAAAGGATTTTCTTCATTATTATTATTAATATTTGGTATTTGATTTTCAATTGATGTTGGTAATATAGATAATAATGAAATCATTTTGAGATGTAAAATTATAATTTTTATTTATATTTTTGTTTTTATTATCTTTTGATGTTTTATTATTTGGAATATTCTAATAATTTAGGATTATTTTAGTTTGCTATTAATGGAGTTTCTACATTTTTGAATCATTGGATGATGATAATGTTGACATTTTTTATTGTTATATTTTTATTATTATAATATTAAATTTTTTTTATATATTATTTATTTATATTAATACTATTTAATTATATATGAAATATAAAATTTAAATTAAATTTTATAATATAATTAAAGAAATATATTGAAATTAAAATTTATTAAAAAAATAAAAATATATTTAAATTTATTTAATTATTCAAATTGCTAATTATATGTTTATTAATTATATACCTTGCATATTGTGTTTCCTTAGTATAAAACCTTAAATAGCATGAGCGTGAGTTAATAATTTCTTTTTTTCCTTCTTTTGTGTATAAAGCTAAATAATTTAAATGTTTTCTTATTTTATTTTTATCATAACTAGAATAAAATTCAATTTTTTCAATATCACCTTGTTTATAAATAATAGATCTCCTACATGTTTGTTTAAATACAATATAATTATTTTCTAAAACAAACGTATATATTGTACCATTAATAAATATCAAAAAGAATGCTAATATTACCAAACAAAAAAAAATTAGAAATAAAAATTTAGCATCCTTTAAATTACCCATTGTGAGTATACAAAAACCTAGAATTAATAAAATTAGAGGAAGAAAAAGACCAAATAAACAATTTGAGACATAATGAATTTCTATTTTGTTTCTTTCTGGTTGTTGTACTCCATAATGTTCTATTTCATTAATTGAATTAATATTTAATAAATTAGTTTCTAAATATTCATTATTTATAATTTGAATGTCTTTTTTTGATGAAATAGTATCTATTTGATTTCTATTTATAATATCATTATTATTATCTATAGATATATTATTATCATTTTGATTATTTTCTTCATTTGTTAATTTATTTTTTATTATGAAAGGATTTTCTATATTTATAAGATCATTTGGTAAAGATAATATTGACATAAATTTTTATAATACTTTTTATTCTTTTTTTGATAAATTTTTATTAATTAAAATAAAAGAATAATAATTTAATAATTTATTTAATCAAAATTAAAAAAAAAATAATTTAATTAAACTAATCTCCTATTACATAATCATCATCATCATCATTTTCATCATCAACAATTTTTTTTTTCTTATTAGTACTTTTCACTTTTTTATTACTTTTAGTACTTATTTTTTTATTACTACTATTAGTTTTTTTTCCCAATAAAACATCAATATCTTCTAAAGTTTTATCAATATTAATTTCATTTTTCTTTTTATTATTACTATTATTTTTTTTTTCTTCTTTCTTTTCTTCTTTATTATTTAAAGAACTTAAATATTGTTCAATTGTTCCTTGTTTTGCTCTCATTGCTAATCTTTCTTTTAAAGTTAATTTTGTTTTATCTTTTGTTGGAGTTATTTCTTTTATATTTAATTTTTTTAAAATATTTGATGCACCTGGAACTAAATTTTCTTCATCTTCATTTATTTTTATTATTTCTTCTTCAAAATTTGTACTACTTTTATTATTTGAATTATTATTTTTTGAATTTGAATTTTTGTTATTTATTTTTTTTTCTGTTGTTTTAATATTTTTTTTCTTTTTTTCATTTGAATTTTTTTCTTCTGAATTTTTCTTTTTTTTATTTGTTTTTAAATTTTTATTTCCATTTTCACTATCATTATCATCATAAATACTAATTTCTTCATTTTCACTTTCACTTTCATCATCATCAATAAAAGAATCTTCATTTTTTTTCTTTTTAGTAACTTTATTATTTTTCTTTTTCTTATTTTTAAATCTACTTGAATTTTTCATTGTTTTAATTTTACTTTCAGCTTCAATATTTTTTCCTTCAATTTCATTTATAATTTTATTATATTCATCAATAAATTTTTCTAAATCTTCTTTCCATAAATTTGAAGGAGAATTTTTATTTAAAATATCATATTCATTTCTTTCTTTACTAATTAAATTATCTAATTCACTAATTTTTTCTGGAGTAAGAGACCAAATATTCATATTCATTAAATAATCATAATCTAAATCATTTTCTTCATTTGAATCTTCTATAATGTGTTCTGTATCATCATTTGAAACTATAATTTCAGTTGAATTTATTTTAAATGCATCTTGATATATTTTTTTTAATTCTTTATTTGTTTTTAATTTATTTTCTTTTAATAATTTTAAAATATCTTTTCTACTTCTTCCTCTAAAATTAATAACTCCATTTAAAAATAAAGTAATAAATTTTTTTTTATTTTCATTTTTTTCTAATGCATAACCAATTTTATTTAATAAATAATTTTTCCTTTTTTCATAATATTCAAGTCTAACTCTATAAAACTCATCAAAAATTTCTTCAACATTATTATATTTCTTAATTTTATTATTTGAATCAAATAAAACCATATTAGAAATAGAGAGTGTAGTACTCAATTTAAAAATTTTTAACAAATCTTCATAACTTTTATCTTTAATATTATTAAAACTATCATCACTTAATTTAACAATAAATAAAATTTTATTATCAGTATGATACTCTTTAATATCTTCAACAATAAAATCTCTATTTCCATTATATTCCTTATTATCAACATGCATTTTTTCTAAAAAGCTTTTATAATCTCTTGTAAATTCCCTAATTGGCAATTCTGAAATTTCAATTAATTTTTCATCTAAATTAATATTAATTTTCCCATTAACAACATAACTTTTCCCTTTATTATTAACTTCCTTAATTTCACCACTAAAACCTTTATACCATGGTTTCATATCAATATAACTTTCATTATTAATTTTCCTAATTAAATTCCTAGCAATTTCAATTGGATTAAACTCAGGTATAAAAGTAGACCATCCAGTTCCAATTCCTTCAGCTCCATTAACAAGTACCATAGGAATAATTGGTACATACCATACAGGTTCAATTTTTAATCCTTCATCAACATTATATAATAATAAATTATCATCATTTTCATTAAAAATTAATCTTGATATTGGATTTAATGTTGTATATATATAACGAGGTGATGCTGCTCCTTTTGTTCCATTATATCGATTTCCAAATTGTCCTTTTGGAAGAAGTAAATTTAAATTGTTTGAACCTACAAAATCTTGTGCTAATGCTGTTATAGTTGAACCAAGGCTTTGTTCACCATGATGATATGATGAATTTTCAGCTACGTATCCTATTAATTGAGCTACTTTCATTTCATTTTTTAAATTACGTTTAAAACAAGAAAATAATATTTTACGTTCTGATGGTTTTAAACCATCCATCATTGATGGTATTGAACGTATGTTATCGTAAAATGAGAAAAATATTAATTCTTCATTTATGAAGTTTTTATAACGAATTGTACCCTTTGATTGATCAAGGAATGTATTAAATTGATCAAAGTTTAATAACCATTCTTTACGTGCTTCTGAATCACTTTTTTCAAAACCTAAAATTATGGCTTTGTCATCTTCTTCATTTATGTATTTAAATGATAATTTTAATTTTTTTATATTTGAAAAATATTCTTTTGCTTCTTTAGATGTTGATGTACCTAATCCTTTATAATATTTTATTTTATATCCATTATGTTTATTATTATTATACCAATCAGTATATTCTTTTATAGTAAAAAATGTTTGTGTTGGTAAATTTTCTTTTGTTGCTTTTACAATTGGTGTTATAAATTCTTGTAAAAAATCTCCTCTTTTAATTAAACTAGGCCAGAAAAAATGAATAAAATTAATAATCAAACCTTTAATATGAGAACCATCATAATCTTGATCAGTCATAATAAGCAAATGACCATATCTCATTCCTTTCAATTCATCTGAATAATCCATTCCAATTTTTAATCCTAAAATTTTAATAATATTCTGAATTTCTTCATTTTTTATAATTTGACTATCTTTAGCTCCTCTTACATTTAAAACTTTACCTCTTAAAGGAAAAACTCCATAAGTATCTCTTCCTACAACTTCAATACCACTTAAAGCTAAAGCTTTAGCTGAATCACCTTCAGTTAAAATTAAAGTACAATCTTTATAATCTTTAGTTCCTGCTAAATTAGCATCTTCTAATTTTTCTATTCCTAATAAACGAGATGATTTTTTTATATTTGATGATAATGCTTTATGTAATTTAATTTTTGATTTTGCTTTTGCGAATTCTATTATATTTGTTACTATTGTTGATTTTAAAAATTCTTTTATAAATTTTTCAGTTAATTCACATTTTGAACCAAAATTTTCAATTTTTGTAGTTAAAGTTTCTTTTGTTTGAGAATTAAAAGATGGATTTTCAATTAAACAATTAATAAAAACCCAAATATTTTGTTTTATTTGATTTGTATTAATTTTAACATCTTTATTCTTTTTTTTTACTAATTCTGCAATTCTATCAGTAACTTGATCTAAAATATAATTAACATGTGTACCACCTTTTGAAGTGCATATCCCATTAACGAAAGAAACTTGTTGTGAAGTACCATCAGTCATAGAAAATGCAATTTCCCATCTTTGATTAGCAGTATAAATTAATTTAGGATATTCGATTTTATTTTCTTCATCAAAATATCTATTTTTAATATATAAATCAATATAATCAGAAAATTTAGAAATTTTAATTTTTTTTCCATTTAAATAAACATTTATTCTTTCTGGAGTAGTTCCAGCAACATCATAAACTCTTTTTTTCATTAAGGAAATAATATCATCATCCATTTCATTCATTTTAAATTTTTTAAAATCAGGTTCAAAGGTAATTTTAGTATAATCTTCCCCATCATAATTATTAATAATTTCAGGTTGATTATGTTTAGTCATATTATCATAAAATTCCATTTTGAATAATTTTTTATTTTTTTTTTCTGCTGTTTCAACAATAAATTTCTTACTGAAAACATTAGTTAATTTAGCTCCAAAACCATTTCTTCCTCCAGTGACTTTTTTTTGTGAATCATCATAATTTGAACTTGTTAATAAATGACCAAAAATTAATTCAGGAACATAAATTTTATAAGTTTTATGAATTGTAATTGGAATTCCTTTTCCATTATTATAAATTGAAATTGATTTTGAATTAATATCAACTTTAATTAAATTCATTCTTAAATCTCTTGTTATATTATCAATTGCATTTACTAAAATTTCATCAAAAATTTTATATAATCCTGGAACGTAATTTATTTGTTTGTTTATTAATGTTTCTTTTGGTGAAAGTACCCATAATTTTTCTGTTATGTGCTCTGTTGTTCCTATGTATGTGTCTGGACGAAGGAGAATGTGTTCTAATTGAGTTTTTTTTTGATATGTTTTTTCTATTGTTGTTTCATTTGATTTTGACATTTTTTGATTTTTTTAAATTTTTTTAAATTTTTTCGTGACTTAAATTGAGATTAGCGCGGACAATTTTTTTTTTTATTTTTTGAAGTTTAATTTTTAATTTTTTTTTATTATTTTTTTTTTTTTGAGTTTTTTTAATTTTTTATTTAAATTTATTATTTTTATTAATTTTATATTGTTAATAATAATAATTAAATTATTTTTTTTACCTTATGTTAATTTTCTATTATAAAATTTAAAATCATAAAATAGCTACCGAATAGTGCATCTAAAATTTTTTAATATAATTTTAATATAAAAAATTTTAATTCACTTGTCAGATACCAGCATGTGAATTTAAATTTTATGTCAAAAATTTTTATTGTTATTAATTTAAAATCACTGGATAAATACCAATTCATGTATCTAATTTTTTATAATAATATTTTTATATAAAATAATTCAAATTCAATTGTTAAATATGATTATATGAATTCAATTTTTTTTGTTACTTATTATATTAAGAAAAAACATCAAATGACTATAAAAAATCATGATTTAATTTTTTTTAATTTAATTTTTTATTATATAAAAATTAAATTCATTATACTGATAATAATGATGATTTTATCTTTCATTTAAGAATAAAGAATATTTTTCTATGAATAATAGTTCTATTATAAATTTAAAAAAATTTCATTAATAAAAAATATTTTTTTAAATAAATATCTCCAATAGTTTTTTTATTTTTTTTTCGGATGATATATTATAAAGAGTAATAATTTTTCCTAATTAATCAATATAATAAAAACTATTTTCCATTGAAAAATTATATTAATATTTACAAAATAAATTATTTGATATAAAAATATATTGAATATTCTTTGATAAAATCTATTTATTTATTTAAAAATAATTTAATACTTTTAACAATCATAAAAAAATAATAAATATCAAATTTACATTATTTATTAATAAATTAATGGAGGTAATAAAAAATATTATAGTAAAATATTTTTATTTAACAAAAAAAAATAGGAAGATTTTGTCTGTTGTAAAAGAAACAACTCAAAAAAAGAAGGTGATGTAATATTAGAAAATTCTATTGAAAATTATCAAAATAAAAAAACAGCTTTTAATTCTTTAAATAATACAATGGCAAAGAATAAAGATGATGTAAATAATGAAAGTAAAAACATTAATGAAAAACAAAATCAAAATAGTCAAAATAAACCAATTAAAAGTAATTTGAAAAATAATAATTCATCTCATAAAGTTACTCATCATTTTAATCCAAAATCTAAAAGCTTAAAAAGAGTAACTACTGCAATTACAACAAATGTTTAAAATTTATGTATTTTTAGCAGAAATTTAAAAAGATAATTATAAATAAAAAAAAAAGGAATTTGTTTATGTTTAAAAATTTATGTCTGGAAAAATATAAGTTTGAAATTAGTGTATAAAAAAAAATTATTTTTGTTAAATTAAAGATATTTATTTTAATATTATATATAAATTTTAAAAATTGATTCCATATAATTACTAATATTATTTAAAATAAAATAATTCTTTTTAATTACCATAAATATTTAATTTTTGTTTATTAAAAATTATTTAAAAATTATATTTATAGGCCTGCATATCATAATAGACTTTATATTTTCTTTATCAATATAAAGAGTAAGATATGCTATATTAAATAAAGAAAAAAAAAATTATAATATTAAAAATGAAAAAAAATCATTTTCTAATATAATATTTTTCAAACAAAAAAAAGAATTAAATATATTTAATA
>Ga0310695_10015816_pt1 | contig 9995 bp, 7 predicted proteins | sample RumenRJG_04DNA_FD_203882 | JGI IMG/M metagenome (GOLD analysis project Ga0310695, IMG submission 203882) | Bovine rumen microbial communities from Lethbridge, Alberta, Canada - RJG_04 (v2) (version 2) | ecosystem: Host-associated > Mammals > Digestive system > Stomach > Rumen | place: Canada... | reverse complement strand
CTGCATTGTGCTGCTCGTCACTTTCATACTGGTTATACTCGTTCTGCCAGCGCAGGCCTGTATTGATTGAGAATTTGCCCAATTTTAAGGCGTAGTTGGCAAAAAGTGACCAGATATACGTCTGCTGGCGGACATGACCATCTGCCGAGAAGCCACTCTGAATGAAGTCTTGAGTGCGATGGACAGAGGAGGCTTCTTCGCCAAAGGTCAATTCGCCCTTAGGTACAGGGGCCGTGATGACCAGTTTCTCGGCCAAAAGTCGATTATCGGAGTTGGTTTGGCTACTGACTGTGGTCGAGCCTTCGGTGCCGCCTTCCATCTCTTTAAGAGACGCTGACTGATAGAAATCTGCACTGAAGTCGATGTTCCACTTGCCGACATTGCCGACGTAGTAGGCATTCAGCGTGTGACTCATGCGTGGTTTATCTACCGTATTTGTCCTGCTGTGGCCTCCATCAACGAGGATGCCGTCACGCCACGTCTGCTCGTCCATCTCACGACGGGTCAAACTGTTACCAATATAATTGAAGGCTGTGTAGGTCAGACCCACCGAGTGGCGGTCGTTGATTTCCCAGTTCCAGCCAAGGTCGGCAAAGTAGTACTTCACCTTGAAAAGCCACGAGGCTTCTTTCTGGTAATCCCATGTGGAGGATGCCTGTAATTGGTCCTGGGATGTAGCATTAATGACCAAATTGTTATCGGTCAGAAACCCTCGAGCGAAAAAGTCCATGCCGCCAAGAGTGCGATAGTTCAGGGCTGCATTGACACTGGCATAGTATTCTTTGCCTTGGCGGTATGCTGCCGAGAAATTGCCGCTCCAGCCCTCGCCCGCCTTGCGGATGGTCTTGAGGCGGATGACAGAGGTCACATCGGCGCCATATTCGGGGCCGGGATTGGTGATAATCTCTGCCGACAGGATTTCGTCGGCGCGGTAGCGGTCGAGTTCGGCCTTGTTGCGCACTTTCTTGTTATTGATGTAGATTTCGGGGGTGCCATGGCCGGCAATCTTGCCGTCACTCATCATCAAGGGAAGATGAGTCAACATCTCGGTGACCGAGCCGAATTGTTCCAGCACCGTGCCCTGCACATTAGCCAGCAGGCCACGATCGGTGGGACGGACAAGTTGTTTGGCGCCCTTGACGGTGACGCCGTCGAGGGCGTATTGGTCGGGGTGCATCTTGATGGTACCCAGGTGGGCGGTCTTGCAGTGGCGATAAACGGGACGGTAGCCCACGTAGGTGATGCGGGCCAGCACGCCCTGCTGCTCGCAGGGGATGACAAACAGGCCGCTCTCATTGGTCACGCCGCCAGTGATCACCGTCGAGTCGAGCGGTGAGAGCAGGGCCACGTTGGCGTAGGGCAACGGCTGACCCGTCTCGTCGAGGACGGTGCCTTTGTAGCGCGTCGCCTCACGCAGGGGGCACTCCACAGCGATGTCCTTGCCCTGAACCGTCATCTTGATGGGATAGAAGCCTATCAACTGCTGGATGGCGTCGGGCACCGACTTGTTCTTGACTGTGGTCGTCACCCTGAAGTCCTCCAGGTCGTTATACAGGAAACTGATGTTGTATTCCCCACTCCGCTCATTGAGCCACTTGAGCGCCTCGCTCATCGACACGTCATTAAAATTGCGCGTCACTCGCTGCCCAAAGGCAGCCGTGGCGATGCACAGGCATGCCACGAAAAATATCATGCGCCTTGCCATCATTCCACCACGATTGTATTGCCCTCGATGCTAACTGACACACGGTCGAACATATTCAAGCGCTCAACGACACTGTTCAAGTCCTCGCCCGGATGCAACTCAAAGTAGAAGCGCAGGTCACGGGCCTCCTCGTTGCGGAACTCGACTTGCTTACCATAACGGGAAGCGATACCTTCCAGCATCTGGCCGAGCGGCTGGTTGTCAAATACCACAGGTTCCTCCACGACTGCTATTGTATCGGCTACTGCAACGCGTGAGGCCGATTCGGCCGATTCCTCCGATACGGTTGCGACGTTTTCTGTCTTTTCCTGAGGTTTGTCTTTAGTCCCGTAGCGCACAGCCTGGATGGCAGCATAGGTGAAGGCCGAGAGCATAACCACGCCCGCAATCATGGCCGCCACCTTGAGCCAGCGGCGGTTTTTTACTGGGGCGTTGAGGTGCTCCTGCTCAAATCGTTGCCACTCGGCAGCCACGTCGGGCACGGGAATATCGGTCATGGCACGTTTGGCCGCGGCCAGGTGCTCTTGCATTTCATCGTCAAGCATGGCGGCCAACTGCTCGTCGGTGTAATTCTCGGGATGCTCGTGCATGTCGAGCAAGCGACGGATTTTATCGTTCTGTTCCATAACGTCTAAGATTTTGAATTGTCGAAGTAAGCGTTGATTTTCTCCAGTGACTGTGACAAGTGATGATGAACCGTCACGCGGCTCACGCCCACGGCATCGGCGACCTGCTGGCAGGTCATGTCTTGCAGGTAGCGCAGGGTGAAGATGCGACGCGACAGTGGCGGCAACTCGGTATTGATATATTCCCGCAACTCATTGAGCATGAGAGAATCGTCGGGGCCATCGGCAAGCGGCTCGGCCCTATTTGAATAGAGTTTCATAAAGCGTTCCCGCATCTGCTTGTGACGGATCACATTGATGCAACTGTTGCGCACACACGTCAGCAGGAAGCCGCGGGCATTGTCACTGCGGATGGCCAGTCCGCCGCCAAGCAACGAGGCAAAGACATCGCTCACGACATCCTTGCTCTCGTCCTCGTCATAGAGTAACGACATCGCCAGACGGAACATCGCCGCGTAATGCGTCTTGAACAATATTTCCAGTTCACTTGTTGTCATAGTCATGGGTCTTTACACTTGATAGACGTTTCAGGCCCAGAAAATGTAAACCCGTTTCCACGGTTTTTTACACAAAGGTAACTAGTTTTCTTCACATACAAGTCAGTGGTTCGCACTACTTAACATCACGGACGAAGGGCGGCGCCGAGCGAAATGGCAAGAAAAAGGGGTTTTTCTTGCCATTTCTCTCGGCTTGCACTACCTTTGCGGGCATGAAAGGATTTTGGCAACTGTTGAAGCGGTTTGTGCCGCCCTATAAGAAATACATCGCGTTGAACATCGTGTTCAACCTGCTGGCCGCGTTCTTGACGCTGTTCTCGTTTGCGCTGATCATCCCCATCCTGGAGATGCTCTTCGGGCTGAACACCAATACCTACCAGTTCATGCCGATGGGTTCGGCGAGCCTGCAGGACGTGGTGGTCAACGATTTCTACTACTATGTGCAGTGCATCATCGAGCGTTACGGACAATCGACGGCCCTGGCGGCCATCGCTGCCGCACTGGTTTTCATGACTGGCTTGAAGACGGGCAGCAGTTACCTGAGTTTCTACTTTATGATCCCCATCCGCACGGGCGTGGTGCGCGACATCCGCAACCAGATCTACGACAAGATCACCTCGCTGCCGCTGGGCTTCTTCTCCAACGAGCGCAAGGGGGACGTGATGGCCCGCATGAGCGGTGACGTCACCGAGGTCGAGAACTCGATCATGACCTCGCTCGACATGCTCTTCAAGAATCCCATCATGATTATAGCCTGCCTGGTGATGATGATTGTCATCAGTTGGCAACTGACGCTGTTCGTGCTCGTGCTGCTACCCATCGCCGGCTGGATCATGGGGCGCGTGGGCAAGCGCCTGAAGCGTGTCTCGCTCGAGGGCCAGAACCAGTGGGGCGTGCTGCTGAGCAACATCGAGGAGACCATCGGCGGCCTGCGCATCGTCAAGGCCTTCAATGCCGAGCAGAAGGTGCGCCGCCGCTTTGAGGGGGAGAACGAGAAGTTCCGCTCCATCCAGACGCGCATGAACCGCCGCTATGTGCTTGCCCACCCCATGAGCGAGTTTCTGGGCACACTGACCATCGCCATCGTGCTGTGGTTTGGCGGTAGCCTCATCCTGGGGGGCCACAGCAGCATCACCGCGCCCAAGTTCATCTACTACATGGTGATCTTCTACAACATCATCAACCCCGCCAAGGACCTTTCCAAGGCCGCCTACTCCATCCAGCGCGGTCTGGCCTCGATGGAGCGCATCGACAAGATACTGGGCGCCGACAATCCCATCAAGAGCCCCGCCCAGCCCGTGCCCCTGACCCGCATGGAACAGGGCATCAAGTATGAGAACGTGAGGTTCCGCTACGGCGACGCGTGGGTCATCGACGGCGTGACGCTCGACATCAAGCGTGGCCAGACCGTCGCTCTTGTGGGACAGAGCGGCAGCGGCAAGACCACGCTGGCCGACTTGTTGCCGCGCTTCTATGACGTGCAGCAGGGCAGCATCAGCATCGACGGCACCGACATCCGCCAGTTCAACGTGACCGACCTGCGCGCCCTCATGGGCAACGTCAACCAGGAGGCCATCCTGTTCAACGACTCGTTCTATAACAACATCACCTTCGGTGTCGAGGACGCCACCCGCGAGCAGGTCGAGGAAGCGGCAAGGATCGCCAACGCCTATGACTTCATCATGGCCAGCGAGCAGGGCTTTGACACCAACATCGGTGACCGCGGCTGCAAACTCTCGGGCGGCCAGCGCCAGCGCATCAGCATCGCCCGCGCAATCCTCAAGAATCCGCCCATCCTCATCCTGGACGAGGCCACCAGTGCCCTCGATACCGAGAGCGAACACCTCGTGCAGGACGCCCTGGACAAACTGATGCATGGCCGCACCACCCTGGTCATCGCCCATCGCCTGAGCACCATCAAGGGCGCCGACCTGATCTGTGTCATGCAGGAGGGCCACATCATCGAGCAGGGCACCCACGACGACCTCATGGCCAGGGCAGGCGCCTACAAGCACCTCGTCGACATGCAGACGTTCTAGAGAATCTAGAGTAACTAGAATATCTAGAGCATCTAGAAAAAAAATTAAAATAATTTGTGTAGTTTTTCAGTTCACCATTGCGTCTAACGGGCAAATAACAATTGAATCATTAACGACAATGGAACTCAACGAAGCCAACTTTGCGCGCATCATCCGCGAGAACAAGGGCACCATCTACACGGTGTGCTACATGTTCTCCAAGGACAAGGAGGAGGTCGATGACCTCTTCCAGGAGGCGCTCATCAAACTGTGGCAGGGCTTTGCTTCCTTTCAAGGCAAGAGCGACTTGAAGACATGGATTTACAAGGTAACCTTGAATTCCTGCATCTCGATCGACCGCAAGAAGAAGAGCCGCAAGACCCAACCGCTCATGGAGGGCATCGACCTGTTTGACAAGAATGACGCCGACAACCGCCAGACCGACATGCTGCACGAGCGCATCCAGCGGCTGCAGCCCTTTGACCGCGCCATCGTGCTGTTGTGGCTCGAGAACATGAGTTATGACGAGATTGCCCAGATTGTGGGCATCGGTGTCAAGAATGTGTCGGTGCGCCTCTACCGCATCAAGGAGCAACTCAAACAGATGAACTAAAAAACTACACAATCGATATGGAAACGACTAGCAACAACCACTACAACGAGTTGAACGAACTCGACGACCTGCGCCAGCAGATTACCGCGCTCAAGAACAAGGTGGATCAGCAAGGCCGCCTCAACGAGGCCCTCGTCAAGAAGACCATCCAGGGCAAGATGAGAGGATTACATCGTTCCCTGCTGGTTTACTGCGTGATCTGCGGCCTGTTTGTGCCGTTCGTGATCTGGAACTTCATTGAATCGGGGTTCTCATGGCCATTCATCATCTTCACCATCCTGATTTTTGCAGTCTCATTCACTGCCGAATACTTCATCAACCGCATGAACATCAACCGCATGTCCGAAGACCTCGTTGAGACAGCCCGCAAACTCATGCAGATGAAGAAGAACCGCAAGACCCAGTTGACCATCGGCTGCTGTGCCATCGCCATCTGGATTCCCTGGTATGCCTATGAGATTTACACTCAAATGGCACCCCAGGTATCCCCGCAGTACACCGCCGGTTTCTTGCTTGGCCTCATTATCGCCATCTGCATCGGCGTCGCCATTGGAATGGCCATCGGCCTGAGCATGTATCGCCGCATGCAGCGCGCCAACGACGAGATGATCGACCAGATCAACGACCTCACGCGCGAAACATAAGCATATTACTAATTCCTCAAAAAAATCAATCTATTATGGACGAGAAAACAAAAAAGAGCCTGTTCTCAGGCATGACAATCATCGGCATTTTAGGCTTCCTCCTCTATATCTGGGGCGATCTCACACACAGTTTTGACAAACAAACGCTTCACGCAATCGAACACTCATCTTTGGGCCTGGTGTTAATCGGCACTTTTTTCAATCGATGGAAGTCCGGCATGAGCCACGGGACCAAAGTGATGCTGACCATCATGACTGTGTTCATTATTGCCGCAATCATTGTTGCAATCGTTACTGCGCTTATCGGACAACCCGACCCCACCCTCTACAAAGTAAACGTGGGGTTAATCTTAGCGGGGTTATGTCTCGCATGCATCCTCTTATTCAAGATGGAAAACTAAAAGATGGTTGACTCTCACCTGGGAGAAACGGTGTAAAGACCTGTAAAAACGGCGTCTATTTGACAAAAACGGCGTACATTGGCCCACTGTTAACAAAAAAACATTATCTTTGCGAGATATTTGGAAGATTTAACACTCAACATGTTGCAACCAAATGCCGTTTCCAGAAGTCTAACAGAAAGAATAAAACTGTATTAAAATAACGTTATTTAAACCAATTTATTAATCACATGAAGATGAAAAAAATCTTTGCTGTAATGTTCATGATGCTCATGGCATTCAGCGTGAACGTCACCAAGGCCCAGTCGATGGGTCCCATCCCCACCGACCCCGAGGTGCGTGTCGGTAAGTTGGATTGCGGACTGACCTACTACATCCGCCACAACGACTATCCCGAGCACCGCGTTAATTTCTACATTGCTCAGCGCGTGGGTTCCATCCAAGAGGAGGAGAGCCAGCGTGGTCTCGCCCACTTCCTGGAGCACATGGCCTTCAATGGCAGTGAGCACTTCAACGGCGAGGGCAAGAGCATCATCGACTATACCCGCTCGCTGGGTGTAGCCTTCGGTAAGGACTTGAACGCCTATACCAGCATTGCCGAAACCGTCTATAACATCAACGACGTGCCCAGCACGCGCCAGAGCGCTATCGACTCGTGTCTGCTCATCCTCAAGGACTGGAGCAACGGCCTGCTGCTCACCGACGAGGAGATTGACAAGGAGCGTGGTGTGATCCACGAGGAGTGGCGCCTGCGCCGCAGCGCCCAGCAGCGCATGCTCGAGAACCAACTCGAGACGCTGTACCCGGGTTCAAAGTTCGGCAAGCGCATGCCCATCGGCCTGATGAGCGTGGTCGACGGTTTCAAGTATAACGAGTTGCGCGACTACTACCACAAGTGGTATCGTCCCGACAACCAGGCCCTGGTCATCGTGGGTGACGTGGATGTTGACCACATCGAGGCCCAGATCAAGGAACTCTTCAAGGACGCCGTTCTGGATCCCAATGCTGCCCAGGTAACCCCCGAGGCCGTTCCCGACAACGAGCAGCCCATTATCGTCATCGACAAGGACAAGGAGCAGCAGTACAGCCAGGTAACCGTCATGTTCAAGCATGAGACCTTCCCCAAGGAGATGAAGGGCGACCTGGTTTATCTGTTGACCGACTACATGACCAACATGATGGGCAGCATGCTCAACCAGCGTCTGTCCGAGAAGGCCCAGGAGCCCGACTGCCCCTTCCTGCAGGCCTATGCCTATGACGGCAATTACCTGTTTGCCAACACGATGGACGCCTTCACCCTGGGCATCATGCCCAAGGAAGGCATGACCGAGGCCGCTACCCAGGCCGTTGTCACCGAGGCCATGCGCGCCGCCAAGCACGGCTTCACCGCCACCGAGTATGAGCGTGCCAAGGAAGAGTACATCAGCCAACTCGAGCGCCAGTACAACGAGCGCAACAAGATCAGCAACGCCCGTCTGGCCTCTCAGTACTACCGCAACTACCTCGACAACGAGCCCATGCCCTCGATCGAGCAGGAGTACCAGATCATGACCATGATCGCTCCCCAGATTCCCGTTGACTACATCAACCAGATGCTGCCCGAACTCATCACCACCGACGGCAAGAACCTCGTTGTGATGAACTTCAACCAGGAGAAGGACGACGCCGTCTATCCCACCCCCGAGGGTCTGAAGGCTGCCGTTGACAACGGCTTGAACGCCCAGGTAGAGGCCTTTGTTGACAACGTGAAGCAAGAGCCCCTCATCAGCAAGATGCCCAAGAAGGGTAAAATCAAGAAGGAGAATTACAACAGCCAGTTTGACTACAAGGAACTCGAACTGAGCAACGGTGCTCGCGTCATCCTCAAGAAGACCGACTTCAAGGAGAACGAGATCCGCATGGTTGCCCGCGCCCGCGGTGGCCAGTCGCTCTATGACGAGAAGGACTGGGCCAACACCGGCTTGCTGTCCTACATCACCATGATGAGTGGTTTGGGCAACTTCTCCAACACCGAACTGCAGAAGGCTACTGCCGGCAAGCAGGCCAGCGCCAACCTGAGCATGAACGAGTACACCGACGTGGTCAGCGGCCAGTCCACCGTTAAGGACCTCGAGACCATGTTCCAACTCGCTTACCTCACCTTCACCGACATCCGCAAGGACGAGAAGAGTTACAACCAGTTGATGAACCAACTCGAGACCCTGCTCAAGAACCAGGGCCTGACCCCCGAGTCGGCCTTCAGCGACTCGGTAGAGTACACCCTCAACAACCACAACTGGCGCAACAAGCCCTTCCACGTTGAGGACTTGAAGACCATCAATTATGACCGCGTGCTCCAGATTGCCAAGGAGCGCACCGCCAATGCCGCCAACTACACCTTCTTCTTTGTCGGCAACTTTGACGAGGCCGTTATCCGTCCCCTCATCGAGCAATACATCGCCAGCCTGCCCGGCAAGCGCAGCAAACTCAGCAACTGGGTGAACTTTGACACCCACCCCGAGGGACAGGTTCTCAACCACTTCACCCGCAAGATGGAGACCCCCAAGGCCAATGCCCAGATCTACTGGTATGACACCAAGACGCCCTATAGTCTCGAGAACGACATCAAGGCTAGCATGCTGGGACAAGTGCTGAGCAAGATCTACTTGCAGAAGATCCGTGAGGATGCCGGTGCAGCCTACTCGGCCGGCGCACAGGGCTACAGCACCATCAATGGTGACCGTCCCTTCACCGTAGTGCTGGCAAGTTGCCCGATGAAGCCTGAGATGAGCGAGGTTGCCCTCAAGATCATGAATGAGGAAATCGTTGAGGCCTGCAAGACCATCGACGCCACCTCACTCAAGGAGATCAAGGAACTCATGATCAAGGACCACAACACCGCAATCAAGGAGAACGGTTACTGGATGCAGACGCTCATCAGTTACGTGTGCCGCGGTCTTGACGACCACACCGCCTATGAGCAGATCGTCAATGCCCAGACTCCCGAAACCATCGCCGCCTTTGCCCGCCAGATGCTGGCAGCAGGCAACAAGGTAGAGGTTGTCATGCTCCCCGAGGAGTAATCCGCATCCCTGACGACATGTCATCGCCTATCGAGGCCAGGCCGGTTTCCAAGCCGCCTGGCCTCGATTTTTCATGAAAATCAAATATAATGGCACTAGCCCTGCGGGGCTAATGCTAATTACGCGAATTTAACTGATTGAATACTAATTTATTATAATATCAATTCGTGGATTTTGATGAATTCGTTAAATTCGAATTGAAAATACCGATGGCCAACCGCCATTTTGGTTCCAAATCAAAGAAATCCGCTCAAAAAAAATTAATATATATTTGGACAAAACGCGGACAATCCATAACTTTGCAGTCATGTGATCCTAAAATCCGCAACTATCATCCAATACACGATTAAGGGTAGATTTATGAGTCGTTAGTAGCAGCTTTCAGTAAAAAGCAACAGCACAACATCAATATGTAGCCACCATCCCCTT
>Ga0310695_10015814_pt1 | contig 9996 bp, 10 predicted proteins | sample RumenRJG_04DNA_FD_203882 | JGI IMG/M metagenome (GOLD analysis project Ga0310695, IMG submission 203882) | Bovine rumen microbial communities from Lethbridge, Alberta, Canada - RJG_04 (v2) (version 2) | ecosystem: Host-associated > Mammals > Digestive system > Stomach > Rumen | place: Canada... | reverse complement strand
GAGCCCACGACACTTTGCAGCCCTTGGGCTGAAAGTGTCATAGTGGGTTATTACACTTCCCGCAGGAAGTGCTCCCCCGTCCCCCGTGGGGCGTATCTCAACAAAAGGATGTGATTTACGATGGCAAGAAACACGGGAGACCGTACCTGTGTCCGCAACGTCAACGTGTCCGACGCCAACATCGGCAACACGCAGGCGCATAACGAGCGGGAGAAGAAAACCTACGTCAATCCCGACATCGTGCCGGAGCGCGCGGCGTACAACGTCCACTTTAAGGCTCCCACGGACGATTATACCAAAATGTTCGGTAAGATGGAAGAAGAAAAGGTCATCTCGACGCGCGGCCTAAAGGCAGACGCCACCAAATTCTGTGAGCTGGTGTTCGACGTCAACTCCGCCTACTTCTACAACCACGGCGGGTATGACTACGCGCAGCAGTTCTATGAGGAGGCGTACCGGGCAGCGGTGGAGATCGTCGGCGGCGAGGAGTATATCCTCTCCGCCGTCATGCACGCCGACGAGCGCAACCGCGCCATGTCGGAGCAGCTGGGTGAGGACGTGTACCACTACCACCTCCATGTGGTCTATGTGCCGGTGGTAAAAAAGGAGATTTTGTGGTCAAAGCGGTGCAAAGACCCCACGCTGCGTGGTGCTGTCAAGGAGGTCATCACGCAGGTCAGCCGGAGCAAGAAATGGGCGTCGAAACCAGCAGTGGACGATATTGGTGAGCCAATCCTCCAAAAGAACGGCAAGCCGGTACTGAAAAAGTCGTACAGTGTCTTGCAGGACGATTTCTATCGGCACATGGTCGACGCTGGGTACACCGACATTGAGCGCGGCGAGGTTGGCAGCACCGAGGAGCATTTGACGGTGACGCAATTCAAGGTTGCGCAGGAGCAGCAGCGGCTCGCGCAGATACAGGACGCCGCAGCCTATGCAATGGCTGAGACACAGCGGCAGAACGAGAAAATGGAGGAGGCCAGAAGACGAGCGCGCGAGGCTGAGTCGCGGCTCAAAACAGCAGAGATGGACGCCAAGGCCGTCGAGGATCTGGCGCGTGAGTTCTCCGACGACGTGGAGCGGGTGCTGCCTGAGGCGGGTGCGCTCGAGAGCGCGAGAACCTACCGAGAAAAGAAAGCAAAACCGCTCTACAAGAAGATCGTCGATGTCCTACGCGCCTTGTTCAAAAGGTATCTGGATTTAAGGGAGAGTTTCAACCGGCTGAGCGGCAACTATGACCGGCTCCAGCGGCAGTATGCCTCGCTGGACGCTTCCAATGACCGGCTGATAGAAGAAAATAGAGGCTTGAAGCGGGTCGCGGCGGACTACGATACCCTGTGCCGGGGCTTTGGCGCGGGCAGGGTGGAGGAACAGGTCAGGACGATCCGGGAACGCGAGGAGGAGCAGAAACGGCAGCGACGGATGCGGCGGCAAAGGCGCAGCGTCGGAGCGCGGTGAAAAAATTTTTTTCATGGAACCTATCAACATCTTAAAACGTGTTATTGTTAGAGCGCTCAATCAGAGATAAGGGAGGGGGGTGATGATCGTTACTGAACAGGAATTTGACCGCGCGGTTGATACTTACGGGGATACTGTCAAGCGAATTTTGCTGTTGTACTGCCGAAATCAGGCAGATGCCGAGGACTGTTTTCAGAATGTGTTCATGAAGCTTTTGCTTTGCCGGATAAATTTTGCTGACGGCGAACACATCAAGGCTTGGTTGATTCGCGTTGCCATGAATGAGGCGACAGATTGCAACCGTAAATCATGGTATAGGCGTGTAACCCTTCATTCGGACGCGATCCTGCCCGAAACAGAGGCGCCGTCAGAGGATGCTCTTGCCGCTCTTGACGCACTGCGTTCTCTGCCCACAAAAATGCGAAGCGTTATTTATCTTCATCACTGCGAGGGATATTCGGTGGAGGAAACGGCTGCTATTTTGAAAATACCGGCAGGCACGGTTAAGTCGCGCCTGAATCGCGCACGAAGCGCATTGAAAGATGTTTTGGAGGTTGAGCCATGAACAGTATAAAAGATATGAACAAAATCAAAGCGTCGGAAGAATGGAAAAGAAATGCTCGTGAGCTTTGGAACAAACGAAACGACATGGGCGGCAGGCGCATCATCATTCGCCCCGCGTTAACGGCGGCAGTCATTGCCTGCCTTTTGGCGAGCGCTGCCGCAGCAGCTTACATTGTTTCCGAGTATAAAAACGCGATCATCGTAAAGAACGAGGCGGAAATGTCCTCGATTGCAAAGGAGCTTGAGGCCGCAGGAGAGGATAACAGCCGCGAAGACGCGACTTATTCCGTTTCTGCGCCGTCCCAAGATCAACTGCCGCTCTCGGAGTATCTGAAAAGTGCGACCGCGGCAGCAGACCACTGGCAGGAGGATACGGGACTGAGTTGGTCTCCGATCGGTGTTGAAGGTCAGGAGTGGCGCATAAAGAGTGTTGATGTGTCGGAAGGCGCTCTATGGAAGCGCCGCGCGGTCAGTGAAAACGGACTGCTGAAAACGCAGTATACCGGAGAGACGCTCGACGCCCTGAACGACGCCGAAGCGGACACTGTAAAAGTTGTGTTGAGGGAAACAGACTTCACGCCCATTCCCTACGGCAACTCCTTGCAGATCGTGAGGAACAAAATCGGGAAGCTGTTGGGTATATCTTACCGTGCTTGTCTCGTTTCCGAAGATGACCGCTATTTCCAAATGGAGTATTCACGCGAAGCAAAAGCGGTTGATTGGGGAGCGGACTTTGTGCTGACGGATGACTACGACGAGGTGGTTCGCTTTACCGCGGAGGACGGGCGCGAGTTTATCATTAAGACATTTGGTGATCGCCTTTGGGCCGAGAGCGTCACAGCGTGGGAAACCTATTATTGCTATGGCATCGGCATGAGTATTGAAGACGCAGAGAACGTTTTGAACAATATGTGGGTTACGGCAGCGGGGGCTGCCGCCAAATAACAAGCTGACAAAAGCAGGAAGCTGAGAGGTTCGATCCTTTCAGCTTCCTGCTGTTTTTATGCATAAATCAGTGTGCCGTTGACCATTTCCGTAGCCCTTGCCCGGATGTTGTTCATCGCGCTGACCCATGCCATCTGGTCGCCGGCCTTGAGCTGCTCGGTGACGCCCTCCCGAGCCGCCATCTGCTTTGTCAGCCGGTCGAGCATTTCCTCTGCCTGCCGGTCGATCTCGGCAACGTGATCGTCAAGGGTGCCGTTCAGGAGCATCGCGGTGTAGACCGCGTTCCGATGCTCTTTCAGGAAACGCCGATATCTCTGCCCCCAGATGCCGACGGGCTTGCGCTCTGGCAGGGACAGACAGGGAAGGTAGTAGTCGCCGCAACGCTCATACCACAAGCCGTTGCTCTCGTCAAAAATGTACTTGTCCATTCTGAAATCCTCCGTTATAATATGGTTTGGTCGCTTCAAGGCTTGCAGCTCCTGTTGTTGTCCGTAGCCCTGGGCTGCCTTGGGCAAGGAACAGGTAGGCAGCAAACCTCGAAATTGTGTGATGCTCTGAAATGCGGGCTTTCTGAACATTATCGGCTTGAAAATGGCGCTTGTTTCTTGGAAATCGAGCGGAAAACGCAAAATCGGCACGATTCCCTTTTTCTTTTTCGGAAGCGCATTCAGTTCAGCAAGCGTTAATCTGCGTTCTCGAAGAGATAAACGCGTTGCGGCGTTCATCCCACTCGAACTGCGGAGAACCGCGGCACAGCACGCGGTTCTTCGAGCCTACAAACGTGCCGCCGGCGCGTTTGCTTTACGGCTCGACAGTTCTCGAAGCGCTGATTTTTAATCAAACAGCGACAAAAATCCCCGAAAGCGATTGCTTTCGGGGATTTTTCAATAGCGAACGCACTTATCCGCCAGCTTTTTGTAAATGTGCTCCACCATCCACGGCTCCGTGGAGGCGCGCAGCGCGTCGGCGAGGGGGAACCAGCAAACGCCCTGGTTCTCGTCGGCCTTGATGCTCAACGCCTCGTCCTCGTCCGCCTCGGCGAGGAAAGTGACGTTGAGGTGCAGATGGCTGGGGACGTAGACCCCGCGCTTGACGTGACCGTCTACGGTCAATGTCTCGAGACTGAAAATTTCGTCGCTGACCAATCTCCCGTGGACGACGCCGGTCTCCTCCCGCAGTTCTCGCAGCGCCACGGCGCGCAGATCGGGATCGCCGTCCGCGTGACCGCCGACCCACGACCACGAATGATAGATGTTGTGGTAGACCATCAGCGCTTTCGTCCGCGCGGGATTCACCGTCCACAGTGAGGCGGTGAGGTGGGCGACCTCGTTGCTGCGCAGCAGACAGTCGTCGTTTTCCGCGATGAAGCGCAGCATCTGCGCCTTGTCCTGCGCCTCCTGCTCGTTGGAGGGTTGATAGCGCTCGATCTCCTTCACCAGCTCCATATTGCGTCCTCCCGTTTTTTGTGATATGTTGTTGGGGAAAAGTATATCAGAAACGACAAAATTTGCAAGCTGCCGCGAGATGCGCAGTGGAAAACGGTGATACGATGGACAACGAACAAAAGGCGATGGAAGCGCTGCTGGCGCGGCACGGCTTCCACTTTTCCAAATCCAAGGGACAGAATTTTCTCATCAGCCGCGAGATCCCGTTCATGATCGCCCAGGCGTCGGGCGCGGACAAGTCCAACGGCGTGTTGGAGATCGGCCCCGGCATCGGCGCCCTCTCCCATGAGCTGTGCGCCCGCGCGGGCAAGGTCGTGGCGGTGGAACTGGACACGGCGCTGCTGCCGATTTTAGACGAGACCATGGCGAACTACAACAACTTCAAGGTCATCTCCGCCGACGTGCTCAAGCTGGACATTCCCGCGCTGGTGCGAGAGGAATTTGACGGCCTGACGCCCATCGTCTGCGCCAACCTGCCCTACAACATCACGACGCCGGTGCTCACAGAGCTCATCGAGGCGAAGTGCTTCGAGAGCCTGACGGTGCTGATCCAGCGCGAGGTGGCCCAGCGCCTGTGCGCGAAGCCCGGCACGGCGGCCTACGGCGCGTTTTCAGCGTATATGCAGTACTACACCAAGCCGGAGTTGCGCTTTGAGGTGCCGCGGGAGAGCTTTCTTCCCGCGCCGAAGGTCACCTCCGCGGTGCTGCGCGCCGAGGTACGTAAGGAACCGCCGGTGCAGGTGACGGACGAGGCGTTCTTTTTCCGCGTGGTGTACGCGGCGTTCGCGCTGCGGCGTAAGACGCTGGTCAACAGCCTGATGACCGCCTTCGGCGCGCTTGGAAAGGAAAAATTGACGGAGATCGTCGTCGCCTGCGGTCTCGATGCCAACGTTCGCGGCGAGCGGCTGGGGCTGGAGGAGTTCGCGCGGCTCTCCGACGCGCTCCAGGAGGCGACATGTTGAGCTGGGTGATCGGCTTCCTCGCGCTGCTGGCGGTGGTGCTGTTCGGCTTTTACCTGCTCAACGAGGTCTGCGGCCGCAGGGAGCTGCCCGAGGGCTGGGAGGTCAAAAGGATCGCCGAGAGCGGCGACGCCGTCTGGCGGGAGTTGTCACAGAAGGGGCGCGACTGGCTGGCGCGGCAGGAGACGGAGGAGCTGGAAGTGCAGAGCGACGACGGATTTATCCTCCACGGTCTGCTGCTGCCCCACGTCAATCCACGGGCGACGGTGCTGATGTTCCACGGCTGGCGCTCGTCGTGGGAGATGGATTTTACCTGCATTTTGCCCTTTCTCCACGCCCAGCGCCTCCAATGCCTGCTGGTGGACGAGCGCGCGCAGGGCGACTCCGAGGGGCGCTATATCACCTTCGGCGTCCGTGAGCGGCAGGATGTGACGGTGTGGGTGGACTACGCCGCGGGGCGCTTCGGGCGCAGCCATCCGCTGCTGCTCCAAGGGCTGTCCATGGGCGCCACGGCGGTGCTGATGGCCTCGTCCACGCGCTTTGTCGCAAACGTGCGCGGCATCATCGCCGACTGCGGCTTTACCTCGCCCTATGAGATCATCGGCAAGGAGCTGCGGGATCGGACGCATCTGCCGCCGCACCCGATGCTCTGGCTGCTGGATCTCTACACGCGGCTGTTCGCGGATTTCCGCCTGAAGGAGTACAGCACCGTCGAGGCGCTGCGCCGGACAAATTATCCCGTGCTGTTCCTCCACGGAACGAAGGACGGCTTTGTGCCGGTGGAGATGACGAAGCGGAACTACGACGCCTGTAAGAGCGACAAAACGCTGCTGCTGGTGGAGGGCGCGACCCACGGCATGAGCTATCTGGCGGAGCGGGAACGCGTCGAGGCGGCGTATATCGAGTTTTTAAACAGGCATCTGCAATGAAAAATCCCGCCCTCCGGCGGGATTTTTACTGTTTTCTGCGCTTGCGGCGCACACGGTTCAAATGGCGCTCAAAGTCGCCGCTGCGCAGCAGCTCCGCGAGAACGTACTGCTCATAGAGCGGCACGGTGCAGGAGTAGAAGCCTACGGAGCGCTCGAAAGCGTCCAGCAGCGCCGGCGGCAGCACCATGTAGCCGACGCGGATGGAGGGCGCGATGGTCTTGGAGAAGGTGTTGAGGTAGATGACCGAGCGCTCCGGTTCGAGAGAAAAAACCGTGTCCTCCGCCTTGGAGGAGAGGGTGAACTCGCTGTCGAAGTCGTCCTCCACGATGCAGCCGCAGCGCTCCTGCGCCCAACGGATGTATTCCGCGCGCTTGCCCGCACTGGCGGTGACGCCGCTGGGAAAGCTGTGGAACGGCGTGACGTGCAGCACCGTCGCCTCCGTGCGCGCCAGCTCGTCGGTGCGGATACCGTCTGTGCCGAGGCGCAGCGGGTCAACTGCCACGCCGTTGGCCTGGTAGACGCGGCGGATCTTCTCATAGGACGGGCTTTCCACGCCGTAGACCCGATCCCGGCCCAGCAGCTGCACGATCAATCCGTAGAGATACTCCGCGCCGGAGCCGAGGACAATCTGCGAGGGTCTGACCCGGATGCCGCGGGAGCGGGCGAGATAGTCCGAGATCGCCTGACGCAGCGCGGCGCAGCCATTGTTCGGCGACTTGACCAGCAGACTCTCGCCGTAGTCGGACAGCACACGCCGCATGGTCTTTGCCAGCACGGAAAAGGGGAACTCCCCGCCCGTTGCGCGGAAATCCGCTTCCAGCCGCGGCGGCTCCGTGCCCGCGCCGGGGAAGCAGTCGCCCGCGCGATAGGCCACAAAGTAGCCGCTGCGCTGGCGGGATTCCAGATACCCTTCATCGCAGAGAATGGCGTAGGCGTGCTCCACCGTGACAAGGCTGACGCCCGTATCCTCCGCCAGCTGGCGCTTGGAGGGGAGCTTGCTCCCGTGGGGGTAAACGCCGCCGACAATATCGTCCCGCAGACGGTGATAAAGCTGCAAATACGCGCTCTGTATGCCGTTTTTCTCAATATGATAATTCATCTGACCTGATTGGATTCCTTTCAATAAAGAGTTTTGGCAGGTTCAGATGAAACATACCAAAAACGTGGCAAAAAGTAAAGAAAAGTTTTAACAGATTGTTCACCGGAATAGCGACTTGTTAGCCTTGACAAACAACCGTCGCAGCACTATAATTACGACAGTTTGTCACAAAATGACAGGTTGTCGTAAAATGACAATTTGTCGGGCTTTTGGGAGGGCGATATGCCGACGCAAACATTTTACCGATTGCCGGAGGAAAAGCGAACACGCTTGACGGAGGCGGCGTGGAAGGAGTTCATGAGCACTCGCTTCGAGGACGTGTCGATCAACCGGATCGTCCACGACGCGCAGATTCCCCGCGGTAGCTTCTATCAGTATTTTGAGGATAAAACGGACGTATTTCTGTACTTATTGAGCAGTATGCGCGAAGGCGGCCTTGCCATCGTGGAGGACGCGATCGAGCGCGCGTCGGGAGAGCCCTTTGAAGCCACGCGTCTGGCCTTTGACAGCCTGTTTCAGGGCACCGGTCAGGTGATGCCGGTTTTTGTGCGGGGCATTGAGGTGCTTCGACTCAACCTGAACATGGACATGGCACAGATGCTGACGACCTACGCCGGCTCCGACCCGTGGGCCATCAAGCTGCAGCAGCGCACGGACTGGAGCGGGCTGGCGCGGACAGATCCGGAGTATATCAACGATGTGGTGGAGCTGTTGATCCCGACCTTCATGTGCGCCGTGCGTGAGACGCTGAGCGACCCGACGCAGTACACGACGCAGCGCGAGCGTCTGCGTAACCGATTGGAGATTATTCGTAAGGGCAGTAGAAAGGATGAGGTGACGGTATGAAAAAGAGAATGACGGCGCTGGCTCTGGCGCTGGCGATGGTTGCGACGATCAGCGTGTTTGCAGTGACGGCGGACGGAGATCCGCTCTATGCTGCGGCAAGCATGGCGAACGACGGCGCGGCGTATTCGGAGGAGGCGGCAAAGGCCGCGGCTCTGGAGATCTTCAGCGGCACAGCGGCAGCGGAGACTGAGGTATTCGCGGCGGAGGAGACGACAGACGAGGAACCGGCGGAGGAACCGGAGGCGGAGATTGCGCCGGAGCTGGACGCGGAGGGGACGCTGTCCTTTGCCAACCTGCGCAGCCGGATGCTGGAGAATTACTATCCGCTGCTGGCGCTTCAGGAAAGCATCGACGACGTGGAGAGCCATGACTATGAGTGGCGCTATGAAAACCTGCGCAAGCGTCTCAATGAGATCGCCAGCGGGCAGTGGGCGATGATTTCAAATCCCCTGTATATGGATCCCTCCCTTTACGCAGGGATGCAAACCATGTACGATACCTTTCGTGATCAGTTCGATGATATAAAAAAGGGCAAGGCGCAGAAAAACGACGAAGATGCGCTTTGGATGGCGCGTACCGGGCAAAGTATGACGATCATTGCCGGCGAGGGCCTCTTTATGCAAATTAAAGCGCTTGAAACGCAGAATGAGGCGATCACCCGTGGGCTTGGTCAGCTGGATCGCACACTTGAGGAAATGGAGCTGCGCCAAAAACTGGGGCAGGTCTCTACAATGGCAGTGGAGCAGATCAAAAATACACGCACTCAGACGGCCAGTCAGCAGCAGTCGTTGCAAACGGGCATTGAAACGGCCTTGCTGACACTGGAGAGCATGGTGGGCGCGGAGCTGGGCGAGCCGCTGGTGCTGGGCGAGTTGCCGAAGGTCACGGCGGAACAGCTTGACGCGATGGAGCTTGAAGCTGACCTCGAAAAAGCAGAGGCAGCCAGCTATAACCTGTACGCGGCAAAGAAAAAGATCGAGGATTTCCGAACAGGAGACTACAAGACGGTAATCGACAATTTTGGCAGAAATGAGAAGATTTTTGAGGTGTCCTATGTTATGCACCAGCTGCAAAAGCTGAAAATCGACTATGAGGACGCGTTGCAGTCCTTTGAGCTGAGCTTCCGCACCCTCTACGCGCAGGTCAAGGACGCCGCGCAGGTGCTCGACGCCAAGCGCGCGGCGCTGTCCAGCCAGGAAAAGAGCTACGTCGCCTCTGCGCTGAAGTATGACCAGGGTACAATCTCCGCAAACGCGCTTCAGGACGCAAAAGATGAGCTGGCGACGGCAAAGGACAATGTACTGAGCGCAGAGCGGGAGCTGTTTTCCAAGTACCGCTCTTATCAGTGGGCTGTCGAGTACGGCATTATGAATGGCAACAGTTAAGGAGGCATATTAGGATCATGCGGAAACATATTGCGGCGCTGACGTTGGCTTTGGCCATGTTTGCGCTTTCGGGCTGCGCGAGCAGCAACGCGGTGAGCGATGCTGAGGAGACGCCGGTGGGCGTCGCCGTGCAGGTGGAGACCATCGAGCGGCGCGACGTCGCCACCGAGAACAAGGTCTCCGGCACGGTGACCAGTGACGACGAGACCTCTATCTATGTATCAGCCACGGCCAAGTGTACCGCCGTTTACTTTGAGGCGGGCGACGAGGTGGAAAAGGGCGACATCATCTGCACACTGGATCTGGGCTCGACGCTGGCGAGCTACAACGCGGCGCGCATCAGCTACGACAGCGCTGTGACGAGCT
>Ga0310695_10015812_pt1 | contig 9997 bp, 6 predicted proteins | sample RumenRJG_04DNA_FD_203882 | JGI IMG/M metagenome (GOLD analysis project Ga0310695, IMG submission 203882) | Bovine rumen microbial communities from Lethbridge, Alberta, Canada - RJG_04 (v2) (version 2) | ecosystem: Host-associated > Mammals > Digestive system > Stomach > Rumen | place: Canada... | reverse complement strand
TTGAAGAATGTTCTTCTCCTTATCAACATGCAGTTTGGAGTAGTAGGGCTTTGTGCCGACATACTTTCGAGGGATATGATGCTTGCAGACGAAAGTCGTGACTTGCTTGTAAGTCATGTTGTATTTCGATTGGATTTCTTCGCTGGAGTACCATTCTGTCAGTTCTGGGGTGGGATTGTCCTTGATGAAATAGTTGTCGATGCCAGTCTTGGGGAAGCATTTCTTATCCCCGATAGTAAAGACATCTATGTTCTGCGCTTTGGCAATGCGATAGATGGTCGTTTCCTTGACCTTGTACTTCTCAATAATTTCATCAATGGTGTAGAAAGGATTGGGTTCTTGTGGCTTGGGTGCTTCAGAGAGATGGCTTGCCTGGTATCTTTTCACGAAAGCATCCCAGTCAGCCTTCAATATAAGCAGTAGTCCGTTGACTCTTTTCACACTTAGCTTTTCGTTCTTGACATAGTAGCGTACTTGGGATGTTGAGAAACTGCTGCTTTTGACAATATCCTGAACGGTGTAATAGTTGCCATCAGAAATCTTGGCAAGTCGTTTGAGATTATCAATATGGCTTTTCGAGTAATAGGTGATGTTCTGAAACTGGATTCGTGGCACATTATGACGAAGGGCATACTTCTTGAGTGCAGCACATTTCATGCCGTATATGTCCTCTATTTGCTGTGCATTATACCAGTCTTTCAAGTCATATTGCACAAGCAACTCTGCGAAATGCACGTCAACGTCAGTCTTCTTCCAGAAAGTTCTTCTTCCTTCAATGATTTGAGGAATACCGAACTGTTCACATCTACGGAATACCGTCCGTTTGCTGATTTTGAATTTCTCCATCATTTCCTTAAGGGAATAATAGTCATTTTGATTTTTCTTTCCCTTTTGGATGTTGCCTCGCTTCTTATAAGATGGGGCTTCATCGAAGAGTTTTTCAATGTCACTCCTTCTGATAATAGTCTTTCCTCGAAACTGCTTTGCCCTTAATTCTTGTAGCGCAAGATAGTTGTAGATTGTACTTCGGCAAACACCCAGAAGCTTTGCTGCCTCTGAGGGAGAAAGAAACTGTTTATCCTTCAGCGTGTCATTGAAGTGCTTCCGCTCATCAACTCTTCGTGATAAGGTACTCAAATCGATATTGCTATCGGCAGGAGTGTACTTGCCTGACTGCACCTTCCTCTTGTACCTGTATGCTTGATCACAGCATTTACTGCTGCAAAACCTTGCAGTGACCATCTGACCAATGAATGTTTTGTGACACCATTCGCATTTCTTAACTATTTCCATATATCCTATTTTTGTATGTTATTACACCTGTTTTCTGTCCAAGTCTGTCTAAATGTGTCCAAATGTGTCCAACGTGTGCCAAGGTGAGACATCGGTTAGCAATCCAATGGTGTCCAATGCGTGCCAGTCGGAGACATTGAGTGAGCATGTGCCAACGTTGGGATTTTCCCAAACGTACAAATAACGTACAAAAATGAGCGAAAAAAATATCATCAACGATTAACGCTGATGATATTGCGAGTGTGGAATTGCTTGGAAATAAACGATTTATGTCATATCTTGTAATATCGAGTGATGACCGTTAATCGTATTCTACTTTCCCACGCAGAAATTTTTAAAAATATTTACTAGCACCTCGTTGGTTAAGATGCGACCTTGTCCTGTGATGTCAGCGAGGTCGTCTAAGACGAGTCTCAGGTCCTCAGAGACGAGATCGCCACTAAGGCCAGATTCCAAGCCATTGAGCACTCGCGATAGGTTGTCGTGTGCGCTGACCAATGACTGGTATTGACGTGCTGATGTAACGATGATATCTTGTTCGGAAAGTTCTGGGATATTAGCAGATTCAAATATCGCCCGTTCCAACTTGTCGATGTTCGTGCCTTGCTTGGCAGAAATCTCGACAGTGGGGACGCCCTTTAGTCTTGAATCAGGTATGGAGAAAGTTGTTGACGTGGATATGATATCAATCTTATTCTTGATGATAATCAATGATTTGTCTTTGCATCGTTCAAGTATTTCCTGAATATCTTCGGCTGTGGGTTCTGCATCGACAATCCATAGTATGATACGGGCTTTCTCGATGGCAACATAGGTGCGGTTGATGCCAATTTGTTCAATCTCGTCTGTGGTCTGTCGGATGCCGGCAGTATCGATGAATCTGAAGGTAACACCATTGATGTCCATCGTGTCTTCTATGGTGTCGCGAGTCGTTCCATGTACTGATGAGACGATGGCACGGTCATCACGCAGCAGTCTGTTTAGTAATGTTGATTTTCCTACATTCGTCTTGCCTACCAGTGCCACGGGAATACCATTCTTCAGTGCCTGTCCAGTTTCGAAAGAGTGGGCGAGGAAGGTGATACGATTGTTTATTTTATTCGCAAGCTCCAAAAGTTCGCTACGGTCTGCGAATTCAAGGTCTTCATGGTCGGAAAAGTCGAGTTCGAGCTCTAAAAGTGAAGTGAGTTTCAGTAGCTGTTCCCGAAGTTGTGAGAGCTCTGACGAAAAGTGCCCTCTGAGCTGCGACATCGCTATCTGATGGGTGACATGGTTGCTAGACGCAATCAGGTCAGCCACAGCTTCGGCCTGCGAGAGGTCCATCTTACCATTGAGATAGGCACGTTGCGTAAATTCGCCAGGTTCTGCCATCCGGCAACCATTTTGGACCAAAAGCTCCAATACCTTATTTAATATATAACGCGATCCGTGACAAGAGATCTCTGCACTTTCTTCGCCAGTATAACTGTGGGGTGTACGGAAGATGCTGACCAATACTTCGTCGATAACTTGTGAAGACGGAATCGCCACACTCTCGACGATATGACCGTAGTGAATGGTATTTGCTTGAACTGTCGTGAGGTCTTTGGTAAATATACGAGAAAGAATCTCAAGTGCCTGAGCACCTGAGATTCTAATAATTCCTAATGCGCCACCTGGAGTAGTAGCCAATGCACATATTGTATCGTTCATTTAGATGCGGTCGAGAACCTTCTGGATAATAGTATCAATAGAGTTCTTATAATCAGTGTTCATCTTTTGGGCAAAGCGGTTGGCAATCACCATGCAGCAAGTCATAGCGTGGTGACCCAACAAGGCTGCAAGACCAGCCAAAGCAGAAGACTCCATCTCGAAGTTACAAATCTTCATACCCTCATACTCGAAGGCTTCAATCTTTTTATTCTGCTCAGGATCACCTACAGCAGCGCGGAGCTGACGTCCCTGAGGACCATAGAAACCACCACAGGCTACGGTATAACCCTTTACCATATCGTCGGCAGCAATACGGTCTATGAGTTCACGATCAGCAACAGCCACGTATGGAGCGCCCTTGATGGGGTTCCAGTCCATGTGCTTTTTGAAAGCCTCCTCCATCTTCAGGTCGCACACCTCATTACGTCCTGCATAGAAGTTCAGCAGACCATCAAAACCGATACTCTTAACAGAAGCGATGAAAGATCCTGTAGGTGTAAAAGGTTGCAAACCACCACAAGTACCGATACGTACCATTGTCAGAGCGCGGTGCTCAGTTTTCTCCTCGCGAGTGTTGTAGTCGATATTTGCCAAAGTATCAAGCTCGTTCACTACGATATCAATGTTATCACAACCAATACCATGCGATTGGCAGGTAATGCGCTTTCCTTTATACATACCTGTGATGGTATGGAACTCGCGACTACTTACCTCATGCTCGATGCTGTCAAAATGAGCAGCAACAGTATTCACACGGGCAGGGTCGCCAACAAGAACAACACGGTCAGCCAGGAATTCGGGCTTCAAATGAAGATGGAAACATGAGCCATCACCATTGATAATCAATTCTGATTCGGGAAAATGTTTCTTTGCCATAGTATTACAAATTAGTTGTTTAATAAGGCAAAGTTACGAAATAAAATCAAATATTGTATATTTATGAATTGACAATTAAATTTATTTAATACTCTACGAGCTTTCCTTCAGCTTCAAGCGCTCCCCAAATGTTATATCGAACCTCTGGGTTCAATTGTTGCATCTGGTCAAAAAGTACTTGAGCCGTCGTTCGATTGGTCTCACGTTCATAGGGACATTGTTTCAATTGTTTTTCATAGTTTTGCTTTTCAGCATAGGCACGGATATCGTCTTCTTGGCACAGACAGAGTGGACGGATTATGGTGATTGGCATTTTACGCATCTTCAACTTAACAGGCATGGTAGAGAAATGACCTTGGAAGGTAAGGCTCATTAAGGTTGTGTGTATGATATCATCCTGATGATGCCCCAAGGCAATCTTTGTACATCCCAGTTCCTGAGCAAGGTTAAAGAGCTGTTTGCGGCGCTGCCAGGAACAGAGAAAACAAGCGGGCTTTTGTTTTACCGACGTAAAACCATTGGGAATAGTGGCGCTTGCATTGGGAGTGGTGACGAATGATGTAGTGATGATATGGAGAGGTACACCAAGGTTGTCGCAGAACGACTGGAGATAGAGGGTGTCCGTCTCGTAATGGATGTTCTCCATGCGAACATGTAGCGCTTCAACCATAAAGTGGGGTACATGAATCTTAGAGCGCCGTGCCAGAAATTCCAATAGACACAACGAGTCCTTGCCACCAGACAAACCGACGAGGATTTTATCGTCCTCGTCGATTAGTTGATATTTTCCTAAAGCCTTGTTAAAGCTTTTCCAAAGTTTTTCTTCTATAGTCATTTTGCGCTTGTTGCGACGGAATCGCAACACACTATTATTTCATAAACACCAGATAGACGGCACAAATGATTAGAATGAAAGCCAGGATATGGTTCCAATGTAGATGCGTACCTTGGAACATGATGTTGGCTATCACACAAAAGACAGCTAGCGAGATGCATTCTTGAATCACCTTCAACTGTATGAGGTTAAAGGGACCGCCGTTTTCCACAAAGCCCAATCGATTGGCAGGTACCTGACAACAATACTCGAAGAAGGCTATCATCCACGAGAAAGTAATGACACCTATCAAGGGCCAGTTGCTTGAAGTACCCGTTTCTTGAAGTTTCAAATGCCCATACCAAGCAAGTGTCATAAACACGTTACTTAGTATGAGCAATACGATGGTATATAGTCCGTTCATAATAAAACGAACATGGCGGAAGAACCGCCATGCGCACTATTTTTTCTGTAAGTATTCATCCATGTTCTGGGCTGCACGACGACCGTCACCCATAGCTAGGATTACTGTAGCGCCACCACGTACGATATCGCCACCAGCAAATATCTCACTACGAGCCGACTGCATACCCTCGTTCACCACAATGGTATTCTTGCGACCCAGTTCAAGTCCTTCGATAGACTTTGGAACCAATGGGTTAGGAGATACACCAACGGCTACGATGACTTGGTCAATATCCAGTGTAACAGTCTTTCCCTCTACAGGAACAGGACTACGACGACCAGAAGCATCAGGCTCGCCCAGCTCCATAACCTGCAGAATAGCCTGTTTCACAGCACCTTGCTCGTCAGCAATATACTCGATAGGATTGTGGAGTGTGAGGAATGAGATTCCCTCTTCCTTGGCATGCTTCACCTCCTCCAGACGAGCAGGCATCTCCTGTTCTGAACGACGATAAACCAGTGTAACATTTCCACCCAGACGCTTTGCCGTACGACAAGAGTCCATAGCTGTATTGCCACCACCAACTACAAGCACGTTCTTGCCCAGATTGATCGGCGTATCTGTTGTTGGGTTGGCAGCATCCATCAGGTTCACACGGGTCAGATACTCGTTTGAAGACATGATATTGATAGCGTTTTCGCCTGGAATTCCCATAAAGTTAGGCAGACCAGCACCAGAACCTACGAAGATGCCCTTGAATCCCTGCTTCTCCAAAGTCTCCACGCTGATGGTCTTACCTACAATCACGTCGGTCTGGAAATGAACACCCATCTTGGCGAGGTTCTCGATTTCCACGTCAACAATCTTGTTAGGAAGACGGAACTCAGGAATACCGTATTTCAGCACACCACCAATCTCGTGTAATGCTTCGAATACATACACATCGTATCCCTTCTTTACCATATCGCCAGCAAAACTCAGTCCTGCAGGACCAGAACCTACTACTGCTATCTTGATACCGTTGGCAGGTGCGATCTCAGGCAAACTGATGTTACCACTCTCACGCTCGTAGTCGGCAGCGAATCGCTCCAGATAACCGATAGCTACAGCGGGTTCATTCATCTTCAGGTGGATACACTTGCTCTCGCACTGCTTCTCCTGCGGACAAACGCGACCGCAGACAGCGGGTAGGGCAGAAGTGTTCTTCAATACCTTAGCAGCAGCCAGGAACTGACCGCGCTCGATGTTCTTCACGAACGATGGGATATTGATGTTCACGGGACACCCTTCTACACACGAAGGCTTCGCACAGTCTAGACAACGCTTAGCCTCTGTCATTGCCATCTCCTTGGTCAGTCCGATGTTTACTTCCTCTGTACGAGTGGTAGCACGATATATGGGGTCGAGCTCAGGCATTACCACACGCTCAATGGCAGTACGCTCCTTGGGTTTCATTGAAGCACGCAGTTCCTTACGCCATTCGGCATCACGGTCTGTCAGTACTTCAATAGTGTCGTTGGTGGGATCGCTGTCCATCACGACATCGGTGGTGGGAACGTTGCTAGCGACAGAATTGCTACCAACTGTGCATAAGTGTTCCTCGTAGTGCTCCAGCTCTTCCTGCTCAGCGCGCTTGAAGGTACCCATGCGCTTGAACATCTCGTCCCAATCGACGAGGGCACCATCAAACTCAGGACCGTCGATGCAGACGAACTTCGTCTTGCCACCAATGGTCAGACGGCAGGCACCGCACATACCTGTACCGTCCACCATGATGGTGTTCAGCGATACTTCGCAGGGGATATTGTGCTTCTGAGCGGTAAGGTTTGAGAACTTCATCATGATGGGAGGACCAATGGCGAAGATCTTATCAACATGCTCCTGTTCAACGAATTTCTCGATACCAACAGTCACCACGCCTTTCTCACCATATGAACCATCATCAGTCATGATAATGACCTCGTCAGAACTTTCGCGAACTTTATCTTCAAGGATGATCAAGTCTTTCGAGCGACCTGCCATTACGCTGAGTACACGGTTGCCAGCAGCTTTCAAGGCCTGAATGATGGGCAGCATAGGGGCTACGCCCAGTCCGCCACCGGCACATACAACAGTACCATATTTCTCAATTTTTGTAGGATTACCTAAGGGACCAACTACGTCAGCCACGAAGTCGCCAACGTTCAGGGCACACAACTTTTTAGAAGAGAGACCCACCATCTGGACTACCAGCGTGATGGTGCCCTTGTCGATGTCTGCACCAGCGATTGTCAGCGGCATGCGCTCACCTTTCTGGTCTACACGTACAATAACAAAGTTGCCTGCCTTACGGCTCTTGGCAATCAATGGAGCCTCAATCTCGAAAAGGAAAACCTTCTCGGAGAATTGCTCTTTCCTAACGATTTTGTTCATAAGTATTTGTTAGTTGTTTTTTTTAGTCAATGATATCGCAACCCATATAAGGCACGAGGGCTGCAGGAATCTTGATGCCGTTTTCTGTCTGGTTGTTCTCCAGCAGAGCTGCCACGATACGAGGCAGAGCAAGGGCCGAACCATTCAGCGTATGGCAGAGCTCGGTCTTCTTGGTTTCGGCATTGCGATAGCGGCACTTCAAGCGGTTGGCCTGATAGGTGTCGAAATTAGATACGCTTGATACCTCGAGCCAGCGACCCTGAGCCTCTGAGTACACCTCGAAGTCGTAGCAGATAGAACTGGTGAACGACTGGTCGCCGCCACAGAGCAGCAGAATGCGATAGGGCAATTCCAGCTTCTTGAGCAGACCTTCTACATGTTCCAGCATCTCCTTATGACTCTCCTTTGAGTGCTCAGGCTTGTCGATGCGGACAATCTCAATCTTCGAGAACTCGTGCAGGCGGTTCAGACCACGAACGTCCTTACCATATGAGCCTGCCTCGCGACGGAAACACTCGGTGTAGGCACAATTCTTGATGGGCAGATCCTTCTCGTCGAGAATGACGTCACGATAGATATTTGTTACAGGTACCTCAGCGGTGGGGATGAGATAGAAATCGTCTACCTCACAGTGGTACATCTGACCTTCCTTGTCGGGTAGCTGACCAGTACCATAGCCAGAAGCAGCGTTTACTACTGTAGGAGGCATAATCTCCGTATAGCCGCTCTTGCGGGCCTCGTCGAGGAAGAAATTGATAAGGGCACGCTGCAGACGGGCGCCCTTGCCAATATATACGGGGAAACCTGCACCAGTAATTTTTACGCCCAGGTCGAAGTCGATGAGGTTGTATTTCTTGGCGAGTTCCCAGTGGGGCAGGGGATTGGCAATACCCAGCTTGGGATTGACGTCCCAGTTGCCTACGGTATCGTTAGCGGTGCACTCCTTCAGGTTGCTCTTCACCACGTGGTTGTCCTCGGCGGCAGCACCCTCAGGTACCTCGTCATAGGGGATATTTGGAATCTGGCAGAGCAGACGGGTCATCTCCTCCTGAGCCTGATTCATGGTGTCCTCCAGCTGCTTGTTGGTTTCCTTCATCTCAGAAACCTGTGCCTTGACGGCGTCAGCCTCGGCCTTCTTGCCTTCCTTCATCAGACCACCAATCTGGGCAGCCATCTTCTTGGCTTCGCTCAGGTTCTTGTCCAGCTGCTGCTGGGCCTCGCGGCGCTTCTTGTCAACGGCCAGCACTTCGTCAATGGCCTCTTTAGCGTTCTTGAAATGTTTCTTCTCTAAGCCGCGAATGACGCGGTCAGTCTCCTCAGTAATGAGCTTCAGTGTAAGCATAATCTTTTTTTTTAAGTTTTTGCTTGCAAAGGTAGTAAAAAATATTATAAAAAGATGCGACTTCCCAAAGAAAATCGCATCTTCCTTATAATAATTGTGGTTTTTGTGTAAAGCTTATACAATACCCTGAGCCATCATGGCATTGGCAACCTTCATGAAGCCGGCAACGTTAGCACCCTTTACGTAGTTGATGTAACCATCAGCCTGAGTACCGTACTTCACGCAGTTCTCGTGAATGTCGTTCATGATGCGCTTCAGGTAGTTGTCAACCTCCTCAGAAGTCCAGCTCAGACGCTCAGAGTTCTGTGACATCTCAAGACCAGATACTGATACACCACCAGCGTTAGAAGCCTTACCAGGAGCATATAGGATCTTGGCATCCTGGAAGATCTTGATAGCCTCGGGCAGTGAAGGCATGTTGGCACCCTCAGCAACAGCGATAACACCATTGTCAATCAGGGCCTGAGCCTGCTCACCGTTGATCTCGTTCTGAGTAGCGCAAGGCAGAGCGATATCAGCCTTCTCGTGCCAAGGACGCTCACCAGCGTGATATACTGCGTTAGGATACTCCTCAGCATACTCCTTGATACGTCCGCGCTCAACATTCTTCAGCTCCTTAACATACTCGAGCTTCTCGAATGTGATACCGTCTGGATCGTAGATGTAACCGTCTGAGTCAGAGAGAGTCAAGGGGATAGCACCCAGCTGCAGACACTTCTCGGTAGCATACTGAGCAACGTTACCAGAACCAGAGATCAGCACCTTCTTACCCTTCAGCTCGATGCCACGAGTAGCGAGCATAGAGGTCAGGAAATATACGCAACCGTAACCAGTAGCCTCAGGACGGATCAGTGAACCACCAAAGCTCAGACCCTTACCAGTCAGCACACCCTGGAACTGGTGAGTGAGCTTCTTGTACTGTCCGAAGAGGTAACCAACCTCACGGCCACCAACACCGATATCACCAGCGGGAACGTCCTCATCAGGACCGATTACGCGATATAGTTCGTTCATGAATGCCTGGCAGAAACGCATAACCTCAGCGTCGCTCTTACCACGGGGAGAGAAGTCTGAACCACCCTTAGCACCACCCATAGGAAGTGTTGTCAGAGAGTTCTTGAAAGTCTGCTCGAAAGCGAGGAACTTCAGGATACCGAGGTTC
>Ga0310695_10015811_pt1 | contig 9999 bp, 9 predicted proteins | sample RumenRJG_04DNA_FD_203882 | JGI IMG/M metagenome (GOLD analysis project Ga0310695, IMG submission 203882) | Bovine rumen microbial communities from Lethbridge, Alberta, Canada - RJG_04 (v2) (version 2) | ecosystem: Host-associated > Mammals > Digestive system > Stomach > Rumen | place: Canada... | reverse complement strand
CTATTGGTGACAGTATTACCCAACTGTCTGAATTTGAGAAATCGCACACGGTGTTCTGTTGCTGCACAAAATCGCTCCTCATTCTACTGCCAATTGTTTGATATCAATGAACCGAGACAACGTGTTCCTGTCTACCTTACATAAAGTTGCAATTTTGCGAAGTGAAGTTCCATTTTTGAGCAGTTCTATAATTAGGGTTTCCTTCCCTGATAATTTGTACCTATCAGGGGCACTTTTTCTGCCTTTAGGGCGTCCAAGAATAACCCCCTCAGCTCTCTTTCTGGCAAGTGCCTCTTTAGTGCGTTGACTGATAAGATTCCTCTCTATTTCAGCAGATAAGCCAAATGCAAAAGCCAGCACCTTACTCTGTATATCATCCCCAAGACGATAGTTGTCCTTAATAGTCCAGACACGACATTCTTTAGTCATACAGATGTTGAGGATTTCCATAATCATAAAGAGGTTACGACCTAGACGTGAAAGCTCACTACAGATGATTACATCATCCTTGTTTACTTTCCTTAGAAGGTTACCGAGCTGGCGTTTTGTGTAGTTTTTTGTCCCGCTGATTGTTTCCTCAATCCAGTCGTTTATTACTATGTTCTGCTTTTCACAGAACTTATTAATCTCAAAGCGTTGGTTTTCGACAGTTTGTTTGTCGCTACTTACCCTGATGTATCCGTAAATCATATTCTTATTGATGTGGTTATGTATTAATGAAAAAGTATATCTTTACACACATCAATAATATTTTATGTCTGTAAAACCTTATGGGAAATAAAAACTGGCTAGCATTTGCAAATAGAAAAAATTGCCATCACGCAGACGCTTTGCATGATTTAGGTTTTATAAATTGGACGATGCACCGTACAAAATTCAGTATAGGTGACATTGTTTACCTATATGTTTCAGATGAACGTAGAGTTCGATTTAAGACACAAGTAGTTGATAAAGACTGCAAGAGGTCTGACAGTTCATATTGGCAAATAACGCCAACACCCCATCTGACGTATAAACTGGTGTTAATAGATGAATATTCTGGACATGAACTTGATGATAAGGTTTTAAAAGAGCATGGCTTCAGCGATGGGAGGAGTATAGAAAATCCCATGTGCAACAACACGACTCTTCTCCAGTATATTAGTGATACATTTGACAAAGGAAAGGGTTACGGTTACATCATTGATGAAGTATGCCCGCAGCCAAAATCCAGAGACATAGTAAAAAGAATCATCCCAATTTTGATACGCTGGGCAAAACAGAACTTGACATCAAATACATACGATGATCTAATTAAAGAATTAGGCTATGATACCCCATTCTCTGGAATTGGCAGACAGTTGGGATATGTGGATGATGTTTTTAAAAAGTTAGGAGAGTTGACGCATGAAGAAATACCAACTCTAAACGCATTGGTGAAGTCGAAAGCTACAAACCTGCCATCACCTGGTTTTAGCTATGTCTATACGTCTTATGATGATATGACCAGGGAGGAAAAGTTGATATTTGTCACTGGCCTTAACAATAAGGCTATTGAATACGCCCACTGGGATTGGGTGCTATCTTCATTAGAGCTTTCCCCTTCTATTATTGATACTAAAGCGAGTGAGAAAATAATCCGTTCTGGAAAGTTATATGGTACCGGTGGTGAGGGTGAGAATCATAAGAGGATAAAAGATTTTATTTATGACCACCCCGAGGTAGTAGGAATTAAAGACTTCAAAGAGCGTGAGAAAGAGTATATTCTGTTATCAGGAGACAGACTAGATGTGTTCTTTAAGTTAGACAATGGCTCAAGTTTAGCAGTGGAAGTTAAGCCATCAACATCGCCCGATGCAGATATCTTGAGAGGATTATTCCAATGTGTAAAATATAAAGTCATAATGGATGCTGAAGACAAAATACATGCTAAGAAAAACAATAATTCATCTATTCTAGTAATTGGTGGTAGTCTCTCTGTTGAGAATCAAAAAGTGCGAGACACGCTTGGGATTAAAGTGATAGAAAACTTTGATGAGATAATAAAATAATACCATCTCGCAACCAAGAGCAGTCGGTAGCGAGATGAGCATTTTAGGATTCAGTTTATCTGAACGAGGCTATTGGTAGCCTCATCCAGACGGATGTGATGATTGAAATCTATGCTATGGCCATCGTTCACTACCGATATATCTATACCCCTACTCTGGAACTCAGCTATCAGTGCATGGTCATGAACGGCTCGCATTGAAGTCCAGCCGGTATTGCCGACCTGACGGTTAAACTCTTCTACTAAACTCTGGGTGGATGCAGCAGCGAAACGGGCTGCGAAATCCGGAACGGAATTGTTGCTTTTACTCATAATAGGATCTTTGTTTGAAGTTAATAATAAAAACCTCCGCATCGTACCTTGACCACCGTGGCATCCTATATGCTCGGTTGGTGCGGTGGGCCCCATGGGGCTCCTGCTCTTGATGCTGGGATATATTAATTGATTATTGAATGATTAGAGTCTATTTGCCATTTACTAAATGTAAGCTTATTGATGATGTGTCAAATGTATCATTAATCCAGAAACGCTTATCTTTACCTAGATGATAGCACCGCCCACAATCCCAACATTCTTTAGTGTTGAGCCAAAACATTGTATCATCATATGGACAATAGAACGATATGCTGTTTCCATTAGGGCCTTTTATAATTAAAGTTTTTGTAACTGGATCCCATTCTCTGGAACAACATTGCTGTAATTCTTCTGCCTGCTCTTTTGATGGAACAAGAATTCCATACGTCCTTATTGCAGAACCGAATGATATTTGAGTTTCAACATCCGTTTTTGCCCATAGAGTCCCAGATGGAAGTCCAAGATCTATCCACTCTCTTGATCCAGATGTCGGCATGATTGGCACTTGTGGAGTGGCCTTTACCGGTGGGATGTATTTCTGATAATTATTTGATGCTTGTCTATATGCAGTATTACGATGTGTATGTGTTACTTCTGGTATTGATGGGCGGGCAGCATAACCATGACAGTTCTGGCAATCATGCTTGCTAATTTGAACGGCATCCTGAGAGTCTCTGAATTCCACGTTGAAATACCTGACGGCCAGTTCATTCTCTTCAGACTGAGTGATGTGATGATTCTGGAACTGCTTTAAATCGTTCTCTGAACTAATTTTAAGTTCCACGATAGGCCCATCATCCCGTTTATCTACTGGTGTCTCATGGGATACCCATATTTCTATCCAAAGCTGTTGACCGTCATCAGATTTAAGTAAGATATCCGGGCGTCGGGAGTGATCATCAATAAAAAGGGTCTGCTCAAGTGTTATGCTTGTGTACAGCTTAGCAAGATCAACTGTGGTTCTATCAAATTTCTTGCATTCATTCTTAGACTTTAAAAGGCAATCACGGTCACACTTTGTTGGTGCGTGCAATTCTAAAAGAAACGGGATATTGTCTTTACGGCAACGTTCAAATTCCTGCTTGAAGACCGTTTTAGCAATATTGTGTAGATAATTGCTATACTGGCACTTTTGACCTATATGACGAAAGTGATGGATGTATTTCTGACCAAATGTAGGATACATTCTCTCATGGCAATTTGGGCAATAGAAAGAATGCCCCTGGGACTTCTCTCTATTGAGCTGGTCAATGGCAACTATTTGTTGTGAGTCATCGAGCAGCGCATAGCCATATTGAACCATATCCTTATCCATATTTATAAGTCATTTGCTCATTGACAAAAATACTATTTTCCTTTACGGAAGTAGCCAAACACCTCACCGCAAATCCAAATAAATGCTGCAATGTACATTAACATAGTCCTATAGTTTAATTGTTATCCTGGAACAAAAATATATGGCTGTTGTACCACAACTTGATACAAGTTGTATATATTTGCCTGAAATTGTGACCTAATTGCAAAAGGACTATGAAGATTCCATCATTATTTAAGCAGTATATCTGGCTTATTGAGACTATAAAAAGGAACGGAAGAATGACTCTGGGCGAGATAAGCGAGCTTTGGCGGCAGCAGGAGGAAAGTGATGGCCAAGAATTATCAAGAACAACATTCAACCGGCATAGAGATTCAATCCTGGATATCTTTGGTGTTATAATAGAGTGTGACCGTAAAGACGGTTACCGGTATTATATAGAGAATGAAGAGGTGCTGAAGGAGAACAGCATCCAGAACTGGATGTTCTCTACCCTGAGCGTAAGCAATATGTTGGATGGGAATGCGGGCCTGCAGGACCGGATCCTGCTGGAGAGCATTCCGAGCGGCGGCGATAAGCTGCGTCAGATTATCGACGCTATGCGCGACAACAGGCGCATCAGGATACAATATCATAAATACACGAGCTCTGAGTCTAAACCATATACCTTGGAGCCATATTGTCTGAAGCTGTATAATAGAAGGTGGTATATGCTGGTGAAGAAAGCAGATGCCTCTACTCCAGATGATGATACAAAGAAAGGAGATCTGTTTATTTTTTCACTCGACAGGATTGAGAGTATTGAGTTACTGCAGACAAAGTTCGTGGTAGATAAGAACTTTGATGCTGAGGATTATTTCAACGATTGCTTCGGCATTATGGTGGATGGCAGCCTGAAAGCAGAACGTATTGTATTGAGAGCTTACGGACTTGAGCCGTACTATCTAAGAGACCTTCCGATACACCACACTCAGAAAGTGATAAAGAAAACGGAAGAATTCACTGACTATGAATTAAGACTCCGCCCGGCCGAGGACTTTATAGAACACCTGCTTTCTTTGAGTACACGGGTAAGAGTGATTGAGCCAGTTTGGCTGGCGAAGGAGATGCAGCAGCGACTGAAGGATGCATTAAGCCGATATAAAGAGTAATAACGTATACCCTAAAAGTTGTACCGAGATATGGTACAATAAAATCTTATCTTAGCCACTCAAATATAAAATGGACTTTTATGGCAAACAATAAATACATCAGTACAAAAGAGGCTGTCCGCCTGACAGGCCTTTCTATAAAGGAGATTTACGACCTAATTCATAACGGCAAACTACCTGCTCATAAAGCTCCTAAAAGCGGATGGCGTATTTCCTTACAGGATTTGACAACATTAGGGTTGATTCAGGAAGAGACACTGTACACAACAAAAGTAGCCAAATCTGAAGAGGATCAAATAGAAAACATTATCTCTTATGTTGCAGATGATGAACATTACACGGAGGTTATTAGACGAATGACTGAGGTGAAGCACGACTTGAAAATAGCTACGGCAAATCTGAAAAACAATGTACAAATAGAGTCTGAAGATGGAGTTGATTCTTTACGCCCGTGCGACTTTTTCCTGTCGCTTGTAGAACGTGGTGTTCATGTACAAATTGTGTGTATGGAACCCTTCGGTTTCTACTGGAATGCGAAAGAAAAATGCCCTGAGCTTTTAGAACATCCGCTTTTTGAGTTGCGCCTTAATAAGCGTAACCACATGAAGTTATTCTTTTTTGACGATGAGATAGTATACCTTGGATCAGCTAACATTACCGGAGCTGCCATTGGAAAGCGTAAAATAAAGACTAGAAATTATGAAGCCGGGGTTTTGTTAAAGGGCCCAATGATGCAGGTACCGATGCGCCACTTTGAAAAGTCCTGGAATGACCCTAACAGTCTTAAGCATACCTGTAAGCGATTCTTTTTGGAAGCGATGAAATACAAGAAGAATTACAAAAAGGAAAAAAGATGAATGATTTAGTAATCCAACCAATTTTGAGAACAGGCATTTAACTCATAATCAGTCATGGTAGAAAGCTGGATTATTTTATTCCTTCTTTTGGCAGCTATTATCAAGATAGTCCTGAAGAAGAGAGATTGACAAGCGTTTTTGGCGTTTTTTTTGCTACGGCTTTTATTCTGCAGGAGCCGGACTATGGGATTGGGGAGCATCGTGGAGCAGCGTAAGCGGAGCCCCCTGGAGGATCCCGTTAAGAACGGCACTTGTTTGACGAACGTAAGGCCCCGCAGGGGACTTTGAGGAGGAGTTTGCCGTTTAGGGTCCGGAAGGGAGGCGTAGTAGCTGCGGAGCGTTGTCTCCCCAATCCCATAGGCCGGCGGTGCTTAATAATGAGCATCGGCCTAAAACTAATCGACTGAAAAGTGTATCTTTGCGGGAAATAAAAGCGAGGGACTATGATTTGTAATGAGTGGAAGGAGTTTTTCGGGGAGTTCAAGAAGATACTGCAGGGCACGGAGGTGAACTGCATGCAGACGACGGCCGAGGGAGTCAGGATGTCTATATTGCCGGAATCGAAGCTGGGGTATTTGCCACAGGAACTCAAGAACATGAATATATCGATTAACGCCCATGATATGGATTTGGGGCGTGCGGATTTGGTTGAGGCGTTCAGGAAGCTGGGCTTTGATTATAAAGATGATAAAGACGGATTCAGCTGTTATCAGCGTTGGTATGATCTGGATAAGGGTGATGCAAAGGATCTGGCCCAGCTGATTACTGAGGCCCACGCGCTGCTGGGAGTTACGGTGCCCCCTATTGATGTGGAGCTGGCGTATTTCCCGCGAACCATGTCAAGGATGTTTTTGTAATGTTGTAACAATATGAAATAAAGAAGGACCGGTGAGGATTGCTCATCGGTCCTTCTGCGTAAAGGGGGGACGTTAATCGGAGTCAGGCTCAATCTCTCCAAGGAAGACGGTGAGGTCTGTGTCCTCATAGACATCGATGTCGCGGTGAGAGCCGTCGAAGTGGCTGTCATCGGACCAGCCGGTGATGCGCCAGCCTGGTGCGGGGGTAACGTCAATCTCGACCATCTGCTCATAGTGGACGGCATCGGTGTTACCGGTTACGGTACCGCCTTCGGGCGGGTCACACTCTACGTGGACGTAGTATGTGGCATCGGACTCAAGGATGGCCTCGAAGTAACGCGGCGTGTAGCGGTCCACATAGAAGCGGCGAACCAGAGCCGTCTCATTGTCATCATCATCCCAGTGAACCAAGTGGAAGCCCTCATTAGGGGTTACTGAAATCTCCACAAGCTCTCCAAGGTGGTACGTTCCGCTACCGGTGGTCTCACCGTAGTAGGTGTCAACTGATATGCGCTTGGTCTCAGTCTTGTGACGGAACTCGGCTATGATATCATAGTCGCGGTTGGCTACAAGGGTGCGCGGGTTCTGGGTGTTGCCGTCACTCCAGCGGACGAACTCGTAGTTCTGGTCATGCGGTACTGCAGTAAGCACTACCTCATCGCCGCGGTCAAAGCTGCCGCAGTCAACATCGCCCTGAGACTGGATATCACCGAAGCCATAGACGTTCACGTTCCAATACAGCTCATAGCTGTTACGTATGGCCACGAATACTGCAGTGAGGCTGACATCGGAGTTCATCACCACGTCACGCTCCGGATTGTGATTATCCGGCTGGTCCTGCCAGTGATCAAACTCCCAGCCGCTGGCCGGTTCAGCAACCAGGTGCGCAGTCTCGCCCGGACGGTACATGCCTCGGCCGCTTATCTGGCCACGGTATGTGGGGCTTACGTTAACGGTCAGCCTGTAATGCTGGTCATAGACAAAGACGGGCTGCAGCTGATAGTCACGGTCCATGATGAGGTTGCGGGGGTTGAGGGTATTGCCGTCACTCCAGCGCAGGAACGTGTAGTTCTGCGTGGGTGTGGCATGGATGCTGATGGTGCTGTTCTCATTATACTCATGAACGCCAAGGTTGGTGACCGCTCCCATGGTAGGATCAGGATTGGACATCTCCAGACGGAACTGTACTGGAGTACCAGGCACGAAGATTGGCGTGATGAGCTGCTCACCACTCTTCTCTCCAGTACTGGGATTCACATAGAAATACCGCAGGAACACCTTGGGCTTAGACTCATTGAGAGTACCGAACTTGGAGGTGTAGGACGGCATGAGGTTGATGGCCTGGGCCACGGGGTTGAGCGGGTCACAGAACGTGCTGCCGCGGCCCACGCCTGTTATGGTACCTACCGTTTGGGGTGCGGTGGCCATAAGTACGAGCTTGAGGCCCGGCTGCTGCGGGGGCTGGTTAAGACGCAGTATGAAGCTACTGCTGGAGATGGCGGCCATGGCTGCTGAGGGCTGCTCTACCCCGCTGAGCTCCGGAGGAGTTGTCAGGGGCTGGCCACCACAGCGGACTACCCAGAAGTTTAGGCGCAGATAGAGGTTGCTGCCGGTGAGCTGGGCACGTTGGCCGAGGACTCGGCGGCCACTCTGCGACTTGGCGGCATTGTTCCACTGCACTATCTGGGGCTGAGAGAGATTCTTCCAGGACTGTGTGAGCAGGCGGAAGATACTCTTGATTGTAGCCTGGTCGGCAGTACGCTTCTTACTGCCCGTACCGCGTGTGCGGATGAAGATGGCTCCCTTATTGCTTGAGGCGGTTACGCCCTTGGCGGAGCCTGACATACGGTCAAATGCTATTGATGGTTTGTATCTCATAGTTGTTTTGCTATTTGAATGTTAAACAAAAAGTCCCCAAGGGGAAACCCCGAGGGGACTGGTTGTTACACGGGTTGGCGTGTAAGGATTAGAGGTTAATCCTGGTCATCACCGTTGCCGCCGTCGTTGCCGCCGTTACCGCCAGCACCACCGCCGGCGTTCTGCTGACCCTCATCGAAGGGGTCATTGGTCTGACCAAGCTCTACCTCCTTCAGAATGTCGGCCGACTTCTCGCCGGTTACGGCATTCACATAGAAATAGCGCATAAAGATCTTGGGACGGCCTGCGCTGGGAGCGCCGTTCTTATTGTCATAAGCGGCCTTGATGTCCATGGACTCAGCAACCACGCTGAACGGGTCAGCAAAGGCGCTTGCCTTGTCAAAGGCGTTGCTTATGCCGTGGCTGGTAGGAGCGCTGGCCTCGATAACCAGGCGAAGGTTAGCCACGTTCTCAGGAATGCTGAGAAGGGTGAAGGTGAAGGCCTGCTCTGTGAGCTGTACTGTTGCAGCTGCAGGAGCATCGACACCTACCAGTGCAGGCGGGTTGGCCACTGCATTGCCTCCGCAACGGATGATCCAGAAGTTGAGGCGCTGGTAGAGGTTGAGTCCGGATATCTTGGCGCTGGAGCCGAGGATGGAACGGCCGGCCTGACTTTGGGCAAGGTTGTTCCATGCCTTGATCTGGGCTACGGTGAGGTTCTTCCAGGACTGCGAGAGCTGCTTGAAGATACCCTTGACGGTTGACTGACTGGCGGTAGTGGTCTTCTTGCCATAACCGCGGTTACGGAGATACTTGCGGCCCTTGGCCTTTGCTGCGGTTACGCCCTTGGCGGAACCTGACATCTCCTCGAACGCAATTGAAGGTGCATACTTCATGGTTTTGATGTTTTTAATGGTTAACTGAAAATTGTTTGTTGTTCACGGTTGATATATTGTAGCTACGTATATCCTATAGGTTGTTCTGGCAGATGCGGTCATCGGTACGGCGCTGGCCGCTAAGACCGGTGGCCACATCCATCCAACTGGTCTCAATGAAATACTTGCTGCCCGTGGTGGGCTTTACTGTGAGGCGGTCTATATAGACACGGGTTACATCGGCAAAGGTCTGCTCAGGAATGAAGCCGGCATCGACCAGAACTGGGAGGCCTGCGCCCTGGGTTATACCGGTGCTGGCCGCTGCGCTTATGCGTACTGCAAGGCGGTAGCCGGAGCCGGGGTTCTGCAGACGGCTGAACTGAATGAGTCCTGGAGTGACGATGATGTTGCGGTACTCTACTGCAGGGATGCTTGGGATGGCTGTGGGCGGCTGCTTGAGCATATCAAGGCCCAGCAGGGCACGGTTGCAGTTGAGGGTGACATAGGCGTTAACAGCGGGGCTTTTGGCCTCCATACGGCTGCCGAAGCTGTACTGCTGGGCAAATGATGACCAGGCATCAATCTGAGCTGGAGTAAGGCGCTTGAAACTGCGGCCCACGCGGGCGAAGAGCGCACGCATATCTTTCTGCTGAGGGGTGACGCGGCCCGGCTGACGGGCGCGGCCTGAAAGGATTGTACCGAAG
>Ga0310695_10015810_pt1 | contig 9999 bp, 5 predicted proteins | sample RumenRJG_04DNA_FD_203882 | JGI IMG/M metagenome (GOLD analysis project Ga0310695, IMG submission 203882) | Bovine rumen microbial communities from Lethbridge, Alberta, Canada - RJG_04 (v2) (version 2) | ecosystem: Host-associated > Mammals > Digestive system > Stomach > Rumen | place: Canada... | reverse complement strand
TGTTTTCTATATTATACCACATTGTTTCGCGTTTGACAAGTGGTTTGGGCAATTTAGATTGGGAATAGTATAAAACCGTCATTCCTCCGCCGAAACGAAATGCCGCTCCACGCATCCTTCGTCCTGAATTCGTCACCCCGATCTCATCCTCCCGTCCTTCCGAACTGGCGCTCGATGGCGGATTTGCGGATCTCGAAGGCGACCGGTCTCCCGTGGGGGCAGGTCCGGATCACCGAGCCGCGGCCGTCGCCGGTGGGTTTTGTCAGGAGCCGGTCGCAGATCCAGCGCATGTGCTCCTCACCGTAGATCCGCCCGCCCTTCACGGCAGCCTTGCACGCCGCCTGCCAGAGCCGGGACTCGAAGAACCCCCTCGCCGCGGATTCCACCGTCCCCGTCGCGTCGGAGAGCCGGTCCGCCAGCACGTGGAAGAGCTCCAGAGCCTCGTTCCGGTCCAGCTCGTCGGGGATCTGCGAAATACTCGCCATCCGTTCGGAGACCGACGCGCCGCCGGCCTTTCCGATCTCGTAGGCGAATCCGAGGGCCTCGGTCTGGGGGCGGTATTCCTCCATCGCCTCCGCCTCCGCCGAATAGAGCCGGGCTTCCAGGGGGACCATCAGCATCTGGCCCTGGGCGGCGGTCTTTCCCGATCCGGCCTTGTCCCGCATCCGGCGGCGGAGCTTGCGGCAGAGCTCGTCGAAGAGGATCCGCTCGTGGGCCGCGTGCTTGTCCACCAAAAGGATCCGGTCCTCCAGCTGGACGATCAGATAGGTCTTGAAGACTTCGCCGATCAGCAGGTAGTCCGGCACCTCCCCCGGGGCGATCTCCCGGTCGTAGACGGCGTAGGGGTCGTCTGACGACGGGGCGTCGGAAGGGGCCGCGGGATGTCCGGGTGCGGGAACCGGCTCCTCCGGCGCGGGGACTTCGGGATCCTTCGCGGGCAGGTCCGGCTGTTCCGGCTTCTCCTGCTCCGCCCGTTCTTCCCGTTTTTCCGGGGCAGGCTTTCCGCCCTCATTCCGGGGGAATCTTCCGGGGGACAGGGGACCGTCCTCCATCCGCAGAAGGGCCGAGGCGATCTCCGCGGGGGTGGGCTGATCCGGATCCGGGACGAGGGGCGTGCGGAGGGCGTCGGGATCGGAGGAGGCATCCGTCCCCCGTTTGGCGTTCGCAAAGGCCGCGGCGGCACCCCGGATGTTCTCGGCGGCCCGGCGGTGTGCTTCGACGATCTCCTCCCGGGTCGCTTCCGGCCTGGGGGAAGAGCTTCCTTCAAGGATCCCCGGCAGATTTCCGGTCCTCTCGCTCATCCGCACCTGATCGGGCTTCGGCGGACGGACGTCCATCGGCACGAAGGCGGCGGCGGGATCCGGCTTCTTCGCGGCTGGCCTCGGAGCGGATGAGGGGGCGGGGCGATCCTCCGTTTTCCCGTCCGCGGGCAGGGGGAAGGCGGGCCGCTTGACGTCGCGCTCCAGGGCGGAGAGGACGGCGTAGTACACCGCGTCGAAGATCCGCTTTTCGTCGGCGAACTTGACCTCCAGCTTGGCCGGATGCACGTTCACGTCCACCGCCGCGGGGTTCAGTTCCAGATTCAGGACGCAGAAGGGGAAGCGGTCCGCCGGGATCTTCGAGGAATAGGCCTGCTCGACGGCGGCGGAGGCAGTTTTCGACTTGATGTAGCGTCCGTTGATGAAGAAATTCTCCATGTTCCGGTTGGAGCGGCAGAGGTCGGACTCGGAGACGAACCCCGAGACCCGGATGCCTCCCTCGGTCCGGTCCACCGGGAGGGAGCGGCGGGCGGTGTCCTTGCCGAAGAGGGCCCAGACCACCTCTTTCAGATCCCCCGATCCCGAGGTCAGGAAGCGGATCTCCCCGTCGGAGATGAACTTGAAGGAGATCTCCGGGTGGGAGAGGGCGATCTTCTCGGCCACGGCCCCGATGGCGACGGCTTCGGTGGAGTCCTTTTTGAGGAATTTCCGCCGGGCGGGGACGTTGAAAAAGAGGTCCTCGGCGATGACGGTGGTGCCGTCCGCGCATCCGGTGTCTGAGACGGACTTCACCTGCCCGCCCTCGGCTTCCAGCAGCGCGCCCATTTCGGAGCCCGGGGTCTTCGAGAAGATCCGCAGGCGGGAGACGGAGGCGATGGCGGCGAGCGCTTCCCCGCGGAACCCGAGGGTGAGGATGGAGTTCAGATCGGCGGCCGTGTGGATCTTCGAGGTGGAGTGCCGGGTGATGGCGGGGACGAGGTCGTCCTTTTCCATGCCGCATCCGTTGTCCGAGACGCGGATGAAGGAGACGCCCCCCCGCTGGATCTCGCAGGTGATCTGATCCGCCCCGGAGTCCACGGCGTTTTCGAGGAGTTCCTTCACCGCGGAGGCCGGCCGGTCCACCACTTCGCCCGCGGCGATCAGATTGGCGACTTCGAAGGATAAAAGGTTTATCTTTCCCATTTGTTTCTTTTATTATGCTTTCTGGTCTTTATCCGTATCGGGGGGAGTTTTGCGGGGATTTTCGGGGGTGATTGGAAGGGGGCGCTTCGCGCGGATGGAAGGGGCGCGGGGACGTTCAGGCGGAGGATGGGGCAATCTTCGCGGACTTCTTCAAATTCAAGCCGGACGAGCCTGAGAGGGGAGACAACCCCGCGCGGTCTTTAGCATTGGCTGGATGCACGAAAAGAATGGCTTAACGACATGCCAATGCGGCGGCCTCACGGCAGCATTTCAGGCGCGCATTGAAAAGGGGACAAGGTGCGGCATGCCGGGGTGATGTTTCACGTGAAACATTGCCCCGAAAAGCGTTGCTGTTTTTTCTTGCGCGAGGCCGGACATACAGGTCTCGGCGCACAAAAACGCGATAACGCCGAATGCGCGACTGAATCACCGCCGGAGGCCGCAGAACTTGTTCTGCGCACGGGTTAAGCCGAACGAACGCAGACCGCGCGGGGTTGACTCCATGTTCCGCCCGTCATCCTTGAATCCGTACAAGCCCGCGAAGATCGCTCCCTGTTTCAGCTTCAAGACCGCGCGTCCTGTGCCCGCTCCTTTTCCAAATCAAAACACTTTATTCTCAAACCGCACATCCCCCGCCGCGGAAAAACGCAAATCCGGTTTACAAAAGTTTTTTCCACTCATAAATCAGATTCAGCGCCTCGATGGGCGTGAGGGTGTTGATGTCGGTCTTGCGGAGGGCTTCCTTGATCCCGTCGGCGGCGGCGTCTTCGAAGGTCATGCTGACGGGGGCCTGCTCCGGCTCGGATTTCGCGCTCTTCCCTTTCCCGGCCTTCTCCTCCATCGCCCGCTCGGCCTCTTCGGCTCTGGCTTCCAGCGAGGCGAGGACCGTCTTCGCGCGCTTCGTCACTTCCGCGGGGACTCCAGCGAGGCGGGCGACTTCGATCCCGTAGCTGTCGTCGGCGGGTCCCGGGACGATCTTGCGCAAAAAGGTGACTTCCTCCCCCCGCTTCTTCGCCGCCACGTTGCAGTTCACCACCCCTTTGATCTCGCCCTCCAGGGATGTGAGCTCGTGGTAGTGGGTGGCGAACATGGTCTTCGCGCCGAGCTTCTTCCCGGCCGTGTATTCGGCGACCGCCCGGGCGATGCTCATGCCGTCGTAGGTGGAGGTCCCCCGGCCGATCTCGTCGTAGAGGATGAAGCTCTTTTTCGTGGCGTTGGCCAGGATGTAGGCGACTTCCTTCATTTCCAGCATGAAGGTGGACTGCCCGGAGGCCAGGTCGTCGGAGGCCCCCACCCGGGTGAACAGCTTGTCGCAGACCCCGATCCGGGCGGAGGTCGCCGGGACGAAGGATCCCACCTGCGCCATCAGCACGATCAGGGCCGTCTGCCGCATGTAGGTGGACTTCCCCGCCATGTTCGGGCCGGTGATGAGCAGCAGCCTCCGGTCCCCCGTGTCCAGCAGGGCGTCGTTGGGGACAAAATAGGAGCCCTCGACGAAGCGCTCCACCACGGGATGCCGCCCGTTCTTGATGTCGACCGTGTCTGAGGCGTCCACCGTCGGGCAGACGTAGCCGTTCTGGGCCGCGCAGTCCGCCAGAGAGAGGAAGACGTCCAGCCGCGCCAGAGCCTGAGCCGAGGCCCGGATCCGCGCGCTCTCCGCGTCCACCGCAGAACGGAGCTCCACGAAGAGGTCGTATTCCAGGGCCTTCACCCGGTCGTCCGCGCCGAGGATGGTGGCCTCCATGTCCTTGAGCTCGTCGGTGATGTAGCGTTCCTTGTCGGAGAGGGTCTGCTTGCGGACGTAGCCCTCGGGGATCTTGTCGGCGGCGGAGCGTGGGGTCTCGATGTAGTAGCCGAAGACCCGGTTGTAGCCGATCTTCAGCTTGGAGATCCCGGTCTTCTCGCGCTCGGCGGCCTCCGCGGTACGGATCCAGTCCCGGCCGTTCTTCATGATGTACCGGAGCTCGTCCACCTCCGCGCTGTACCCGTCCTTGAGGATCCCGCCGTCCCGGATGACGAAGGGGGGATTCTCCACCACCGCCCGGTCGATGGCCGCGTAGACGTCCGCCAGATCGTCCAGTTCCGAGGCGATCTCCCCGAGAGCCCCGGAGGACAGGGAGGAGAGCATCGCTTTGAGTGGCGGGATCACGGCGATGGTCTGGGCGATGGCCCTCAGATCCCGTCCGCCCGCGGTGCCGTAGGAGACCTTCGTCACCAGCCGTTCCAGATCGAGGACCGGGGAGAGGGCTTCCCGCAGTTCCTCCCGGAGCATGAAATTGTCGGTCAGTTCCGAGACGGCTTCTAGGCGGCGCAGGATCGCGGGGACGTTTGTCAGCGGGTGTTCGATCCACTGGCGGAGGAGGCGCGCGCCCATGGAGGTGTTGGTCTTGTCGAGGACCCAGAGCAGGGATCCGCGCTTTTCCTTCGTGAGCATGGTCTCGGTCAGTTCCAGATTGCGCCGGGTGGCGGAGTCCATTTCGAGATACTGGGACGCCTCGTAGAGGTTCAGGTCCCGGAAGAAGATCCCCTCCTTCATCTGGGTCTCGCGGACGTACCGGACGGCGGCTCCGACTGCCACGAGGGCGGCCCGGGGAGCGCCGGCGAGTTTTTCGGCTCCGAACTGTTCTTCCGCCAGGGCGACGGCTCCGTCCGGATCGAAGTATTCCGACGCGCCGTCCGTGAGGGAGGCTCCGAGACGGTCCCGGATGTGCTCCGCCGCCGCGGGAAGGACCTTCGCCGGGACGTTCATGAGGACCTCGGAGGGGGCGTAGGTCGAGAGCTCGGAGAGGATCTTCTCGTCCCCCCGGGCGTCCCGGAAGGCGGTGGCGGCGATATAGGCAGTGGAGACGTCGCAGAAGCAGAGCCCCGCGGATCCCCCGTCCCAGTACAGCGCGGCCAGATAGTTGTTGGATTTTTCGTTCAGGAGATCGGTCTCGATGAGGGTTCCCGGGGTGATGATGCGGATGACTTCGCGCTTCACGAGGTCCTTCGCCAGCTTCGGGTCCTCCGTCTGCTCGCAGATCGCGACCTTGTACCCCTTGTCGATGAGCCGCCCGATGTAGGTCTCGGCGGAGTGGTAGGGCACGCCGCACATGGGGGCTCTCTGCTCCTCCCCGCAGTCCCGCCCGGTGAGGGTGAGATCCAGCTCCTGCGACACAAGCTGCGCGTCCTCGAAGAACATCTCGTAAAAGTCCCCGAGACGGTAAAAAAGAATGAAGTCCGGGTACTGGTTCTTCACATCAAAGTATTGCTGCATCATCGGCGTCATGGGAGCACCTCGGGGCGTTGGAAGTTGTTAGTTGAAAGTGGGTAGTAGAACGAGTGAGGAGTGAGGAGTGAGGAGTTAGGAGTTGAGGGACCGTTTTCCGTTGTTTCACGTGAAACAGACGAATGCCGGAACTTCATGTTTCACCTGGACAGATTTTCGTTCGCGCGGTTCTGTCTGCACGTCTGTCTGAATCTGAATATGTGCGCGAAGAGAAAGAAACAATTTCACCTTCCCGTCCGCGCGTCCTGTGCCCAATGCGCGCCTGAATCGCTGCCGAAGGCCGCAGGACTTGTCCTGCGCATGTTTCGGCTGCACGAACAAAGACCGCGCGAGGACGTGGGATGCAAGATCGAATTTCGATTCCGGGACGAGCTGTAAGGTTATGCCATACGGCCAACTATTTGCTCCGCAAATTGGACCCGCACAGGGGGCAGAGTTTGCGAAGCAACACTCGTCGGCCATGAGATGGTCCCCCGTGCCGCCGTCCCGCGCAGGGACATAAATTCTGAAAGGCGTAGCCTTTCTTTCCTTATTTACCTTCCGTGAAGGTATGAACATCCTCCTCCGCCGACGGATCGGTCGACGCAGTCACCGGAATGTCCGTCGTTGCTGGTTTCGAAAGGCGGGAGTCGTTCGTCAATGGCATCCCGCGCAGGAGGCGCAGTCGTGATTGCAGGGTCTTTCCCCGGTGATCGCGTACTGGAGCTCGTTCATGATGCCGTTCGTCAGGGCGTCGAAGGCCTGCTTCGCGCGGATGTACTCCGCGTAGACGGGATTCGCGGTGATCTCGTCGTAGAGCGCGTCGATGCGTTCGCGGACGGTCTTTCCGAAATCCTCGCCGAGATCTTCCCCGCTGCGCACGGCGTCGGAGAGCATGGTCTGATGGGCGTTGTATTCGGCGATCAGGGCGTTCAGTTCTTCGTCCCGCTCGTAGTCTTCGATGGCATGCCGGATCGCGTCGTTCCGCGGATCGGCCTTGACCAGTTCGCCCAGCGCGTGGGTGAGAGCCGTCATTTCGGGGGTGAGGAGAGAATCCATTGAGCTTGTACCTCTGGGATAGTTGTTAGTTGGGAGTTGGTAGTGGGTAGTAGAACGAGTGAGGAGTTAGGAGTTAGGAGTGAGGAGTTGGGCGGTGTTTCACGTGAAACATTCCGTCCGCGCGGTCCTTATCCTGCCGCGGATATGTTCACGGTCCTGTAACTCTAAAAAGGCTTTCTTTCAGACGATCTCCGCTTCGAGACAGTAGGTCCTGGCGCCGGTGATCCGGACGTTCACGAACTGGCCGATGAGGGACTTTTCGCCCTTGAAGTGGATCGGTCTCACGGGGTCGCCGCGGCCCGTCAGGACTTCGGGGTCGGTCTTCGAGACGTCTTCGGCGAGAACGCGGAGGGTCCTGCCGACGAAGCGGGCGTTGCGCCGGTCCGCGATCTCGGCTCCGAGGGCCAGGAGGCGTTCCATCCGTTCCGAGGATACCTCCCGGGGGACCTGGTTTTCCATCTTCGCGGCGGGGGTGCCGTCCCGGGGGGAATAGATGAAGGAAAAGACCATGTCGTACTCCGCCCGGCGCATCAGATCGAGGGTGGCTTCGAAGTCCTCCTCGGTCTCCCCGGGGAAGCCGACGATGATGTCCGAGGTGACGGAGACGTCCGGGACCGCGCGGCGGAGCTTTCCGACCTTTTCGAGGTAGGCTTCGGCCGTGTACTTCCGGTTCATCGCCGCGAGGATGCGGTCGGATCCCGACTGGACGGGAAGATGGAAGTGCTTCGCCGCCTTTTCCTCCGCCGCCATCGTCTCGATCAGCCGGTCGGAGGCGTCCTTCGGGTGGCTCGTCATGAAGCGGAGGCGGAAATCCCCCTCAAAGGCGCAGATCCTATGGATGAGGTCCGCGATGTCGATCCTGTTCCCGTCCTCCCCCGGTCCGCCGTCGTAGGAATTGACGTTCTGCCCGAGGAGGGTGATGTCCTTCGCGCCGTCGGCGATGAGGGCTTCGGCCTCTTTCAGGATCGCCCCGGCGGAACGGCTCCTCTCCCGGCCCCGGACGTAGGGCACGATGCAGTAGGAGCAGAAATTGTTGCATCCGTACATGATGGAGAGCCAGGCCATGTGCTTCGACTCCCGGCGGATCGGCAGGCCCTCGGCGATCTTCCACTCCTCGCTGAGCACGAAGGAGCGTCCTTTGCCGTTCAGCGCGTCCCGGACCAGTTCGGGGACCCGGTCGGCGGCTCCGGTGTCGAAGGTGAAGGAGACGTAGGGATAGCTGTTTTTGAGCTTGTCTGCCCGGGCCTTCTGGGTGACCATGCAGCCGCCGACGCCGATGAGGAGCCCGGGATTCTTATCCCTGACGTGCTTATAGCTCCCGATGATGGAGAGGGCCCGTTTTTCGGCGTGTTCCCGGACGGCGCAGGTGTTGACGAGGATGAGTTCGGCCTCGTCCGGCAGGCCGGTCCGGGTATAGCCCATGGCGGCGCACATCCCGGCGAGGCGTTCGCTGTCGGCCTCGTTCTGCTGGCAGCCGAAGGTCTGGATATAGTATTTCGGCGCGTCCTCTCCCGTGCGTCCCTGCCGGGCAAAGAAGCGGCGGACGTCGTCGACTGCGCGGAGCCTTTCCGCGGTCTCCGGGTCGCAGACGGCGGATTCGATATAGGTTTCAGACATGGGGAGTCCTTTATTGCGATATTCTTACAAAATATCATTATACATGAAACCGCCGGGTTTGTCAAGGAGGAGCCTTCCTTGTTTCACGTGAAACAAAAACCCGTCGGAGGTGAACTTTGCTGTTCAACCGCTGACGGGGGAGTTTATCCCTTCACGAAGGGAAAAAGAACGAAAGACTCCGCCTTTCGAAATCAGCCATGACGGTCATTCCTGACCGTCGGCGGAGAAAAGCTATACCTTCTCGAAGGTAATAAGGAATGAAACGCTGCGCGTTTCGGATTTTATGTCCTGCGCGGACGGCGGCAGGGGACCCAACTCAGGCCGTAGGTTCCCCTGCGGGGTCCTTGGCCGTATGGCATAACTGTACAGCTCGTCCCGGAATCGAAATTCGACAGTGCGTCCCACGGTCCTCGCGCGGTCTCTGTTTGTGCGGCTTGTGCCATGCTCGGAGCAAGCTCCTCGGCCTCCGGCGGTGTTTCAGGCGCGCATTGGGCACAGGACGCGTGCTCGGAAAGCTGAAACTGTTTCTTTCTCCTCGCGCACATTCTCAGATTCAGACCGACGTGCAGACAGAACCGCGCGAACGAAAACCGTCAGGGCGAAACATGGAGTTTTGGCGGAGCGGCGGACTGTTTCACGTGAAACAAAGGAAAACGGTTTCTACTAACCGCTTACCACTCCTGACTCCTAACTAAATCACCATTTTCTGTGCGCGTTGTGCCATTCCGTCCCGATGAAGCCGACCTGGGCGAAGTCTTCGGGGTTGTTCCGGATGATCCAGTCGATGTAGCTCATGGTCATTTCCGCCGTCAGGAGATAGCCCGCGGGGTTCAGGTGCCCGCCGAGGAAGAAATTGTACATGAACTCCGCGTCGTAGACCGGCCCGTACTGCCACAGGTCGATCACGTAGGTGAAGTCGAACATCGCGGCGAGATCCCAGAGGAGCTTCGCGTGGGCGAGCTTCTTCATGTCCCCCGGATTGTCGGCGTACTTCACCGAGGTCCGGGGCATCGTCATGAGGAAGAACCGCCCCTTCGGCTGGATCTCCTTGTATTTCTGGATGATCGTCGCGTACATCCCGGCAAAGGTCGGCTTGTTGCTGCGCCAGTCCGCGGGATCCACGTCCGCCGCCGAGCCGAGCTCCTGACAGAGGCCGAAGAGGTCGTTCACCCCCAGAGCCAGCACGTAGGCCTGCGCCGCCTTCGCGGGATCCCAGACGCCGTTCGCCTCGCCCCAGGACTCCAGATATTCCTTCGCCGTCATGCCGCCCCGGGAGAAATTGTAGGCCTTGAGCCCAGCCGCCCGCGCGATGTACTGCCCCCACGAGTATTCGAACATGTCGTGATACCCGTTCGAGCCGTCCGCGTTCGTGGATTCGAATTCCCCCGAGGACAGGCTGTCCCCGATGAACGCCATTGTGCGGAAGATCCCCGTAAATCCCCCGTCCGGCTTGATCCGGTCCAGCGGCTTCTCGTTCGGATCCTTGTAATATCTCGTGATGTCCATGCAGAATTCTCCTTCCTGAAAAACGCGCGCGGAGTTTCGAGGTTCCGCGCGCATATAAGGTACAGTGGTATTTTCGGCCCCCGTGAAGGAAGCCAACCGGAAAAGACGGGAACCCTCCATTGGTGTGCC
>Ga0310695_10015805_pt1 | contig 10001 bp, 10 predicted proteins | sample RumenRJG_04DNA_FD_203882 | JGI IMG/M metagenome (GOLD analysis project Ga0310695, IMG submission 203882) | Bovine rumen microbial communities from Lethbridge, Alberta, Canada - RJG_04 (v2) (version 2) | ecosystem: Host-associated > Mammals > Digestive system > Stomach > Rumen | place: Canada... | reverse complement strand
CTTGCCTGTTCCGAACCCGACTGGCGCGTTCTATATGTTCCCAGATATCACTTCTACTCACATGACGAGCGAAGAGTTTGCGACAAAGCTCTTCAAAGATTATTCGGTTGCGGTCGTTCCCGGAAGCGTGTTCGGCAAGGGCGGCGAAGGTCATATCCGCTGCTGTTATGCGACGGCTATCGATAAAATCAAAATCGCCCTTGAGAGAATTCGGGATATGGTGGAAAAAAGCCGATAACATAATAAACGGAGATGAAAGATAATGGATAACATTTTGCCTATAGTTGCAGCAGCCGTGATTATTTTTGCTGTGCTTGCTCTAATTCTTATTGTTTCAGGACGAAAAGGAGGAGGCAATAGTGAGGGGGGCAAAAAAGGTTCTAAGCAAAAAGGTAGAGCTGTGATTATTAGAGATGCAACAAGAAAGCTCTCTTCTGATCCACATAATCCCGCAGGTCTTATTCCTTTGGGTGATTTGTATTTTAAAGAGCAGAACTGGGAAAAGGCAGCTCCTCTTTATGACACTATGTTTACTATTGCGGCAGCTCACAGAGAGATTGACCCATTTTTGTCTTCATTACGACAAGGTATTTGTGCTTTGAAGTTGGGAAAAGTCGATGAAGCTTTTAAAGGCTTGCAAGCTGCGATGAAAATCAGTGCTGACAATATCGATGTAAACCGCTATTTAGGTGAAGCGTTTTTCAAAAAAGGTGAATACGATAAAGTTATTCCTCTTTTGAAAAAAGTGCTTATCTTGAACCCTGAAGAATCAAGTGCATATTCTATGCTTGGAAGTGCTTACTATAAAGCGAAACATTTCCGTGATTCTTTGCCTTACCTAAAAAGAGCCGTTGATGCTAATCCCGAAGACAAAGAGTCTCTTTTTAATATGGCAGATGCAATGCAGGAATCTGGTATGGCAGATAAAGCTATGAAGATTTTTATTCATATGCGTCCAGATCCGATTTACGGTGCAAAGAGTTGTCTTGCAGTTGGTATGTATCACGCAAAAAACAACCAGAATGACAAGGCTGTTTCTGATTTCGAGATTGGATTGAAGCATGAAAATATCCCTGTGGATACAATGCTTGAGCTTCGTTATCGCTTATCTCAGTGCTATTTTGCACTAAACCAAATTGGAAAAGGCATTGCACAGCTAAAGCAGATTCAAATGGTAAACCCGACTTATAAAGATATCATCACACTTCTTAGTCGCTATCAAGAGCTAAGTCAGAACTCAAACCTTAATATCTATTTGTCTGCAGGTTCTAGCGATTATGTGGCATTGTGTCGTAAGATTGTCGCAGTTTTCTATAAGCGTTCTATTGTGAAAATTCAAGATATCGCTGTTAATCCAGAATATACTGAAATCACTGCTATTGTGGAAAATGCAAAGTGGGAAGATACGGAGCTTTTCCGCTTCTATCGTACTTCAGGCTCTGTAGGAGAGCTTTATGTGCGCGATTTCCATTCGAAAGTGCGTGATGGCAAAGTGGATAAGGGTGTTTGTTTCATTGCTGGCACATACACTGACGAAGCTATGCGATATGCAGAAGGTCGTCCTATTGATTTGGTTGATAAAGCAAATTTAACTCGTATTTTGAAGCAAATTGATATGACGAATAACTAAGTAGTAAGGCGTTATTTTCGATTATTCAGAAATAAATCTTCATTTCAATGTGCAATGGCAAATTATTCAAAGATAATTCGTCGTTGCACATTTGTTTTTATGAATTATTGCTAGATAAACTGTTTTAATGCTCTGTGGTCTATAGTGCGAGTTTTAACCGCAATTAGATATGAGCCGAACATAGCGGTGATTGCGTCTAGCGCACAAGAAGCAGCACATATTATAGGAGCAGCAGCTCTAAGCAAAAGATAGCCAGATGCAAAACCTCGTCCGTACATTGTACACATTATTGTGAGGGCGATGAATGGTCCTCCTGTTGCAAAGCCTGATAAAGCGAAAGACAAGGCAAAGGAGATAAAAAGTATCCAGAGAGAATCTGAAAAACTGATTGCCAATGTAGAATATGTGCGCAAAATCACGACAAAGCAAATCGAAGTTACAAGAGCTGAGCCTCCTCTTGCGAAAATAGAGAAAATAGGGAATGTTACTGCATTTGTTCTACGGCGAATTCCTAAAGATTCAGAACCATGTCTGATAGAAATAAGCATTGTTAAATTTGTATCGCCTGTGAAAAACCCTGTTAAAAACGGACAGAGAGAGGCGTAAAGAACTTTGTAAGGTCTAGGGTCGTGGCAGACAAAGCGCAGTATTATAGGATAGATAACTAAAGAAAGCAAAATCATATCGAGTGCGATGAGCGAGAAAAGCGGCATGTATGCACCGACTTTTAATGCATTGGAAAACTCGATTGCCCAGCGGCAAGAAAGCACAATCATTCCTATTGTCATCATATCGGCAAAGAAGCAAAGCATGGAATAAGCGACGTTAGAAAAGGATTCTATAGCGGTAATTGCGCTTTTAGACGCGTTTTTATCTGTGGTGCAAGCTCCTCCTACAAATGCTCCGAATACAAAGCAAGGAAGCAAGAATGTTCCATTTAGTAGCGTGGAGAATGCAGAGTCAGGGAAAATGCGCAAAACCATATCTTTTACACTAATAGATACTTCTTCAAATGTTTTTTCTGCACTGATTGGAAGAGGAGGCAGCTTTATCAAGAGTGCGCTAAAAAGACCGAGTGCAGATAAGAGCGCGCTTGAAGCTAATATAGTGATTAAAATCCAAAATGCGCTAATTGTGGTAAGCCCTCCATCTCGTAGCTTGTAGACTGCAATGCCGACTCCAAAGAACATAGATGGCAATAATGCATAGCGACCGATACGAGTAACTATCGTCGTTAGAAAATCCAAAATCTCTTTCGCTAAAGGCGAATCAAAGGGAACAATAAAGACCGATACGATGCCTAGAATTATACCAAGCAAATATTTCATCCATAATTTCATAACTTTAATATAGCAGAAATCTTAAAAGTGGTATACTATCTTTATAACTATGTCAACGATTATTTGCGCAACAGATACGACTGGGGCTGTTTGTTTTGAAAAAATTGCAAAAGAACACAATAGACAAGCGATTCCTTTAATCGATAAGCAAAATACACAATCGCAAGAGGATTCTATTTGCTGGAGAAAAGAGTCTCCGATTTCTGCAAAAACAGCTATTATAAAGGCGGAAAAAAAATACAAAAGGATAGATGAAGTACTTTATTATTTTAATGAAGAGTCTTTGTGCAAGGCTATGAAAAGCGTTAATGCTCATGATTGCTTAAAGATTTTAGAAGAAGAGTGTGCAGGCTTTCAGTTTCTAGTTCTAGAGCTTCTTTCTCGCTTTAGTGAGCAAAAAAAAGAAGATAGAGCAAAACTCATTTTCTTAATCCGCAAAAACTTTTCACTGATTGAACTCCTTCAAAACTCTATGGATTTGTCCTTAGGCTCTGCTCCTCATGTTTCTGCGGCGGCTGCTTCTTTTATGGCTTTTGCAGAGAATATTGCGACTTTTTACGAAGAAAAGGGAATTGCGGATTTTTATCTTGTACATACAGATTGTGCTGATGAGAATTTTAAAAGCGATGAAGAGCTTGCAAAATGGCTTTTTCAGTATCTTGACGAAAGTGATGCAAAGAGAAAGAGTGGTGTGCAATGGATTAAGGCAGGAAGCCGAGCAAGTCGCTTTTCTTTGTTTGGCAGATAAACGGTATATAAAATGCTCATATATAAAAAAGTATTGGTAGTTTTAATACAGTTTTTGAGTTTACCTCTTTTTGCTGTGCCTCTGTTGAAATTGCAGACAAATTATAATTCAAATTATGATAAAAAATCAGAAAAAATAAAATCAAGCCTAAACGAATATGCAAGGCTAAAAACTTCTTATCTTTCGGCTTCGATTTATACGGAGCAAAATGCTGAATATGATAGTTTTTCTGATACAACTAGATATGGAATAGAAGCAAAATGCAAAAATATCGATGTTGGAAATAGTGAAGTGTGTTTCAAAGCATCTTCTCTCAATCTTAGCTATTCAGGTTTGCTTTCAAGAATGAAAAATCAAGAAAAACTACTAACTTCCTCATCTCCTTTGTCTGCTTCGATAAATGCACCGCGTGGCATTTCTAGCCATATTCCTACTATCTCTAGTTCTAAAAAAGAAAAGAGCTTTCATTTTGAAACAAGCATAGAAAGTGATAAAACTACGACATACACTGATTTTACTTTGTTTGATTTGGATAATATAACAGAAAAAAAAGAGTTTGCTGCTAGCTTTGCAGAAACTCTTCTCTTTGATTTCTCCAATCCTTTGCTTTCTACAGTGCAGGTTGCTTCTTATAAAACAGAGCAAAAGTCTATATGCGATTTATCTTTAGCACTTTCTAATAAAGCTCTTTCTCTTGTTAGCGTGATGGATTCTGTGCAGAGTGATGAGAAAATCTTTTTTACTTCCACCTCTGCCGCTTCTGTGTTGATAAATGCTGATTCTATCGGTAGCTTTATTATCCAAGGAGGATTTTTTAAAGGAAATGAGAAAAGTAAAATAAAAAACATGGAAAGTTTAGGTCTAATCTATGATTTTTTTAATAACCGTGTTAGAATAGGAAGTAGAGTAGTTAGGACAGAAAAGCAAGACGAAGAAACAACAAAATATTTGTTCGGGCTTCGCTATCACGAGGGAAATCTCGCTCTGTCGCTTGTACTCTCAGACGTGCAAAATAAGCAGTCTGCTATATTTTCCGCATCTAATAAGGTGAACACAATTCGCTTATCGCTAAATGCAAGAGCATCGAACGATAAGGATAGTGATGAGTTCACGGCGTCTGTTAGGACAGGCATAAGAGCGGAAGATTATCTTTTTGCACAGTGTAATGTAGGGGCTTCTATAAACAAGAAGGACGGTGAGATTAAAAAGCGTACAGCAGATACTAATATACTATTCTCATTTGGCTCTGATATTATATGGATTGGGAAAATTTCATTCAATGTAGCATTTTAATGCTCTTATTTCCTTTAAGGGTATTGAATTTAATGCTTTTTTCCATTACATTTACTAAAATCTGAATTATTTGGTTAACTTTTTTTTGAGAGGTACACAATATGGCTTTTGATATTACCAAAGTTCGTAATATCGGAATCAGCGCCCACATTGACTCTGGTAAGACAACACTGTCAGAACGTATCTTGTTCTACTGTAACAAGATTCACGCTATCCATGAAGTTCACGGAAAAGACGGCGTTGGCGCAACGATGGACAGTATGGATTTGGAACGTGAGCGCGGAATCACAATCCAGTCAGCAGCAACACAGGTAAACTGGAAGGACATCACAATCAACTTGATTGACACCCCAGGTCACGTTGACTTCACAGTCGAAGTTGAACGCTCTCTCCGCGTTCTTGACGGTGCTATCCTCGTTCTTTGCGCTGTTGCAGGTGTTCAGTCACAGTCAATCACTGTTGACCGCCAGCTCAAGCGTTACCATGTTCCTCGCTTGGCATTCGTAAATAAGTGTGACCGTCAGGGTGCAAATCCACTCCGCGTATGTAAGCAGCTCCGCGAGAAGCTCGGTCTTAACTCATACATGGCAGAACTTCCAATCGGTCTTGAAGACAAGCTCGAGGGTGTTGTAGACCTTATCGCTATGAAGGCTTACTACTTCGACGGTCCAGACGGCGAAGATGTTCGCGTTGCAGAAATTCCTGCAAATATGCTCGAAGATGCAAAGGCAAAGCGTGAGGAGCTCCTCGATGGTGCTTCTATGTTCGATGACACACTTGCTGAGGCTATTCTTGAGAACGGATATGATGATGTAGACCAGAATCTTATCATCGCAGCTATCCGCAAGGGAACAATCGCTGAGCAGTTCGTACCAGTATTCTGTGGTTCAGCTCACATGAACAAGGGTATTCAGCCATTGCTCGACGCTGTAGAACGCTACTTGCCAAACCCAACAGAAGTACACAACTATGGTCTTGACCTCGACAAGAACGAAGAGCAGGTTGAGCTTTTCAACACAGCAGACAAGCCTTGTGTTGCTCTTGCATTCAAACTTGATGATGGACAGTTCGGTCAGCTTACTTATGTGCGTATCTATCAGGGACGCATTGTTAAGGGCGATGAACTTTACAATACACGCGCAAAGAAGAAGTTCAAGGTCGGACGTCTTGTTCGTATGAACGCTTCTGCAATGGAAGATATCAACGTTGGTGAACCTGGCGATATTGTTGCTTTGTTCGGTGTTGATTGTGCTTCTGGCGATACATTCTGCTCTGGCGGATTGAACTATGCTATGACTTCTATGTTCGTTCCAGCTCCTGTTATCTCTCAGGCTATCGAGCCTATCGACAAGGCTGCTGCTGCAAACATGGCTAAGGCTCTTAACCGCTTTACAAAGGAAGACCCAACATTCCAGACTTATGTTGATCCTGAGTCAAATCAGACAATCATCAAGGGAATGGGTGAGCTCCACCTCGCAGTTTACATCGAGCGTATGAAGCGCGAATACAAGTGCGAAGTTAAGGTTATGCCTCCTGAAGTTGCATACCGCGAGACAATTTCTCAGCGTGCAGACTTCAACTACACACATAAGAAGCAGACTGGTGGTTCTGGTCAGTATGGTCGTGTTGCAGGTTTCATGGAGCCAATCGAAGACAAAGAGTACGAGTTCGTTGACGCAATCAAGGGTGGTGCTATTCCTAACGAATATATCCCATCTTGCGACAAGGGATTCAAGCGCGCAATGGAGAAGGGTTCTCTTATCGGGGCTCCTGTTGTCAACGTTCGCTGTACTATCAATGATGGTCAGTATCACCCAGTTGACTCTTCAGATATCGCGTTCCAGACTGCTGCTATTGGCGCATTCCGCGAGGCTTATGAGAAGGCAAAGCCATCTATCCTTGAGCCAATCATGAAGGTTCAGATTTCTGGTCCTACAGAGTTCCAGGGAAATATGTTCGGTCTTATCAACCAGAGACGCGGTGTTATCCTCGACTCAACAGATGAGAACAACACTTCTACTGTTAACGCAGAAGTACCACTTTCTGAGATGTTCGGATTCTCTACAATCCTCCGCTCTTCAACACAGGGAAAAGCAGAGTTCACAATGGAATTCGAGAAGTACGGCAAAGTTCCAAACAACGTTGCTGACGAACTCAAGAAGAAGTACGCAGAGTCAAAGAAAGCAAAATAATTCTTTTTGATATGTGAATTTACAGCGGGGCGGGTTTCTGTTCCGCTGTATATATTATTAAATCACTTAATGGAGCAATACCATGGCAGAACTCTTAGACCGCAGCCCAATTCGTTTTTTCGATAAAACTACAAATGGCGGACTTAAAGCTGGTGAAATCGGACTTGTTACATCAAAGAAAGGACTTGGTAAGACTTCAGTCCTCGTTCAGTTTGGCATGGACACTTTGCTAGCAGAAAAGCAGTTAGTACACGTTTCATTTGACCAGAAATCAACAAACGTTATTTCTTGGTACGATGGCGTATTTACAGAAATTGCAAAGAAGAAGAATCTTGGAAATAATGCTGATTTGAAAGATCAGATTATGCGCAACCGCACAATCTTTAACTTCAATCAGGATAATTTCTCTTTGGCAAAAGTAGTAACAACTCTCAAAGCATATTCTACAAGTGGAATTAATCTTTCTGGTGTTGTTATCGATGGTGTAACACTTACATCTGTTTCAGAAGATGACTTGAAGGCTGTTCAGGCTTTCGCAAAAGAGTCTAATGTAACAGTTTGGATGAGCGCAACAGCAGAGGGCGAAGACCTTGAAGACTCAGCTCCAAAGGCTCTTCTTCCATACTTTGCTTCTGTTGTACACCTTGCTTCACGCAACGACGGCGTAAATGTGCAGATTCTCAAATTGAGAGATGCAAAAGACGTTGCGTCAACTCTCAAGCTCGACAGCAAGTCTTTGCTCATCACCGACAAATAACAGCCACAGGCTGTTTTGTAAAGCCATAGGCTTTTTTTATGTAGTAACGATTTAACCGACTTCTTTGCGAGGTCGGTTTTTTTGTTGTTGAGAAGAGAGTTTTATTTTAAACATTTTTCTATGTTTTCTGCGACTATAAGTAAAAATTTTTGTTGTGAATTGTTTAGATTTTCGTAGATATGAAGTAGCTTGCGAGTATCTTCGCAAGTTTTCTCAGTTTGAATTTTTGTTTTTTCGCCTGTTATAAGATATTCTACGCTGGTATTCAGAGTTTTAGCAAGTTTTACTGCAACATCTGCCGATGGCATACACGATTGCCCGCTGACGTAACTTATAAGAGAACGGAGCGTGATACCAGACCGAGCGGCAACTTCTTTGTTTGATAATCCTGAAAATGCTATTTCTTCTCTCAAGCGTTCTCTAAAATCCATAGAATAAAAATAGCAAAATAATTCTTGTTTTTGTTTGCTTTTTCCATTTTAATGTAATATAATATGATTATACTACATTAAAATGGAGTTGTTCGTTTAAAGGGGCTAAAAAGATTTGATGTCCTTTTAGTTATAATCTATGCCTTTTTTAGGAGGTCTTTTATGAGTAATGATTATTCTGAAGATGATGAAGAAGATTATGGTGATATTATTGCAGAAGTGTATTCCGAATTTGAACATATTTATTATCGCAAAAAAGAAGATGTTATAGAAGCTGCAAATGAGTATGAAGAAGCACTTCTAGCTAGAGGTGTTCCTAAGGATATTGTAGAGGATCAGAAGGAGGCATTTTTAGGAGAAGTGTTGAGTCAAGAAGAGTATAATGAATTCTATGGACTCGACTGAAGGTGAAGAAGATTATTGATAAGACTTCTGGTTAGTAGCAATGTTTTGGAGGCTTTTTATGGGAAGATTTGCTGAATTATTTTTGGGTATGGCAAAGCAGTCTGAAAATGACGGAACTTTTGTAACCACAGAACAGATTGCAAAATCTGTAAGTGCTACAGGAGTTCTTAACTCAGGAGGTGAACCTTATAGCGATGAACCAAATCAAGGTGCTGGAGGACTTTGGGCACAAGAAGTACGAGATGCCTATAATTCTGGAAGAACTGATGATGGAGATTTACTCCAATATTCATATAAGAAAAAACGCTGATTTTTTCTAACTAAACGACCTGTTCGGAATCTCAACCTCTGAGCAGGTTGTGCATTTAAGTTGTATATAAGGAGGATTCTATGGCTGTATGGTGGCTTGCTACGTCAGAAAATGATAAAAATTGTTCTTATGCTGAATTGAAACAAAGAAAAATTCTTGCACAAGGCTGGGATATTGGAGACTTAACAAATTTAATAGCACAATATCCTGATAAGAATGTTTTGCAAAACGCTCTTCAGCCTCTTATTAATAACAATTACCCAAAAAATAACCAAAAAAATGGTGATTACAGGGCAAAAAGTATTGTGAATCTTTTAAGAATGGAAGCAGGTGATATTGTTGCTGTTTGCGAGGGAATAGAAGTAAAGGGACTTGCAAAGATAACAGAACCATTGACCTATTCTTATGATAGTAATTACGAATATGCAAATCAAGTTTGTGTTGTTTCGGACTGGAAAGATTGGGATTCTAGCAAAGTTGGAATACCTCCTAAGACTTCTGGTCAAGGTCCAAAAGGTGTTGAGCGATGCAGAAAGAACGAACAACAAATTATAGATGCTTGGAATAAACTTTGAGGGAGTGTTTTATGGTGGTAGATACTGATAAGCCTGCAAAAGTTAGGGTTAAGTTTTTTTCAGAAGATTCTCTCTATTCTTTAAATACTGATCCTTATCTTGCAGATCCTAATCGATATTTAGAAACGGAAATCAATGAATGGTTAGAAAAAAATGATGGTACAATACATGTAATTAATATTCAATATTCATGTCAACATTGGGAAAATGATGAATCATATTACAACACAGAATACAATGCATGTGTTGTATATGAGATTGTTGAAGATTGGGAAAATACTATTTATACCGAAGGATATAATGATGCTCAAATAAAAATT
>Ga0310695_10015804_pt1 | contig 10001 bp, 11 predicted proteins | sample RumenRJG_04DNA_FD_203882 | JGI IMG/M metagenome (GOLD analysis project Ga0310695, IMG submission 203882) | Bovine rumen microbial communities from Lethbridge, Alberta, Canada - RJG_04 (v2) (version 2) | ecosystem: Host-associated > Mammals > Digestive system > Stomach > Rumen | place: Canada... | reverse complement strand
CGACGATTCGGGCAAGTTCCTCGACGCGTACTACGACGCGAAGATTCTCGAGAACGATCCTTTCGCCAAGCTCGACCAGAACGGCGTGGGCAAGCTCATGAAGATGGCTGTCGCCGACGGCAAGGCGGTGAGGCCCAATCTCCACTGCGGAATCTGCGGAGAACACGGCGGCGATCCGTCGTCGGTTGAGTTCTGCCACAGAATCGGGCTCGACTACGTTTCATGCTCGCCGTTCCGTGTGCCGATCGCGCGCCTCGCGGCGGCGCAGGCGGCCCTCAGAGACTGAGGCGCCCGCTTAGATGAAAACGGTAGATTGCGATTATTTTGTCGTCGGGACCGGGATGGCGGGGCTTGTCGCCTCGCTGAATCTCGCCTCCCGCGGCAAGGTCATCGCCATTTCGAAAGGCCGTCTCCAGGACTGCAACACGAATTTTGCGCAGGGAGGCATCTGCTGCGTGGCGGACCCTGGAGACACTTTCGACAAACACGCCCGCGACACGATGATCGCCGGCGCGTGGCTCGGCAGGAGCGACGTGGTCCACAAGATATGCGAAGAGGCTCCGGGCGCGATACGCGATCTTATCGGTTTCGGGGTCAGGTTCGCAAAGAATCCCGACGGGTCGTGGGATCTCGCCCGCGAAGGCGGCCACAGCGCAAGGCGCATTTTCCATGCGGGCGACATCACGGGCGGCAGATGCGAAGCGGCTCTCGTGCGACGGGCCAGGAAGGCCGGTATAGACCTTCGCGAAAAAACGGTCGCCATCGATCTCATAATGTCTTCGCGCATCGGCCTTCCCGGAGAGAACAGATGTCTCGGCGCATATGTGCTCGACAGGCAGACGGATGAAGTCTACGCGATCCGTTCGCCGAACACGATTCTTGCCGCCGGCGGATGTTCGAAGGTGTATCTCTACACCTGCAATCCCGATTCCGCCACGGGAGACGGCATCGCCCTCGCGTGGAGAGCCGGCGCGAAAGTGGAGAACATGGAATTCATCCAGTTCCATCCCACATGTCTATACCACCCCGAGGCGAAACGTTTTCTCATATCCGAGGCTGTGCGCGGCGAAGGCGCCGAACTGGTGGACAGGCACGGCCGCAAGTTCATGAAGAAGTACGATCCGCGCGGATCTCTCGCGCCGCGCGACATAGTGGCCCGTTCGATAGACTCGGAGATGAAGCGCACGGGCGACGACTGCGTATATCTCGACATCAGGTTCAGGGGGCGCACCTATCTCATGAAACGCTTCCCGAACATCTACCAGAAATGTCTCGAGTTCGGCATCGACATGGCAAGCGACCTCATCCCTGTCGTGCCTGCGGCGCACTATACGTGCGGAGGCGTGCAGGCTCTCGTCGACGGCACAACTTCGATACCGGGGCTGAGCGCCATCGGCGAATGCGCTTCCACGGGGCTTCACGGCGCCAACAGGCTCGCTTCGAATTCGCTCATGGAGGCGGCCGTATGCGCCAGACTCGCCGCCAAAAGGCTTGCAGCGTCTCCGGACCGCTTCCGCGGGAGGCCGCCGAAGATCCCCGCGTGGAAAACAGGCGATGCCGTTCCGCCGGACGAAGCCGTCCTCGTCTCGCATATGTGGGACGAGATACGCCGTCTCATGTGGGACTACGTCGGCATCGTGCGCACGAACAAGCGCCTTGCGCGCGCGGCGCACAGGCTTAAAACGCTGCGCAGGGAAATACGCGAGTATTATTTCAAGTATATCGTCACGCCGGACACTCTCGAGCTGAGGAATCTCGCCGTGTGCGCCGAACTGATCGTCAGGAGCGCGCAGAAGCGCCGCGAATCGCGCGGGCTCAACTGCAATCTCGACTATCCGCGCATGGCGAAGAAGACCGGCCCCACGGTTATAGACGGGTTCAAGCCGGCGACGCAGGCGCGCGGCGGGAGACGCGGCGCGAAGGAATAGGATGCACAGGCTTCTCGTCGATACGAAAGAAATTTTTTCCCCGTCTCCGCGGCTTTCCGCGGATGCGGCCGCCCATTTGAAGGTGATACGGCCAAAGGAAAACGAGACGATCGGCATTTTCGACGGCCGCGGCAGAGAGCGCGTGTGCGTATGGAAAAACGGCGCTCTGGCAGCCGCGGGCGACGCGGTGTCGGTCGAAAAGAGGCGCAACGTCGTTCTTTTCGCGTGTCTCGTGAAGTCGGCCCGCTGGGACTGGCTTGTCGAGAAGGCCACGGAGGTGGGGGTCGATCGCATAGTTCCCGTGATGTCGGCGAGAACAGTTGTAAGGATCGACCGCTCCGAGCGCAGCGCGAAGAGCGCGAGATGGCGCAAGGTGGCCGAGGAGTCGGCACGACAGAGCGGCGGTGTTTTCGTGCCGGAGATATCTCCCGCCCTCGATTTCCGCGAAGCTGTTGAAGAGGCCCGCCGCACCGAATGTTTCGCGCTCGCTCTCACGGATCCGCCGTCGCCTCCGCTGCTCGGCGTTCTTGAAGAGAGTCTCGGAAACGGCGTTTCCGGGAGCGTGGGCTTCTTTACCGGGCCTGAAGGGGATTTCACTCCGGAAGAACTTTCGTCGCTTCTCGAATTCGCGAAGCCGGTCAGTCTCGGTCCTTCTGTCCTCAGGGCCGAGACGGCGTCGATTTTCGCTCTTTCCGTCATGTCTGCCGTTGCAATTCGGGCGGGTTTTTGGTAAAATACGCGACATTGCGGTTAAAACAAGGTAATATAGATAATGGCAAAAGAAGAAGATCAGGCTATCGAGGTGACAGGAGTCGTCACCAAGGTTCTGCCCGCCACGATGTACAAAGTCCGCCTCGAGAACGGTCACGAGGTGCTTGCGCACATTTCCGGCAAGATGAGGAAGTTTTTCATCAAGATCGCCATAGGCGACACCGTCACGGTCGAGATTTCGCCGTACGATCTCGGCAAGGGGCGCATCACATACCGCAGCAAAAACTGATTTACGAAACATAAACAAAAACAGGAGAACTACAAATGTCAGGTCACAGCCATTGGGCGACAATCAAGCGCGCGAAAGGCGCGGCAGACGCGAAGAAAGGCAAGATTTTTTCCAAGCTCGGCAAGGAAATAACGATTGTCGTCAAAGCAAAGGGCGGCGATCCGAACACGAACCCCACTCTTCGCACGCTCATAGCCAAGGCCAAAGCCGCGCAGATGCCCAACGACAATATCGAACGCGCCATCAAGAAAGGCACGGGCGAGCTTGAATCCGCGGCTCTCGTCGATGCGCAGTATGAAGGCATCAAAGGCGGCGTCGCGTTCGTCGTCAACGTTCTTACCGACAACAAGAACCGCGCGGCGGCCGAAGTGGGCAACGTTTTCAAGAAGAACGGTCTCGAGTTCGCCAAGCAGGGTTCGGCCACGCGTCTTTTCGACCGTCTCGGGCAGATTATGATTCCGGCGGCCGACGGCATCACCGAAGACAAGGTGATGGAGGTCGCTCTCGAAGCGGGCGCCGAAGATGTTCTCGCCGAGGACGGCGGCTTCACGGTCAAGTGCCAGCAGGGCGATTTCACAACGGTTCTCGAAGCCATCAAAGCGGCCGGCATAGCCGTCGACGAGGAGAATTCGTCCATCGGCCTCGTTCCCAACATGACGACGCCTGTAAGCGACGTCGCCACGGCCAAATCCATGCAGAAGTTCATCGACATGCTCGAGGACCTCGAGGATGTCCAGGACGTCTACAACAACATGGAAACCACAGACGAAGTCGACGCGGCCCTCGAAGCGGAAGGCTGACGATGAAACTCGAGCATGTTGCCATAGACGTGCCCGACCCCGAGTCGTTCATCGCATGGTGGTGCGAAAACCTCGGTTTCAGACGTTCCGCCCCCGGTTCGGCCTTTATCATGGACGACTCCGGGACGGCGGGGCTCGAGATATACAGAACTGACAAGACCGAGTCCGCGCCCGATTACGGAGCGATGGATTCCATGACGCTCCATATCGCGTTCGTTTCCGACGATGTCGCCGCCGATGCCGAGAGGCTTGTAAAGGCGGGCGGCCGTCTCGAAACGCTCAAGACTGACGATCCGTCGTTCCACATGGCGATAGTCCGCGATCCATGGGGCGTTCCGGTGCAGCTTTGCAGAAGAGCCGCGTCGGTTTTCATAGGCTGACGGGCCGGGGAGGGGCGGAAAGTGGCCGGGAAAGTTTTCTTTTCAGCCGTTCTGCCGTTCGCGGCATATGCGGTTTTCGCAGGTTCGCATACGCTCGATAGATACCGTCCGCTGATAGACCGGTATCCTTTCGGCGAGCCGCCGCCGTCTTTCGATCCGACAAAGCTTGCTTCGGAGGTGTCGAAAAACGGGAAAGAAGATGCCGCTCTCGGCGAAGCCGAAGCGGAGATAGTCAAAAACATTTCTTTCAGCGTGATCAACCTCGAGCCCGACGGTACGCTGATGGTCGGCTTTTCCGACAACACCGATCCGAAGCAGCCTGTCCACTACTACATTCCGGCAGGTTCTGTGCGAAACGGCTGGCACGTGAAGGATGCAGATCTCGACGCCAAATCCATGACGCTCGAGAAAGACGGGGTTGAAGTCGTGCTTTCGCTCGGCGACAAGAGCGCCAGCGGCAAGGCTCCGTCTGCCGCAAGAAACGCTGGCTCGGAAGAATCAACGCGCGTTGCGGGGGCGAAAGCCGGAATGTCTCCTGATGCAATGCCGTCCATGGTGGGCCGCAGATCGCGCAGACTGAGGCGCGAGCGCGAGGACGCAATCGCGGCGGCGCGCGACAGAGCCGAAGCCGAAGAAGCGAAAAAGAAGGCGGAGGAAGTCCGCGAAATGGAACGCATCCGGCGCGAGGAAGAACGCGCCGAGCGCATGCGCGAACTGGAGGCGATACGCGAAGAACTTCGCAGAGGTCGTGAAATGATGCGCGAACAGGAGATGCGCGGCGGCGGCCGCCCGGCCTCGGAAGAACAGAATGCGGAGCAGACAGATGAAGTGCGTTAAGATGGAAGATATGGTGCGCTCGATTCTCGAGACCGGCGCATACGAGACGGCGGATGAAAATCGCGCCGCTAAAAGGGCGAAGCCCGGCGCTTTGACGACGCTGCGTTTTTCGCTCGGCATTTCCAAAGTGTTCCCCATGTGCGCGCTTTGCGAGCCGTTCGGTCTGCTCACGATCGACAAATGGGCGCGTTTTTGTTTTTCAACCGTGCAGTGCGCCGAAAGGCTCGGCATGAAAGTATCGATAGACGGTTGCCGCGACAGGCTCGCGTACAAAGGGCCTGTAATGTATCTGTGCAACCACATGTCTACCGTGGAGACGATACTTCTGCCTCCGATATTGCATGCGTTCGGGCCGTTCAGCTACGTTGCCAAAGCGTCGCTCGCTCATCTGCCTTTTCTGGAGAAGGCGGCCGCACGCACCCGAATGGTCCCGATCGGCCGCAAGTCTCCGCGTGAAGATCTGGTGAACATGCTGAAAATCGGCGTGGAGAGGATCAACGCCGGCGAGAGTTTTCTGATATTCCCCCAGGGTACGCGCGACAGCGTTTTCCGCCGCAAGGTTTATTCGTCGATCGGAGCCAAGCTCGCGGAGAAAGCCCGCTGCCCGATAGTCCCTGTCGTCGTCGACACGCGTTGCCAGCCGGTGCGCGAGAAGGGGATTTTCTCGAAAATTTTCAAAGATTACGGTCCCGTCGACACGTCAAAAGACATACGCTGCTCGTTCGGGCCTGTGATTCCCGCGGGAAAGGCCCGCGATATGCATGAAGCCGCGTTCGACTGGATGGCTTCCAAACTTGAGGAGTGGAATCTCCCTGTAGAGAGATAAGAAAGAAAATGGTCAAAGCAAGAATGATAGACGGCGGAGTGTGCTCCGCCAAAGGTTTCAGGGCTTCGGGTGTCGAGGCTGCCGTCAAGTACAAAGGGCGCAAGGACGTGGCTTTGATCGTCGCGGATCGTCCTTGTGCGGCGGCGGCTGTTTTCACGACGAACAAAGTGGCCGCCGCTCCGGTTCTCTACGACCGCGAAGTGGCGCGCGGAGGACGCGCTCAGGCGATTCTCGCCAATTCAGGCTGCGCCAATGCATGCACTGGCGAAGCGGGGTTGCGCGACGCGCGTCTTTCGGCTCTTGTAACTGCCGGAGAGCTCGGCATCGATCCGGGGCTCGTCTTTGTCGCCTCCACAGGCGTCATCGGGCGCCCGCTTCCGATGGACAGGCTTCTCGGCGGTGCGAAAGAAGCCGTTTCCCGGCTCGGACGCACGAAGGAGCACGCCCTCGCCGCGGCGCAGGCCGTGATGACCACCGACACGAAACCGAAGCAGGCCGCGGCAAAAGTGTCGGTCGGCGGCAAGAGCGTCACGATCGGCGGCATGGCGAAGGGGTCCGGCATGATAGAGCCGAACATGGCTACGATGCTCGGGTTCATCACCACCGATGCTGCGATATCGCCGGCTCTTCTCAGGAAGGCTCTTCTTGCGGCTCTTTCCAAGAGTTTCAACAGGCTTGTCGTCGACGGCGACATGTCTACGAACGACTCTCTTTTCATTCTCGCTTCCGGAGCGGCGGGCAATGCCGAGATCGTCGGCCGCGGAGAAGATTACGAAGCGTTTCTCGCGGCTCTTGAAGCCGTCTGCGTTTCTCTCGCCCGCCAGATGGCTGCGGACGGCGAGGGGGCTACGAAATTCGTGACGGTGCGCGTGAAGGGCGCAGCCAGCGCTAAGGATGCCGAAAAGGCGGCGCGGGCCATAGCCAGATCTCCGCTCGCGAAAACGAGCTGGTTCGGCAAAGACCCGAACTGGGGCAGAGTGCTTGCAGCGGCGGGATATTCAGGCGCCGAGCTCGATCCCTCGAAGGCCGTGATATATTACGGCGGCGAGTGGGCCTACCGCAAAGGCGAGGTGGCTGACGAAGCGCAGCTTGCCAGGCTGGCCGGGGCCATGGAGGGAGACGAGTTGGAGGTGACTGTCGATCTTGGCCTGGGCAGATACGAAGATGTCGTCTACACGTGCGATTTCTCGCTCGACTACGTGCATATCAACGCCGATTACACAACCTGACCGGAAGGATGATGAAGATGTTTCCATTTCGCAATGTTTTCGCTGTGGCCGCTCTTTTAGCCGCGGCGGGCGGAGCCGTCGCCGAGACGGTTGTCGATGTCACGGGGATAGGCGCCGAGAAGACGGCCGTGTTTATCGACGTGCAGGGAGAGAAGACGTTCGCCGAATCGCTCAAACGCAATCTCGACATGACGGGCTCTTTCCGTGTGGTCGGCGATTCTTCGCGCGCGGCCGTCAGGGTCACAGGCGCGACCGGTTCGTCTGTTAGGGCCGAAGGGCGCGGCAGGGCGCTTGTCATGCCGTCGCAGGCGGCGGACGGAAGGTCGGCGAGAAACGAGGCCAGGCGCCTTGCCGACAAAATGTCGGAAACTTATCTCGGACGCAAGGGGTTCGCTTCGGATCCCGTCGTGTTCGTCATGAAGAAAAGCGCATATGTTTCGGAGCTTTGCGAAGGTTATCCCGACGGTTTCGACGTGCGCCAGCTCACTTCCGCCGGCAAGAGCGTCGTGGGGCCTCGCTGGAAAGACGCGTCGTCGATTTTCTATACGTCGATTTCAGATTCCGGCCCGGCCATATGCGAGTATGACACGGCGACTGGCATGAGCGCGCGCAAGTGGAGTTTCAAAGGCTTTGCCACCGGGGCTTGCGTTTCGCCGGACGGAACTCGCGCGGCGGTCGTCCTTTCCATCCACGGCAATCCGGAGCTTTATCTGATAGACATCGCGGCGGGAACGTGGACGCGTCTCACAAAGACGCCGCATGCCAACGAAGGCCAGCCGTCCTGGAGCCCCGACGGCGCCAGGATAGCGTATGTTTCCGACGAATCGCGCCGCACGCATATATACGTTTTCGATCTGGCGACGAAAAAGAAAACGCGCATCACATCTTCGGGCCGGCAGAACGTCGATCCCGACTGGGGGCCAGACGGACGGATAGTTTTCATATCCAAACAGGACGGCGAAGGGAAAATCGCGATCGTCGATCCGGACAAGGGCGCTTCGTCGGTCGAAATCGTGCAGGCCGCCGGAACGTGGGAGCATCCTTCGTGGTCGCGCGATGCGCGTCACGTGGCCGCCACGAGCGGCGGAAGGCTTTTTGTCGTCGACACGCTCGGCGCTTCTGAAGGCGGGGACAAACCGCGGCAGATGTTCAGCGCCCCGGGCAGATGGATAACGCCGTCTTGGAGGAGAAAGTGAAAATAGACGTTGCATATGCGGCCGAACTCGCGCGGCTCGAACTCTCCCGCGAGGAGAAAGATCTTTTCCAGAGCCAGCTCGACGGCATTGTCGGATATGTCGAGAAGATATCGGAAGTCGACGTCGAGGGCGTCGAGCCGATGATGCACGGGCACACGCTCGTCAACGTTTTCCGCGAAGACGAGGTGGAAGAGTCGATGGACCGCGAAGATGCGCTCGCAAACGCGCCGGCGCGCACGGGCGACGAATTTCTTCTCCCGAAGATAGTGGAAGGAGCTGAGAGCTGATGGAACTTTGCGATCTCGGAATAAAGGAACTGAAAGACGTTTTCGCAAAAGGCGAAGCCTCCGCCGAAGACGCCGTCAAAAGCGTGATCGCGCGCGTCCGCGCGAAGAACGGTTCCATAGGCGCGTATGTGTCTTTCGACGAAGAAGCGGCTCTCGCTCTCGCGCGCGAGAACCCGAAGAGCGTCCCGGTGGCGGTGAAGGACCTGATCAACGTCAAAGGCCAGCCGTGCACCTGCGGTTCGAAGATCCTCGAAGGATATACAAGCCCGTATGATGCCACCGTGATCGCCAACATGAAAAAGGCAGGCTTCATTCCGGCCGGGCGCGTCAACATGGACGAATTCGCCATGGGGTCTTCTACGGAGAATTCGGCTCTCGCCGTCACGAGAAACCCGTACGACGTTTCCCGCGTGCCGGGAGGATCGTCAGGCGGCAGCGCCGCCGCCGTCGGCGGCGATATGTGCATCGCCGCTCTCGGCACCGATACCGGCGGTTCCATACGCCAGCCCGCGTCTTTCTGCAACATCGTGGGCGTCAAGCCGAGCTACGGGCGCGTGAGCCGCTACGGCGTGACAGCATTTGCAAGTTCTCTCGACCAGGTGGGGCCGATGGCCAAATGCGTCGACGACGCGGCGGTGCTGCTCGGTGCCATTGCAGGGCGAGACCCGCGCGACGGCACGACGCCGTCGTTGCCTGTCCCGGATTACGCCGCCGCACTCGAAGGAGCTTCGCTGAAAGGCGTGAAGATCGGCCTGCCGAAGGAGTATTCGCGCATGGATGGAATGGACGGAGAGGTGAAGCGCATAACCGACGAGGCTGTCGAGCGTTGCGCCGGGGCGGGCGCCGAGATAGTCGAAGTGTCGCTGCCTCATTCCGAATACGCGATGGCCGTCTATTACATCATAGCCCCGGCCGAGGCGAGCGCCAATCTCGCGCGTTTCGACGGCGTGAGATACGGGCACAGAAGCAAAGACGCCTCCGACGTTTATTCTCTTTACGTCAAATCGCGCGCCGAAGGCTTCGGAGCGGAAGTCAAACGCCGAATAATCATGGGCACGTACGTCCTTTCGAGCGGCTATTACGACGCCTACTATCTGCGTGCGCAGAAAGTGAGGACGCTTATACGCCGCGATTTCGACGAAGCGTTCGCCAAGTGCGATGCGCTTCTTACGCCGTGCGCCCCCACGCCGGCGTTCAGGCTCGGCGAAGTGCAGGATCCGCTTACAATGTATCTCAACGATCTTTTCACGATACCGTCGTCTCTGGCGGGCGTCTGCGCCGCCGCGGTTCCAGCCGGTTTCGCAGCCGACACCCGTCTTCCGGTGGGTGTGCAGTTCATATGCGGCGCGTTCGAGGAAAAGAAGCTTCTCAAGGTGTCCAAGGCTTTCGAGAACGCCATCGGCACGGCGCGCGATTTGGCGGCCGCGGCAGGAAACAGATATTCCAAAACTAGCGAATCCTTCTATGTAAAATGACGTCCGGATGGGCGTTTTCATGGGGCTCCCCGCCCTTGCGCGG
>Ga0310695_10015803_pt1 | contig 10002 bp, 9 predicted proteins | sample RumenRJG_04DNA_FD_203882 | JGI IMG/M metagenome (GOLD analysis project Ga0310695, IMG submission 203882) | Bovine rumen microbial communities from Lethbridge, Alberta, Canada - RJG_04 (v2) (version 2) | ecosystem: Host-associated > Mammals > Digestive system > Stomach > Rumen | place: Canada... | reverse complement strand
TGTCCTTCTTTAATGTCGGCTATCCAAGATTCCATTTCAGGGGCATATCTTCTAAAGCTGTGGTATATGTCATTTTTGGATATTTCCCCCATTGTTTTTAAAGATGGCAAATGGCCTATTACTTGACGCAATGTGCGTTCTGGTTGCTTGTCAGGAAAAACATCATAAGGAGTAACTTCTCTTATATCTTTTCTAACAGCAATAACAAGAGTTCTTGTTCGGCTTGAAGGATTACCATAGTCTTTAAAGTTGACTACACGGTATAAAATGTTGTATTCTCCACCAAGATGTTCTGTAATAGCTTCCTTTATGCTCTTTGCCTTACCATCTACGTCAGTACATACAGAAGTCAAGAAAGCTCTTACATTTTCAAAAATGATAAACTTTGGCTTAATTTGCTTTGCCATTTTAATGGATTCTACTACAAGGGAATTTCGGACTATTTCATCTTTCTTCTTTTTGTGATTGGCAACAGACATTCCCTGACATGGGGGAGTGGCTATGAGAACATCAAGGTCGGTTACATTAAGCCCTTTCTTCCACATCGCCATTTCTGCAAAAATTTTATCCTTGGTTTCTTGCTTGGTCATGTCACCACATATGTAGCCGCTATTAAAGGAACACTTGTTGTTATACTCTTGAATCTTGAGCCTGCGCTCCAATATCTCAACCGTAGCAATACAGAAAAAACCCTCTTCCTTGAAGCCATAGCAACCCACTCCTGCACTACTAAACAAGCTAATGTAGGTACGCAAGGGCTCATGAGACCGCTTTTCGGCCGCCAAATCCGCTGGAATTTCCTCTGGAATTATATATTTCTTTTTGTTTGCCATATTACTAGTATGCAAATTTAGAACTTTATTTTTAAATAAACGAATTCAAAGACAAAAAAGTTGTTAGTAACAACTATACTTTTTTCTGTTATTTTTAATACTTTTGTCTAAGCGATTATAGAAAGATATTGATGGACGTATTAACCACGACACAACGGCACAAGAATATGGCTTCTATTCGCTCGGCGAACACGAAGTCTGAGATTCTTGTGCGCAAATATCTGTGGAACCAAGGTTTTCGATACCGGCTTAACAATCCGCGGTTGCCAGGCCATCCGGACATTGTGCTACGTAAGTACCGCACATGTATTTTTGTTAATGGATGTTTCTGGCATGGACACGAAAGATGCAAGTATTTTGTAATGCCAAAAACAAATACAGAATTCTGGAGAAAGAAAATAGAAAGGAACAAAGAACGTGACAAAGAAGAGCAACGGCAACTGGCAAAGATGGGATGGCACTGTATCACGGTGTGGGAGTGCGAGCTGAAACCAAAAGTTCGAGATAAGACGCTTGAGTCACTTGCCTATACACTCAATCACATATTCATCGAAGACCACTCCATAAAATATAAGTTGCCGGAAGAAGATGACTTACAGATAGCCGCTGAGCCTCTGGAAAAAAGATAACGAAATGGAAACCTTCAGCAAGTGGAGGATGAGTGATCGTACAGGAGCATTCGTTCGTGCAGGCACGTCGTAGAGCCAGATTCGTGCAGCATTCTCACACTTGCTGATTCAAGCAGGCGGACTGTTAGCTTTCGTAAGGACACCTCAGAGATGCGCGCATCTGAGGGACGAAGTGTGTGCAGAACAGTTGACCGCCTACGGGCAGGTTTCCGGATGCAAAGGTAAACATATATTTAGTATCTCGCAACGGCCAATTGTGCACATTTTATATTTTTATTCGAGTTCTTTCTCTGCTGCCATATCCGTCTGTGTCGCTTCGTCGTGATGCGTGTAGGTCATGGGGACGGTCTTGCCTTGCAACCGCTCCTTGAGCTTCGTATTGCGCCGGGTGACGGTGACATGGCTAACGGCATACCACAGGGCACGTTTCTGACCAATGACAATGCAGATTTTCTTGGCACGGGTGACGGCGGTGTAGATGAGGTTGCGCTGGAGCATTACGTAGTTTGTGAAGTGGACGGGGATGACGACGATGGGATATTCGCAACAGCTCTCAGATCTATACAAGAAGCTCGAGTTGACCTCCCCACCGTTAAAACGAAGGAGAAAAATTTGTGTGGTACATTTTTCTGAACTCAAAAAAAACGATACTTGAGAATCAAAGAGTTATACGCATATAGGCTGCAAGTTGGGTTAAAAATATAAACTCAAAACCGAAAAGCAGAGGAGGACAAATGGTATTTGATTACGCATTTGTGTAACGTAATTTAACTATTACGCATTTGTGTATTAATGTTATTTATTACACAAATGAGTAACAAACGAATCTTTCTTCGTATCTTTGCAATGTAAACCAAAAGATAACGATTATGACACAGGCGACTTACAAGAATTTGACCAAGGACTATCGCAACATGAATCTTATGTCGGCAGTCGGGGTTGCATTGTCCTCCTGGAGAAAAAACTTTGGGGCTAACGAATTTGGCGAATTCGATGATAGCCACAAGCAACTTTCAATTAATGCAGTTGCAAAGGCGATTGGCGAGCGGTACGAGGGGGTATATCGGCTTGAACATGGCGGAGGAACTTCAACGGTTCTTGTGAAGTATCTTCTGTTCATCAAGCAGCACGACCCGAAGTTTGACTTTGATTCTCGCATCAAGGAAATCATGGGAGTGAAATACCCAATTTTTTAATTACTCAAATGTGTAAATGCCTCGTCGACGGCCGAACTTCACTAAGCATCAATGCGACTTGCATGCCTAAACACAAATGGTGACAAATCATGCCATCGTTTCCAGAAACACTTAAAATATTTACACTTTGCTGACAACATTTCCCTTTTTGAAACAAGTCATTTTTTACATGGCATTCATTTTTTTGTGACAAAGAAAAGCAATAATTCATATCAAGATTCCACAAAACAGTTGTATTTTTGTACTCGCAATATTTGAAAAAGACAATGGACAAGAATACTTTCAAGCAAGAAATAAAAGACTACACTGCTCGCTGAGGTAAGTTCGCATTTGTCTTCGGTGACGTTCATCTTCCTGTCTCTATCACGAGGCGTTGAACATGTTGGGCGTGAAAATGCCAGCACACGAGGTGTTTGTGCCTATAGATTACTTGCACGATTTAGGCGATAATCTCAATGTGCTGATGGATAAACTCCTCGAAAAGTATCCACAACTAACTGATTGATGGCTCTATGAGTACCAGAAAAGTTCGCATACAAAAAAATGCCACAGACTATCTATTATCAAACTTTATTCGTACCTTTGTGGACGAACCAAAACAGCATATAATAATGAACTTAGGAGACATTTTCGAAAAGGACTATTACTTCGAGTTCGAGCCGAGGAAGAATTATGAAACAGGTAAGGTAGCCCATAAGCTTCCACGAGGAACCAATGAGCCACTTCGGTTTACTATCGAGGAAATGTACTTGTTGAGACAGTTCTTTAAAAAATATGGAAGTGATGCGTCTTTTGATGAATTGTATGAGTTTAATGAAGACTTATACCTTGACAATGCAGAAATCCTTTTGGATATTATATGTTCAAGACTTAACACTGTATATTTAGAAGAGGAGATGATGCTAATGGACAACATCTCACTGGATGACTATACAGTAATCTGGCCGGAATCTTTGATTAATGACGTGCTCGATGATGACTTGCTTGATTGGAAGGCTATCAAGGAAGCCGAAAATGGTACGGATGAAGATGAGTCAAACTTGGATACATTATCAACAACATTAAACATAGGAGACATTATTATGGCAACAAAAGACACAGTATTGGAGACTATGAAGCAGGCCGGCACGCCGCTCAACGCTGGTAAGATTGCAGAACTCTCTGGCCTTGACCGCAAGGAAGTGGATAAGGCGATGAAGGAGCTTAAAGCAGAGGGAGCTATCGTTTCTCCCGTCCGTTGTAAATGGGAACCGGCACAGAAGTAAACACAGAATAGCGCAAGCATGATGTCGCTGTACTGATAGCCATAGTTCGCACAGCGAAGATCAAGTCGCCCGTCTACCAGTTTGTAAAGTTCAGTGCGCCTAAATTCGTTCATCGCATAAAAAATTCCACCGTAGGGAACAATATTGTCGTATTTAATTGCTATCTTTGCCATGTCAAGTAGAATTGAGCTTCTTTTGTTTTGACACCATAAAGTTAGTGAAAATTCTGCATTGACTAAACTCTAAGGAACTTATTGTTCCTCAGAGACTTATAAAATATATTAACAGCAAATTAAGCATTTAGTTGAGGAATTAAAGGTTATTAAGAATTATGGCTATCAGATTCATTAGAGATTGGTATACCATCATTATAAATGTGGAAAAAGCCAATAAAAAGATAGAAGGAGGGCTTATTGCTCTGCTTTCGGATTACTATCCCCCGAAAGAAAAGACCATGCTTGAAAAAATTAAGAGTATGTTCTCTTTTGCGAAACCATTAACTCTCTCAGATTTTGATGACATGCACTTTTCTTCAGGGACAGAAGTTTTTGCAGAAAATGGCTGTGATGGGAATCTATACTTTCTTTCTTTCTATGATAGGAAGAAGGCAGATGGTGTTATCAAGGACTTGGAGCAGACAGGACTTGTTTCAAATAAGAGAAACAGCGATTGTGATTTCTACATATATGATGATACTGCCGAAGTTGCCCACCCATGTAAGTGGCTGTCTCTCGTTATGAAAGAGGAGCCTTTTTCCCCTGAGTGCATCATCGCATCGTGTGCCTATTTATCTATACATCCTTTTCGATTGCCGTTTTCTCTTCAGAAAGACCGTCAAGGTAACATAAGTTACAATAGTCAGTACTGCTGGGAGGTGTATCAACAATATGTAAAAGGAGGTAATGCTCAGGGTATGCATGATTTGTCGAATATTCAAATAAGACACCTTAATGCCTCGCTTTGGGACAAGGAGGTTCCATCTCTTGATGTATTTGTGAGGGCATATGTCGAAAAAGGTATCAAGAATATTGCTCCAAAGTATCGTTTTATCCTTGATGGATCTAAAGATGCCGATGACATCAAACAGAAGATAATTACATTCAATAACTCTGTAAATAAGTGTCAGAAAAAAGAAACGACAAACCCCACAAGTTCAGATAATTCAAATGAGCAGTGTAAATCTCCAGAATTACATTGTTCAAAAGATGCATCTCAACAATGCAAGGTTAACATATTGGGCAAGTATTTCCGTTTGGAACAGATTGCCAGTATGGCAGTAGGAAAAAAAGTCCTATTAAAGCCTGTCGATGCGGGTATCTTAGTCAATGAGTATAATGAATTAGATACAATACCAATAATAGCGAAAGGAGATTCTGATTTAAGGAAATACCTACCAGGAATGGATCTTTCCACAAAGGAATCAACACAGTCCTTCTTCTTTAAACTTGTACAATTATCAGAATGGGGACAGCAATTCGGTTACACCATCCGATTAGGTTCAATCGTAGTGGGCTTAGTTTTCATAAATACTCCCGATTATAATAAAAACAACATCGGCTTTGATGGCTGGACTATTGATTTTGCGACATTTCCGATGTTCCAAAGAAAGCACATTATGAGCGGAGTACTACCTCATATTCTGGCTTTTCTAAAAAACACTCTGAATGTGGACACTTTGTATGCAGTAGTAAATCAAGAAAACTACAAATGTATCAATTTGCTCACAAAGGCATGTTTTGATGATACAGGAGAAACTTTAAGAAATCCTGCGGACAAAAGCACGGCTAAATTGCTGAAATGTCCTTTATCGTTAATCAATTTCAAAAGGCTTTGATAGGTATAACTTACTAAGAAATATAAATATGAAACAATATAATAGAGTTATGCTTGGTGAACATGGTATGTATATCAAGGACTGTCTCGAACAGATGTCTTCGTAGTTCATGGGGCTCTATTTGTTGTGTGGGTGGTCTTCTGCTGCCATATCCGTCTGTGTCTCTTCGTCGTGATGGGTGTAGGTCATGGGGACGGTCTTGCCTTGCAACCGCTCCTTGAGCTTCGTATTACGCTGGGTGACGGTGACATGGCTGACGGCATACCACAGGGCGCGCTTCTGACCGATGACAATGCAGACTTTCTTGGCACGGGTGACGGCGGTGTAGATAAGGTTACGCTGGAGCATGACGTAGTTGGTGAAGTGGACGGGGACGACGACGATGGGATATTCGCTTCCCTGACTCTTGTGGATGGTCGTGGCATAGGCGAGGCTGAGCTCGTCGAGCTCAGTCGATTCGTATTCCACCTCCTTGCCGTCGAAGCTGACGGTGAGTGTGCGGTCTTCCATGTTGACTGCGGTGATAAGTCCGATGTCACCGTTGAACACTTCCTTGGTGTAGTCGTTCTTGAGCTGCAGCACGCGGTCTCCCTTGCGGAAGGTGAAGCCGGCACGTGTGAGGCCGTTGCCCGTGGGATTGACACGCTGCTGGATGGAGATGTTCAGGTTGTTGGCTCCGATGACGCTGCGCTGCATGGGTGTGAGCACCTGGATGCTGCTCCGCGGTATGTTGTAGGCCTTAGGCAGACGGTGGCTGACCAAATCGACGATGGTAGAGGCAATCTTTTCCGGCTCCTCGCACTCCATGAAGAAGAAATCGGACTGCTTGCCGTTGCGGATGTCGGGCATCCGTCCGTCGTTGATAGCATGGGCGTTCATGATGATACGGCTGGTCTGTGCCTGACGGAAGATGCGGGTGAGTCGCACCACGGGGACGACACCCGAGTCGATGATGTCGCGGAGCACGTTGCCAGCTCCAACGCTCGGCAACTGGTCCACGTCACCGACAAACAGCAGGCGCATGTCGGCAGGAACGGCTTTCAAGAGGGAGTTCATCAGCACGATGTCTATCATCGAGCATTCGTCGATGATGAGTGCGTCACCCTCCAACGGATTCTCGTCATTGCGCTTGTATCCCTCGGCTGGATTGAACTCCAACAGTCGGTGAATGGTCTTGGCCTCCATGCCCGTAGCCTCGGTCATGCGCTTGGCGGCACGGCCCGTGGGTGCGGCAAGGAGGATGTGTAGCCCCATCTCCTTGAAGGCTGCGATGATGCCGTCCTCGGTGGTCGTCTTGCCAGTTCCAGGACCGCCCGTAAGCACCATCACCTTGTTGTGGACGGCGGTGCGAATGGCCTCGGCTTGAAGGTCATCATAGGTGATGCCGGTCTTCTTACTGATGGCTGCAATATCGGGCTCTTTCGCGAACATGCTCTGCTGTCGGGTAGTCAAGAGGGCTTTGAGCTTGTTGGCTGTGCCCACCTCACTGAAATAGAATGGCGGAAGATAAATGGCCTCGTCTTCGGTTTTCAAGTCCTCATCAGCTATCATCTGGTCAAGGGCGGACTCGATGGATGCTTTGTCTGCTTCCAACAATTTCACTCCGGCTTCCACGAGCTGGTCACGATGGGCATAGACGTGGCCTTCGTTGGCCAATTGGTTGAGAGTGTAGAGAATACCGCTGCGGCACCTCCGCTCATCGTTCTTTCCGTAGCCCATCTTTGCGGCGATAGCGTCGGCGGTCTTGAAGCCGATGCCCCAGATATCGTCGGCAAGGCAATAGGGATTGGCCTTCACCTTGTCGATGCTCTCCTTGCCATAGGTCTTGTAGATCTTTGCGGCATAGGCGGTGCTGACTCCGTTGCCCTGGAGGAATACCATCACGTCCTTGATGTCGAGCTGCTTCATCCATGAGTCGTGAATCTTCTTGATGCGCTTGGGTCCGATGCCGTCCACCTCGCCAAGCCGTTGGCAGTCCTTCTCGATGATGTCGAAGGTGTCCATGCCGAACTTGGCGACGATGAGCTTGGAGAATTTTGGACCGATGCCTTTAACGAGACCGCTGCCAAGGTACTTCTCCAGTCCGAAGAGCGTGGCGGGCATGGCTTCCTCATAGCTCTCGACGACAAACTGGCTGCCGTATTGCCTATTGACCTTCCACTGACCCTCGGCGACGAGCACCGTGCCCACGGTCACGTCGAGCATGTTGCCGACCAGGGTGACGAGGTCGTCGTACCCCTTCACCCGTGCCTTCAGTATCGAATAGCCGTTCTCACCATTCTGATACGTAATCCGCTCTATGACTGCGCGCAACTTCATAACTATGATACAAAAGTACGGAAATTATTGGGCATTCAAGAAAACAATTGTACTTTTGTAGTCCACAAATGGAAAACAGATAATGGACAAGACTACGTTCAAACAAGAAATAAGCGATTTTACAGCTCGCGGTGGCAAATTTGCCTTCGCCTTTGGCGACATCCATCTCCCTGTCGTCTATCATGAGGCGTTGAACATGTTGGGAGTGAAGATGCCGGCACATGAGGTATTTGTGCCTATTGACTACTCCCGTGACTTGGGCGACAATCTTGATGTGCTGATGAACAAGCTCTTGGAGAAGTATCCGCAACTCTCTGACTGAATACCAATGACTTTTGAAAGTGCACATATTGAAATAAATACCGACAAATAAGATAGGTATATCAAAGTTTATTCGTAACTTTGTGGACAGACCACATCATTATCATAGGAAGATATGAAGGATATTGAACTATCATTTGACGATTACGATATGATTTGGCTAAAGATATAGAAAACAATGGGCTCGATGACAATCTGCTTGACTGGAAGGCTATCGAGGCGTTTTTAGAAAATAAAGAATAAGATATAATATGCATTATAAATATTGTCCAACTTGCGGAAGCAAGCTTACACTGAAAGAAGCAGGTGACGATGGTGGTGTCCCTTACTGCGAGCATTGTGCCAAATATTGGTTCGATGGCTTTTCTACGTGTGTTATCATCCTTGTGGCTAATGAGTTGCAAGAGATAGCCATGCTTCGGCAAAACTATCTTTCCACTCAGTACTACAGCTATGTATCAGGTTTTATACAGCCGGGTGAGAATGCCGAATCTACAGCAATGAGAGAAGTAAAGGAAGAGTTAGGTATAGACCTTGATTCCTTAGATTTTGCAGGAACTTACTATTTCCCAAAGCGTGACCAACTAATGATTGGCTTCATAGGACTATGCAAGAAGCAACCACTTAGACTCTCAAGTGAGGTGAACAATGCCAAGTGGATTCCCGCAAATGAAGCGGAATCTCTGATGTTTCCCGACAGCCCAGGTAATGCTATGCATCCCATATTCCGAAAATACTTAGGAATGATAATCAAGAAGACTACAGATAGTCGAATGTAAGAATCAATTATGTGGATTTATCAGAGTTTTTAGGAGAATCCACGTATATATTGTTATTCGTTGTTGTACATTAGTTGCATACAAAACTTGAATTTAGAAGAAAGTTGCCCGATGAGAGCGGTAAGGCTTTTTCATAGGCAGGAAGCCAATGATTATCTTCTGCTTCTCTCTTGCGGGCAACTTGTATAGCTGTGTCACTTCCATTCCACTGGAAGGTCGCGGAAGTTGAACGACATGTCCTTATTTCCCCATGTTGATGAATAGGCTTTTACCGTGAGCGATGCTATCCGCTTTGTTTCAGTCGATACATCAGCAAAGTGAAATTTCAGCCTTATAGTGGTATTGCTGTCAATGGTGGGTCTTGCATTTTCCAGATTTCCAAATTTGTATTCATAAGTTGCGTAAGCATTGCCGACATAATCAGAGATTTGGGCTTGTTGCATCTGCTTTTCTCTACTTTCGCCTGGATTGAATAAGTTTAATGTTACGACTAACTTCCCTGTAGTCTTATCTCCAACAGCCGATACGAAACCATACTGATAGCCGTCCACATCGGTAGTGTTCAAGGTCTGCTTGATGTCCAATGCTTTCTTATACTCAGCATTTATGTCTGCAAGCTCATTAAGACGAGACTGCATTGAGGCTATCTGACCGTTCTGCGTTTCAACTTGACCCTTCAGGGTCTTTACATCTCCTTCGAGTGTCTTGACGCGGTCTTCTACTTTTACTGTCTGTCCTGACATCGTGGCAGAGAAAACCACACACATGATAAGCGCAATGATTTTGTTCATAAGATACGTTGTTGATGTATGGTACAAAGGTAATG
>Ga0310695_10015802_pt1 | contig 10002 bp, 6 predicted proteins | sample RumenRJG_04DNA_FD_203882 | JGI IMG/M metagenome (GOLD analysis project Ga0310695, IMG submission 203882) | Bovine rumen microbial communities from Lethbridge, Alberta, Canada - RJG_04 (v2) (version 2) | ecosystem: Host-associated > Mammals > Digestive system > Stomach > Rumen | place: Canada... | reverse complement strand
TATTCTGACAATGATGAAATGAAGTATGTCATTCCGAACGCAGTGAGGAATCTTCAAAAGATTCTTCGTCGCTGTCGCTCCTCAGAATGACAGTATAATAATTTTTCGTTTTCATCGAACTCACGTTAAAAATAAATATTTTATAACTCTCCGTCAGAATTTTGAGCTTTTCCGACGGAGAGTTTTTTTATTTTATGTACATGGAAATATCAAAGGCTTTTACGGAGTGCGTCAATGCACCGACTGAGATTATATCTACACCGCTTTCGGCAACGGCTCTTAAAGTTTCATCTGTAATACCGCCCGATGCTTCCAAAACGGCACGTTTATTTGTAATTTCAACAGCTTTTTTCATGAGTTCGGGTGACATATTGTCAAGCATGATGATGTCAGCTTTTGCGTCAAGTGCTTCCTGCAATTCGTCAAGATTTCTTGTTTCGACTTCAATTTTGGTCATGTGACCGATTTTGGAACGGAGTTTTGTAATTGCTGCTGTAATACCGCCTGCTGCGTCAATGTGATTATCTTTCAGCATGGCAGCGTCTGAAAGATTGTAACGGTGATTTTTTGCCCCACCCGTCATAACGGCATATTTCTGGAGAGGGCGAAGTCCCGGGAGAGTTTTTCTTGTATCGGCAATGCTTGCATTTGTACCCTCCACGATTTTGGCATATTTGTTTGAGGCAGTGGAAATTCCGCTCATGTGCTGAATGAGATTTAAAGCCGTTCTCTCGCCTTTCAGCAAAACGGCAGTCTTGCCTTTCACAGTAAGAATTAAATCGCCTTTTTTCACTTCTTCACCGTCTTTTTTAAGAATTTCAAAAGAGATGTTCTCATCAAGTATCTGAAAAACTCTTACAGCGATTTCCGTACCGCATACAATGCCGTCAGCCTTTGAAACAAATTCCGCTTTGCCGTTCTGTTCGGCAGGAATTAAATAATCCGTTGTAACGTCACAGTAGTTTATGTCCTCCAAAAGTGCGGTTTTGATGATATTATCAACGTAAATTTTATTTAGTATCATTTTCGAGAGCCTCCTGTAAAACAATGCAGGCAACTGTTGCAAGACTTCTTGCCTCTACAAAATCCTGATTGACAGTGTAACCGCCGTTGTTGATGTTATCGAGAATTTCCCTTGAACGTGCAAGACCTGCGGGGACATTTTCGGGCTTTGGAATGACAAAATGACAATCCTGCATGATTTTCCTTATCTCTGTACGGAAACCGTGCGGAAGTTCTTTTCCGTTGAGATTTTCAGTTTCGGGGAAGTCGCCGAAAGGTGCATTATTTTCGGTGGCAAGACGTTTTGTAATGTCATTGGCGGCTCTGCGTGAGAATACGAGTGCTTCAAGCAGGGAGTTGCTTGCAAGCCTGTTTGCACCGTGTACGCCTGTATGGGAGCATTCGCCTGCGGCATACAGTCTGTCAACGGTAGTTCTTGCATACAAATCTACATCTATGCCGCCCATTAAATAGTGCTGACACGGGAAAACGGGTATCCATTGTTTGGTAATATCAATATTTTCTTCAAGGCACTTTTCGTATATCATCGGGAAACGGTTTTTAACAAATTCGGGGTCTTTATGCGTTATATCAAGATAGAATTTTTCATTTCCCTTTGCACGTGATTCAAGCATGATGGCATTGGAAACGACATCTCTGGGGGCAAGCTCTCCACGCTTATCATATTTTTCCGCAAATCTTTCACCGTCACAGTTGAGCAAAACCGCACCCTCTCCACGAACAGCTTCACTTATCAAAAATCTTTCTCTGTCATTTTCGGCAGCGAATGCAGTGGGGTGGAATTGTATCAGACTGAGGTTTTTAATTCTTGCCCCGAGCATATAGGCAAGAGTAATGCCGTCACCTGTTGCAATAGCGGAGTTTGTGGTATATTGATATACACGACCGATACCGCCCGATGCCATGATACAATAATGAGCGGCAATTATTTTTGATGTACCGTCACTAAGCAAAAGACCTGCCATAAAGCCGTTTTCGGCTTTTTCGAGTTTATAAAGCATGGTATGGTCAAGGATTTCAACATTTTTATGTGTCTGTACCTGTTCGAGCAGGGTTTCAACGATTGCCTTGCCTGTGGAGTCCTTGTGATGAACGATTCTGTGACGGGAATGTCCTGCTTCAAGAGTCATCTGCAAGTGACCTTGTGCATCTAAGTCAAATGCAACACCCATTTCTTTGAGTTTCATAACGTCGTCGGGACCTTCCGAAACAAGCACTTCAATCGCCTGCAAATTGTTTTTATATTTGCCTGCAATAAGGGTGTCTGCAATGTGAAGCTTAAAGTTGTCGTTGGACTTGTCGAGAACAGCCGCTACACCGCCCTGTGCAAGAGAGGAGTTGGAGAGAGTGAGTTCACGCTTTGAAATCATCAGTACACGCACGTTTTCGGGAAATTGGAGAGCTGCATACAATCCTGCCGCACCCGAGCCTACTACAAGAACATCATATTCTTTTTTCATGAGAAATCAACTTCTTTCAATAGTTTTAATATATTTAATTTTTTCAAGCGAATTCCGACAAATTTTTTATAAAATTATTTTAACACATATTTATTGTAATAACAATATTTTTATCTTTATAAAAGCAAAAAATTATGTTATAATAGGAGCATATTTAAGGAAAGGATAGTGAGATAGAGTGGAAATGTATGATAATTCGGAGAAAATGCAGAGAGCATTGCTTGTCGGCATAGATACAGGAGAATATGATGCGGAAAGTTCCATGAAAGAGCTGTATGAACTGGTAAAGAGTGCAGGTGCAGAGCCTGTTGCAAGCATGATGCAGAAACGTGAAAAGCCCGATGGAGCGACTTGTGTAGGTTCGGGCAGAATTGAGGAAATCAAAGAGTTTTGTGAGCAGAATGAAATTGATTTTATCGTGTTTGATGTCGAGCTGATGCCTACACAGATAAGAAATATTGAGAATGAAACAGATGTAAGAACGATTGACAGAACTATGCTGATACTGGATATATTTGCGATACGTGCAAAGACAAATGAAGGTAAATTACAGGTAGAGCTGGCACAATTAAAGTATCTTATGCCGAGATTATCGGGCAAGGGCAAGGAAATGTCAAGATTGGGCGGAGGTGTCGGCACGAGAGGTCCGGGTGAAACCAAGCTGGAAACGGACAGAAGGCACATCAGAAGAAAAATTGAATATCTTAAAGAAGAGCTTTCGAGAATGACAAACAGGCGTGAACAACTTCGTGCAAGGCGTAAAAAAGACGGTATTATCACAGTTGCGATAGTGGGCTATACGAATGCGGGAAAGTCAACTTTGATGAATACATTGACGCAGGCAGGGGTTTTGTCGGAAAACAAGCTTTTTGCAACGCTTGACCCGACTTCAAGGGCATTGAAACTGCCTAACGGTGTATCTGTCATGATGATAGATACAGTCGGATTGGTAAGGCGACTTCCTCACCATCTGGTAGAGGCTTTCAAATCCACGCTGGAAGAAGCGGCATTGGCGGATATTATATTGAATGTATGCGATGCTTCCAGTGAGGAATTTGAACTTCACCTTGATGTTACCAATAAATTGCTTTCAGAGCTTGGCTGCAATGACAGACCGATAATATCTGTATTTAATAAGTGCGATTTGGTGGGCAATCCCGATGATTTGCCTATGGGCAGGGAAACTGTCAGAATATGTGCAAAAACGGGTGCAGGCATAGAGGAACTTCTTGGTGCAATAGAGAAGAATTTGCCTGTAAGACTGAGAAAATTTACGCTTTTAGTACCGTTTGAGAATGCAGGAGTGATTGCGACTTTGAGAAAAGCAGGTGCGTTGCAGTCTGAGGAATATACGGCAGACGGAATAAAAGTCGAGGCTGTTGCGGAAGAGCCTCTCTGGCACTTGATAGAGCATTATAGTACAAATTTTTAATACTTTTTTTCTTGACATCAATATGACAAAAGAATATAATTTTATACAAAATATGATATAAGGGGATTTTTGACCTATGAGAATGTTCAATTCAAGAATAAATGAATATCGCAATCCGACGGGTGCGGTCACATCAAGCACGGATATGCATTTTAAAATAGTTTTACCCAGAGATATGAAATGCACAGGTGCATTTTTATCAATCAAAGATGATATATACGGAGATACAAAAGTATATGGAATGTTCTGGGCGGGCATGGTAGGAGATGACCATGAAAAATGGGAATGTGATGCCAAAATTGACAAAGTAGGTTTGTATTGGTATCACTTCGGACTGGAAACGAGCGAGGGCAGAAAATATATAATGAAAGGCGGATTTGGTGAGGGTTATCTTGGCATGAGCGAATGTGAACCGAGATTTCAGCTTACGTGTTATGACGCTGATTTTAAGACACCCGAATGGCTTGCAGGCGGTATCATGTATCAGATATTCCCCGACAGATTTTATTTTTCGGGGGAGAAAAAGAGCGGTATATATCCCGACAAGAAAATACAGACCGACTGGGACAGAATACCCGACTGGCAGTTCAATGAATTCGGCATGGTCACAAATTCCGACTTTTTTCAGGGCGACTTGAAAGGAATTACCATGAAGTTGCCGTATCTTCACAGTTTGGGAGTTACCTGCATATATTTAAATCCGATATTTGAGGCTTATTCCAATCACCGTTACGACACGGGCGACTATGAAAAAATAGACCCTGTTCTTGGCACAGAGGAGGATTTTAAAGAGCTTTGTGCAGAAGCGAAAAAGCTTGGCATAAGAATTATCAATGACGGTGTATTCAGTCATACAGGCAGTGACAGTAAGTATTTCAACCGTGAGGGACGTTATGACAGTGTAGGTGCATATAATTCCATGTCATCACCGTACTATACATGGTATAAGTTCATACATTGGCCCAATATATACAATTCATGGTGGGGTTTTGACACCCTGCCCGAAGTGGAGGAACTTTCCAACTCTTTCAATGAGTACATCAACGGTGAAAACGGCATTATCCGCAAGTGGATAAGAAACGGAAACAGCGGTTGGAGGCTTGACGTTGCCGATGAATTGCCCGATGAATTTATAGAGTATATCCGTGAAGCGATAAAGGCAGAGAACCCCGAAGCGTTGCTTTTGGGAGAGGTCTGGGAAGATGCGTCAAACAAGCACAGTTACGGTTCAAGAAGAAGATTTCTCTACGGAAAAGAACTTGACAGCGTAATGAACTATCCGTTCAGAGATGCAATATTAGGCTTTTTGGACTTTGGAAACGGCAAGTATATGTTTGAGGACATAATGAAGATAGTTGAAAATTATCCCCGTCCCGTACTGCGTTCATTGATGAATCACTTGGGAACGCATGACACGGAGAGAGTGATAACCCTGCTTGCAGGTGAAAAACTTTATGGCAGAGGCAGAGAGTGGCAGGCTTCAACAAGGCTTTCACCCGAACAGAGGGAGTATGGTTTAAGACGAATGAGAATAGCAAGCGGTATTTTATACACACTCCCCGGAGTGCCATGCATATACTACGGAGATGAAGTCGGTGTAGAGGGCTATAAAGACCCGTTTAACAGGAGAACTTTCCCGTGGGGCAAAGAGGATAAAAATTTGCTTGAATGGTATAGGGAACTTGGAAAAATGCGTCATGCGTGTTCATGTCTGAGAGATGGCGACATAATGGACTATAACTCAGACGGTCAAATCATGTCATATATCCGTTCAGATGAAAATGATACACTCATGTGTGTATTCAATGCGGCAGACCATGAAGTGAGATTTGCCATACCCGAGGAATTTGCAGGCGGAGAGGTATTGCTTGGAACGGTGCTTGACGGAAATGAGGTAGTAATGCCTCGTGACAGTTGTGCATTTGTCAAGATAAAGACACCCGAAAAGAATATTTTCAAGCCCGGAATGGAAGAAATAACGTCTGATGAACCTGCTGACGAAACAGCCATAGATGAACCTGTTATCGAAAGCACAGACATCTTTGAAACAAACACCGAATTTTCGGCAGCAGACTGAAATCAATTAGCAATTAGCAGTTAGCAATGAGCAATTAAAAAAATCAGCGTTGGGATTTTCTCTCAACGCTGATTTTTTGTTATGGGATATTATTTTTCTGTTTTCTTCTTTGAAGTGAAGAATACAACTGCTGCCGAAATCAGTCCGGCCAATGCGATTGCAATTACAGGAGTGCTGTCACCTGTATTGACGGTATTGGTATTTGTGTTTGTATTGGTGTTAGTGTTTGTGTTGGTATTTGTATCTGTATTGGTATTTGTGTTTGTATTAGTGTTTGTATTTGTGTTGGTGCTTGTCTGTGAAGGCTCATCTTTTGAAGGCTCTGCATTTGACGGCTCGTTATTGGAAGGCTCATTATCAGAGGGTTCTGAATTGGAGGGCTGTTCCGTATTTGAGGGCTCTTCATCAGACGGCTCAATAACAGGAGGATTTTCCTGAGGTTTGCCTGTATAAACCCATTCAGGCTCACCGTCACCGACAACGACTGCATAGCTTACAGGCCATATCATTTCATCATCGCCTGTTGTGTCGAGTTTTACATAGATAACTGCATTTTCTTCAAGAGTTACTTCAATATTTGTCTGGCTGTTGTTTGTACGGTCATAGTCCTCTTCATATACGCCATAGCTTTCAATCCAGTCACCGTCTGCACGTACTTTAAACTGATAGTCGCCTGCGGCAAGTACCTTTGTTTTACCGACATAAACGCCTGTTTCTGTTTCATACATGGGGAAGTCTGCGGAATTGCCCCAGCCCGTCATGCTGCCGACAATACCGTATTTTGTAGTTTCAACGGGTTCTTCGGGTTGTGTGGGTTCGCCTGCAAGGTGTACCCATTTTGTACCGTCATAGAGTTTCTGGTCTGTATAAGCCATTGTCAAGCCTGCCTGCATTGCACCGGGTATCTGGTCATTACCGTTATTATTGAATATTACCATGATGTGAGTGCATTCTGCAAACTGTTCGGGGAGCTGATAGCTGAAATAATCATCAGCTTCTTTTGTCATTTTAACGCCCGGCCATGTGCTGTTGGTGATGGTTTCTGCACCGCTTTCGTCATATACATAAATATTGACATCTTCCCAGCCTGTTGCCGTATTGTCATAGATAATTCCGCCGTCAGTAATTTCGGGGAGCTGTCTTGAAGCAAGTTTGTAATAGGTGTAGGTAACGGAAATTTCTTTACCATTATTGCCTGTACCCGAAAGAGTGAAAGTGATGGTCGAATTGTCGTTGAGGTCTGCACCTACATCTTCATCGACTTTTTCACCTATCACGATTTCGTCACCGTCATCAAAAGTACCGCCCCAAGCGTGTTCACCATCGGTAACGCTGAATACGGCATTTTCCATGTCAACAGCGTGAACTTTAACAGTCATTTTGCCTGTGAAAGAGGTATCGCTGTCTGTGTCGCTGTAAACCTTGCTTGTAAAGTCGGAATTATATACAACTGCAATACCGCTTTCACCGACTGTACCCGTGATAGTGTCAGCCGTAACGGTGAACTCGTTTCCTGTCACTTCGTCTTTGTAAGTGCCTGCCGGAACATAGCCGTTGACGTTTTCAACGGAAACTTCACCGCTGCCGTCACCGCATACAATAACAGCACCGCCGTTTTCACGTGTAACGACTGCACAGCCGTTTGAAGCTGCATAAGCGTCAGCCTTGCCCGTCATAGCGTTATGGAAATGGTTGACAGCGGCAATTTCGGGAGCCATATAATGTGTACTTCCCTTAACGCCTATTCTGATACTGTCACGGGCGGTTGCAAAAGGTCTTGAAAGATACAGAGCAGCGGCATCATTCTGTGCAGCGGCTACCGCATAAGCCTTGTCAATTACATTCTGGTCAACACCGTTTGTATCCTTGCCTTCTGCATTGGAGTATGTATCATGACTTTCGCCCCAATACACAAGTTTATTTTTGTCAATGCCTCTGTTTACCCAGTTGCCGTCGGTCTGCGGAACATTGCCTTTTTTGAATGCATTAACAAGCTCTGTTGCATAGGAGCTGTCTGTAACGGACATATAATCCGTGTATTCTTTCATTAAATCTTCATTGCCCTTGTCAGTAGGACCTGTAAGGATTTCACCGTAATTATAAAGTCCCTCCTGAGTGACGGCACTCCAGAAATTACAATCCTCACTCGGCAAGCCGATATGTTTTGCAGCGTCCCAGCGGATACCATCTACACCGAGATTTTTAAGAGCCTTTATATAGTCTGCCACAACTTCCTGCACATACTCGTTTTCGGAATTGAGGTCGGGCATATCAAGTTCACCGTGAGTTACTTGGAAACGGTCATTATAGCTTGAAATAGCACCATAGTCATGCCAAAATTCATCAGCCTGAAGGTCTTCCTGAATGTTGTCATGATTTCCTGCAAGGTGGTTGGCAACAACGTCAACGACAACTTTAATGCCGTAGCTGTGAGCAGCTTCACAAAGTTCTTTCAGTTCGTCAGCCGTGCCAAGTTCATTGTCGCCTGCCGTAAAGCTTGTAGGCTGATAGAGCCAGTACCATGCACCCGGATTGGCAGAGGGCTGTGCCGGTGAGGTCTGAATAGCCGAGAAACCTGCTTTTGCAATGTTTTCGAGGTCTGCAACAATGTCCTTGTACTTCCAGTCGAAACAGTGAAGAATAGCACTGTCCTGAATATCATCTACAAGACCATAATCATCACTTGCAGCATTGGCACTTGTAACGAAAGCCCCCGCACATGAAAAGGCTGTAACAGCCATAGCACCTGTCAGGGAGATACTCAATGCTTTTTTAAGCAAATGCTTATTCATAAAAATACACTCCTGTCTTAAAATATATTTATAAAATTCATTGTAACATCTTTTTATGGAATTTGCAACGGATTTTTGAAAATATGCCGTTGAATAACTTCCACAAATATTTGGAAAAAAACAGTAAAAAAATGCACTCTCTGTTTTTTGATGACATTGAGTGCATGATATATTAACGTGAGTTCGATGAAAACGAAAAATTATTATACTGTCATTCTGAGGAGCGACAGCGACGAAGAATCTTTTGAAGATTCCTCACTGCGTTCGGAATGACATGCTTCATTTCATCATTGTCAGAATATTTTTCAGTTATATCGAACTCACGTTATATTATTTTTTCTGACGAGAATGATAATAATTCCCGTAATAAGACAGGTAACGGCTGTTGCCAACAGTGATATTGTGGGGTAATTGATACTTGAAACTATATCTTCATTGAAATACTTTGTACCCGAAAGCCAAAGTCCCGCAATGACAGCGAAAGCGTTGTTATTTATCATGTGTGCGATACCTGCAGGAATAGTGGAATTGGTTGCTTTTGTGAGCATGGTGAAGTAAAAGCCGATAAATATGCAGAATACGCACATCAGGATAAATCCCATATAGGGGTACATGAAATAATCCTTTCCGAAATTGTGACCGCATACAATAAGTGGAGCGTGCCACATTCCCCAAATGATACCGCTTACAAGTATCGCAACAGGGAACGGCATGAGTTTTTCCAGTTTGGGTGTGAGATAGCCACGCCAGCCGAACTCCTCTCCAAATCCAAACAGGGATACCAAAATACTTGCGGAAAGTACATATACAGTCATTGAGGAAAATTCCCAAAAGTCAAAGTTTTTGAAAATCTCCCCGAAAGCGTCTGACGGCATGAGGAACAAAGCAACTGCAAACGCTGAAACCGTGCCATATACGACAGGCATGAGAAATGCAAGTACCAGATAACGGATATTGCCCTTTATTTTCAGCTTGAAAAGACAGTTTTCAAAACCCTCTTTTGTGACAATTCTCGTCAAGATATTGGCGATTGCAGGGCAAAGCATGGAAAATGATGTCAATACTTGATAATACAGATTGTCAACCGTCCACCCGAAAAATCCGACATATATGAAAGCCGCAACAAAAGGCGGTATGAATGCAAATAAAAGATATATCAAAGTTCTTTTTAAAACGAGTTTTTTTTCATTTGTCATAGCTTTCACCGCCTTTCAGATA
>Ga0310695_10015800_pt1 | contig 10002 bp, 6 predicted proteins | sample RumenRJG_04DNA_FD_203882 | JGI IMG/M metagenome (GOLD analysis project Ga0310695, IMG submission 203882) | Bovine rumen microbial communities from Lethbridge, Alberta, Canada - RJG_04 (v2) (version 2) | ecosystem: Host-associated > Mammals > Digestive system > Stomach > Rumen | place: Canada... | reverse complement strand
AATGGCGTAAGCTCGACCGTGAGGATCGCGCCCAAGAGACGATTGAACGACTCCGCGACCGTTTTCACGTCGACGTTCGATAATTCGAAATCCGCAGCCGAATCGACTGTTTAAAAACCAAATAAAAAATGAAACGCCGACGCGCAAACGTTCCTTTGTCGCGTCGGCGACGCCGAATTGACGCGTTAGGGCGTCGTATTTTGAGGTGTTGCATGTCCTTTTTAGAACGATTTTCTTCGCTTTGGGGCGCGAACGTCGCGTCACGCCGTCTCAGCTCGCTTACGCTTGTCGCGTTTTTCGTCGCGACGATCGCGATTTTGAACAGTCAGGCCGTCGCGAACGCGCAGGACGATTTTGACTTTGGCGGCGCCGAACCCGCCGCCGTCGCGCCGGCCGCTCCTGAAGCCGCCGACGCCGCCGCGCCCGCGGCCGACGCCTCCGGCGACGCCGACGCCGCGGGCGGGAACGAAACGAAGAAGAGCGACAACTACCTTATGTGGATGTTTAGGTCGCTCGGGTGGTTCTTCTCGATCGTTTTCTCGTTGCTCTCGTTGACGATGGTCGCGTTGATCGTCATTAACATCGTCGCTCTCCGTCGTCAGGCGATCGCGCCGGAGGAACTTGCCGAAGGGTTCGCGAAACTTCTCGACGAGAACAAGTTCCAAGACGCGTACGAACTCGCTAAAGACGACGAATCGCTCCTTGGACGCGTTCTCGCGACGGGATTGGCGCGAATGCCCTCGGGCTTCGAGAAGGCGACTCAGGCGATGGAAGACGTCGAGCAGGAAGAAACGATGCGGCTCGAACATCAGCTCGGCTATCTCGCGCTTATCGGGAATTTAGCGCCGATGATCGGGCTTTTCGGAACGGTCGTCGGAATGATCGCGTCGTTCCAGGCGATTGCGAGCGGCGGCGCGGCTCCTTCCCCGCAGAAACTCGCGGAGGGTATCGCGACGGCGCTCTTTACGACGGAGCTCGGACTGGCGATCGCGCTTCCGGCGCTTGCGGCGTTCGATATCCTCAAAAATCGGTTGGCGCGATTTGTGCTCGACGTCGCCGTCGTGAGCGATTCCTTCATGGGACGCTTCTCCGACGTCAAGACCGAGAAACGACCGTCCGCGATTTGACGACGAATCCTGCGACTCCATCGCCGTCCGAACGTCGCGCGCTTTCTTTGTCGCGCCGTTCGGCTGATCATGAGGATAGATAAAAATGAGGAAGAAACGGTCGGTCGGCAAACTCGCGCCAGCGAATCCGAATATGACGCCGATGATCGACGTCGTCTTTCTGTTGATCTCGTTCTTTACGCTCGTGATGAATTTTTCCCAGGCGGAGCTCAACGAGGAGGTCGTGCTGCCCAACAGCGAGTTGGCGCAGCCTCCTGACGCGGCGCCGCCGGAGATGATCACGCTTCAAATCATGGCGGATCGTTCGATTTTCATCGGAACGCGAAAGTGTGGGATCGAGCAGGGCGAACTGCGCGCGACGTCGCTGAGCGAGGCGATACGTTCGGAACTCGACGTTTTGCACACGCTGCGCCGCGTCGATCCGAAGGACGTCACTATCGTGATTCGAGGCGACGGCGACGTCGACGTCGGGTACGTTCAGAAAGCGATTTCCGTCTGCCAGGACCGCGGCGCGGACAATTTCGTCCTCCGCGCGCGTCAGGTGCGAGAATAACGCGGCGCGCGGCGCCGACGTCCGATTGCGACCGTCGAAAAAGTCGCGATCGGGCGTATTTTTTTTGAAAAGCCGTCGTTTTTGTTGAAAACTATTGACGCCGTCGCCGTTTCGCAAGTATGATATTAAGGTTAAGATGGAGTCGTCGGCGTCGTTTGAGACGAACGGACGCGGCGGCGGATATTAGCGAACAACTAACGGTAGAGATACTATGGAACGCTCCTTTGTTTTCGGGTTCCGCGCGACGGGACGCGGCGTTCGTCGACGCCTTTTAACCGTCGTTGCGACGGCGTGTTGTCTTCTTATGGTCGCGGCGACGGCGACCTCGCAAGAGTTTAAGGAAGCGTCTGTCGACGATAGCCTCGCCGGTCAGAAGGGTTCCGTCGTTTCCAGCGGCGACTCCGGACAGATCAAAGATTTTCTCCGAAAGTACTACCTTGCGCGTTGGACCGTCCGCGCCAACTCTCGCGACTTGCATAAATTCCGTCAAGAGCTAGAGGCCGACGCGACGTCCGTTTCCGGTTCCGCGCAGGCGACGTTCCTCAAGGAAGTCGTCGATTGCCTCAATAGTTACGCGGCTTCGGACAGCTGCTATCCTGCGTGTCGTTTTAACGCGGCGCTCGCGATGGGATCGATCAACGAAGCGTCGGGCGACCGCAATTCCGGCGGAACGCCCTACGCCGGCGCGATTACGCCCCTTGCGACCCTTGTCAATTCCGATAAGAAACCGTATCCGGATTACGTCCGGCTCGCCGCGCTCATCGGGCTTGAACGTCACGCGCAGCTCGGGATTAAGGACGAGAAAATGCGCGCCAACGTCGCGTCCCTTTTCGTGAAAATTCTCGATCCGAGCTATGCGGAAAAGAAGAATCTCCGCGACGACGTTTACGAATGGTTCCAGGAGCTTGCCGTTAAAGGTCTCGCCGCGTTCAAGAGTCCCGAGGGCAATAAGGGCGGGACGGGAACGCTCGATCTCTTCAAGAGCCTTATCGACGATCCTTCCCAAGATTACGAAGTCCGTTGTCTTGCGGCGCGCGCGATCGGCGATATGAACCTCGACGCCGCGAAGAATTACAACTACCTGGAGCTTTCGAAGTCTCTCATTACGCTGGCGCGAGATTTCTGCGTCGACAACATGGGCTACATCGACGACGAAATCGTCCGCGACTCCGTTAAAAGCGCGTCTGCCGGCGGAATGGGCGGCATGGGCGGCGGCATGGGAAGCGGCATGGGCGGCGGCGGTATGGCCGGCGGCATGGGCATGATGGGAGGCGGCGGCATGGGCGGCGGCGGCATGGGCGGCGCCATGGGCGGAACGACCGGCACGATCCAGAACGTCAAAAGCCTAGAAGCGATCGCGGGTCGCGTCGAATACGGATTCGACAGCATACAGCGCGCGGTCAAGGGCGTTAAGAACGGCGGCAAAGGCGTTTCCGCGTGTCTTGACGACGCGAAAGAGGATCAGAAAGAGATGATTGCCAATCTCAAGACGATGCTCGACGAATTTGACGAGATGCAGACGTTTATTAAGGAAGGTTCCCAAAGCGGCGGCATGATGGGCATGATGGGCGGCATGAGCGCGGGCGGCGGCATGGGCATGGGCGCGACGAGCGAAAACGTCGCGGTCGACGCAAACCAGCTCAAAGACCATCTCCTCGAAAAGAAGATCAAATTCAACGAACTCTTGGGAATAGACTCCTATTGAGACTTGGGATGGGAAACCCCGTCTGAAATCGACGATTTTTCGGCCCGACGGCGTCAAGAGCAGTCCTCTTAGACGCCGTTTTTTATTAACGTCCGATCGCGTCCGCGCATTTTTTCTCTTAAATATTGGAACTTGTCGCGGGCGGCGGCGTCAAAATGAACTGGTTGCGCGACTCAGCCGTTTTAGGACGTTTATGTCGTTCTTTCTCCCGGACGACCGTCGTGTTTTTTATTCTAGCGACGGATTTCGTTGGCGGAAGCGGATTTGACGGACGATAAGAGAGTCAGCGTCCCGTGTCGTTCTCGTTTCTGACGAGGACAGACGCGTCTGTTTTTGATAGCGTCGGGACTGAACGCGGTCCCTGTCGCGTCGCATTGCACCCTGAAATAAAAGGTTTCCACTGATGAAAAAAGAAATCTACGCCGACGGCGTTGGTCAGATTCATTTCGCTGGCAACATGGTTCGTTTTGACTTTGTCACGCTTCAGCCCGCCGCTGACGGCGAAGCGCCCAAGCCGGAACCGTCCGAACGCGTCATTATGCCGCCGCAGGGCTTCCTCTCCATGTTCAACAGCATGCAGCAGCTCATCGACAAGCTCGTCGACGCGAAGGTTCTTCAGAAGAACAACTGATCGGCGTTTGTTCAAAAGCGTAAGGCGTTCGAAGAACGGTTTGTCGATCGTTCGGACGACTGCAAAAAGCCCCGGTTCTCGTTTCGGAATCGGGGCTTTTGGTTTAGCGCCGAGTCTTTGCGTCGGCGGAAAAGTCTCAAAAAAGGGAGTTTTTCGGAATCGCCCCCCTTTTAAAAAACTTGGGCGACGTTACAATGCCATACGCTATTCTTAATAGCGCGACGTTAAACGTTTCGGTTCGCGCGCGCGTTGCGCGGACCTTGTTCATATAGCGTAAAGTCCCGCGACGGCGGGGTTTTTATTTAATCAACGGAGATAAACGTGGGAACGAAAAAGACTGGAAAGGGACGACGTAAGCTCGGTCGTAAAAAGAGACGAATGCGATCTAAGATTCGTCATCGAAAGGACTGAGCCGACGGGTCGGTTCCGCGCGTTTGCGGCGCGGCGCCCCTCGGATTTGTCCGGTTGCCTCGCCGTATGACGACGACGCGCGGGTTCTTCCGCGTTTAAGACGAAAAAACTCCCGATCTGTTTTGCGACGTTCGGGAGTTTTTCTTTTCTTGCGACGACGTCTTTTGTCGCCGCCGTCGTAAAAAGGCTCCCGAACCGATCGTTTGATCCGGGAGCCTTTCGGTTTTTTGCGTCAAGCGTTTGTAAACAAACGGATTTGACCGAGGGTTACGGGCGTTTTGCCGTCTCCTGACGGATTTGATAGAGTTGATAGCCGACGCGCCGAAGGGCGGCGATCGTTTCTTTATACGGACGGTCGCAGACGTCGATCAGCCCGATCTGGTAGTTTTCGCCGTCGAAACGGCCCGTAACAGCCTCGTCTTGATATTCGAACCAGTGCGCGCCGACGATCCACGGGTTGCCAAGCGCGCTTTTGACGTAGTCTTCATACGCCTTTGCGCGCGCGTCCTGGTCTTCGCAGGGAACGAGGCCGGTGTGGAAGAGTCCGCGATCGAGCGCTCCGAAGTGGAATTCTCCGATCATGACGGGCTTGTCGACGCCGTCGACGGGCTTGAAGTCGGCGATTGAACGCCGATAAAAGTTGTAGCTTACGACGTCGCAGTATTTTTGAGCGGCGGCGCGCGCAAGGTCGTTGGTCCAAGCGAAGCGACATCCGAGATAGAGCTTTTTCGGCGTGATTTCGCGGATGGCGGCGACGATTTGCTCAAAGTATTTCTCGCAGATTACCGAGTAGAACGCGTTGGAGTCCGCGTCGGCCTCGGCGCCCTTCGGCGTTTCAAAGGGTTCGGCAAGAAGGGCGTCCCAACTGTCCGCGGACGTTTGCCACGCGTCGTTGAAGCGTTCGACAGTATCGTACTTTTCGCGAAGCCAGTCGACGTAAGCCTTTTTGACCGGCTGACCAGCGGGCGAAAGGAGCGCCGCTTTCGCGAGCGAGCCCTGTTCGCCCCACGATATTTCGTTGTCGACGAAATATCCGACGCAGTAAGGGTCGTCCGCGGTACGCGCCTTAACGGCCTCGAGCGAATTGCGGACCGCTTGCGCAAATTCCGGCGCGAAAGGATCGACGAATTTCCCCCAGTAGCCTTTGCTTCCTTCGATACGCGGTCCGCCGGTCGAAACGGTCGCGGTATAGGGCGTCTTGGCGCGAGCGTAGACCTCGGGATCAGACCAGTTGCCGATGGTATTTAGCCCCCAGCTTCGGAGCCTGCGTCTCGCGAGCTCGGTCGCGGCGGCGCGCCAGTTCTCGCCGAATTTTTTGTAAAGCGTCGACGCGGAGAGATTGTATGAAAGGAATTCGCCTCTGCCGACATAGTAGTTGTTGACCGAATTCGAGCTTTTGTATAAGAAGCGACGGTATTCGGAATCGGAGTCGAGCGAAGTGGGAATTTCAGGATCGAAGTAGAATTCCCGGTCGGTCACGGGAGTCGACGCCGTGTTGAAGTTGACGCAATCGACGCCGTTTGACCAGAAAAGGCGTCCGTCCGGGTCGACGAGAAACCACACGCCGTCGAGTTTTTCCGTGCGAAACGCGCCGGTCGCTTCAAGCTGCGGCCCGTTCTTCCAGCCGCCGTATTCGTCAAACTCGGTCGGTTGATTTGCCGCGAGTTCCGCGTCTTCGAGCGCGATTTGGTCGCGAAGTTCTTTAAGCGAATGAGTTTTACCGGGCCAGTCGGCGTGTTTGAACTGCCCGAATTCGTCGATCATGGGGAAGAACTGATCGGGGGCCCATTGAAGATAGGCGTCCTTCTCGAGACGTTTCGGATCGATTGGGCTTGCGGCGATTCTTTCGAGAACCCAGGAGTCGCCGCGACCGTTCTGATTCTCGAAAGGACGGATTGCCGTCAGTTTGCTCTTATCGAACGCGATCTTGGCGTCTTTGGAGTATTCGTCGGTCTTAATGCCGCCCGGCTTGCCGCGCATCGCAAAAAGCTTGGCGCGGACGTCGGGATTGAGCGTTCCGGGAATTTCGACGCGCCACTGCTTCGCTTCGCCTGGTTTGAGCGTTATGGAACGCGTGACGACGCCGTCGAGCGTTTGGGGATCGGACGCGGCGCAGTCCATGCGGCAATACAGCGTGACGTCGTCTTGGCTCGTGGAACGGACGTCGAGTAGAAGCGCGTCATAGTGCGCGAGATTCCATTCTCCTTCAAAATGAATCCCGGGCCAATTGTCTTTCGTTCCGTTCTTGATCGCGAGCGCGCCGTCGGGAGCGCGAGCGACGTCGACGTCTTGCAAACGGATCGAATCGAGGGGCGTCGACGCGTCAAAAATGACGAGTCCGCTTTCCGCCGTCGTCGATTCTTGGGCGACAAGCGCGCCTGCGAACCCCATAGAAGATAGAAACGCGAGAAGAGACGCGACGATTATTCGGAAGGAGGAGGTCATTGTCGTTTTCCTGTTTTCAAGGCTTGGGATCGTCCGCCGTTGCGGCGGGCGGTTGCGAAGTTGGCGGCGCGTCGAGCGTCGCCTTGAGACGTTCGGCGATTTCCGCGCAGCGATCGGCGACGTCGTTGACGCAGAATCGATCGTCGGGAAGCGCATATAGTTCGACGTTTTCGAGCGAGTCGAGCGCGTCGTCGCGTTCGTCAGACGCCGCGCTCGCCGATTTTAAAAGCCATTTGTCGACGACGAGCGCGCGCTCGGACGAACTGGCGTCCTTGGCGACGATCCGAATCGAATCGCGGACGGCGCCTTCTTCGTCGACGAGAAGTTGGAGTAGATTCTGACCCGGCTTATCGGGATCAAGCGCGTCAAACGCGTTAACGTCGCTCGTTTGATCGTCTTCGTCGCCGTCGGCGCCGCCCCAACGTCCGGAGAGGGGCGATATTTCTCGGCTTTCAAGGCGCCAAAAATCGCGCGAAGCGAGGAGCGGGGCAAACGTCGGCCACTCGCGAAGCGTCGCAAAGAAGTCGCGCGGTTCGCAGAGCTGCGGAAGTCGAACCGTCGCGCCCGTTCCGTCGGGAAGACGCAGAAGAAGCGGAACGCGAATCTCTTCCGCGTAAAACCGAGACGGGACGTCGTCGGCGGCGGGACGTCCTAATCCTCCGGGCGCGCCGAGCGAGAATCCGCGCGTTCCCGCGAGCGCGAAGAGGGTGTTTTTAAGAACATCATGCTCTTTGAGAAGTACGAGAAAGGCTTCAAGCGTTTCGTCGAAGACGGAAACGCCGCCGCAATAGGCTTGCAGGACGCTCTGACGACGATCCGTTTCGTCAAGCGCGGCGAGGCGCGCGTGTTCTCGAGCGGCGAGCGAGTCGGACGCGTCGTCTGCGCCGCGCGACGTCGATTCAAGAGCGGCGCGACCGTCGTCGACGTTACGGGCGCGACCGGCGCGTCGTGATTTTGGAGCGCGGAAAAAGTAGGGAGGCACGGTCGCCGCGTAGCTGACGGGGTCGGATTCTTCAGGGATTACGTCGTTCGTCTCGGGATCGCGAACGACTTCGCGGAATTCTTCGCGGCGATCCATTGGGAAGTCCCAGACGTCGTTCCAGCCCGAGAAATGCGCCCACACGAACCAAGGCGCGGGCGCGTCGATACGACTCTTGTCGTCGAGACCGACGAGGAACCTTGAAAGCTCCTCGAAGTTTTTGGAGAACCCGGTTTGATTGGGCGTTTCGACGGGCGCGTCGGTATGGACGCCGTCGAGTAGAAAGCGTCCGTCGCAGTCGTCGCTGTCGACGCTCGGAGAGAGCGCGACTCGTTCGTCGTCGGAGAGGAGAAAGGTTCGATAACCGAGCCGTTTCATGACGTGGAAAAGAGATTCGACCTCGGCGTCTTGAGGTTCGTCGCTCACGACGAAGCGGGAGGGCGATTCGCCGCGCCAGAACGCGCGAAATTGCGCGTCGAGGTCGAGCGAAGTCGCGTAGAAAGAATCGAAAAGGATCGATTCGGACGCGAGGACGTCGAACGCGGGCGTGTCGAGCCAAGTCGCGCCGTAGGCGCCGAAGACGTCGGTATCGAGTCGGTCGATCGTGAGGCAGAGAATATTGCCAAGTCTTGAGCCGCCCCTTTGGAGTCTGGATCGTGTTATAATCTTCATGGATAATGACTCGCGGAATCGAAAGGCGCGCTTGAAATCGAACCTCGCGCCGTCCTCTGATTATAAAAAAGCCGACCGAGCGTTGCAACAACGGAGGGTCGGCTAGTCGAAAAAGTTGCGACGAAGATTAGACGGACGCGGGAACCGGCGCGCCTCCGACATTGTCTTCGATGAGTTTGAGCATATCCTCCGCAATCGCGTTTTCTTCGCAGAGGACGAAGCCCGCGCCCGCGCGCTGGAGCGGCGCGACGTTGATTCGATATCGCGTTCTTGCGACGATTTCCGCCGTCGGATTGAGCGCGCGCGCCGATCTGACGACGTTGATCGTGAGATCGTCGTTCGGCGTCGTCACGAACACGAGCCGAGCGCGACCGATTCCCGCTTTCCGCAGAACTTCATGGTCGGCGCCGTCCCCGGCGACCGTCGGCACGTTGTCTTGACTGTACGACTGGAGGTTCACAGGGTTGAAATCGACGACGCAAACGGAACGTTTCGCTTTAAGGAGCGCGTTCGCGAGCGTCTGACCAATCGGACCGGCGCCGACGACGATGCCATGTCCTTCGGAATTCGTGATCGCGCGGATGAGCTCCGGCGAGATATCTTCGTCCGACTTGCTCGCGTCGGCGACCTCTTCCGGCATTCCCGTCTTCGTGATCGCAAATTTGACCAAGTTGGGCGTCAGCACGAGCGACGCGACCGAAACGAAGAGCATCGTGTTGTACGCTCCCTCCTTAAGCGCGCCTGCCGCGTACGCGACGGAAAGAATCATAAACGCAAGTTCGCCGATCTGGGAGATGCAGATTCCGTAAGCGCGCGCGCCGCGTCTATCCATGCCGCAAATCCGCAGCGCCAGCGTGGCGCAACACGCTTTGAACGCGACCGCGCCGACGAGCGTGAGAAGGCATACCAGGGGTCGATGAAAAACGTAGGCGAAGTCGGTCAACATTCCGAGCGAGATGAAGAACATCGAGGAGAACGCTTCTCGGAAGGGCAAAACAAGCGCGTCGATCTGATGCGTAAGGCGGTTCTCCCCGAGGATCACCCCCGCCGCCAACGCGCCGAGCGCCCCCGTAAGTCCCAGCGCTTCCGCGAGAATGCACATGAGCAGGAGAATAACGATCGCATAGAGGATGACGAGGTCGTTCGACCGCAGCGCGGCGAGCCGAGGCGTGACGATCGTCCTGTTGCCGAACTTCAGAAGGAGGACGACGGCGCAAAAAAGGATCGATTTAAACGTCATGTCGATCCACGGATTGCTGAACCCCCAATCCGCTTCTTTTTCGGCGCCGGAGCCGAGGACGATCGGCAGGATGAGCAGGAGAGGAACGAGCGCGATATCTTGAAAGATCAGCAGTCCGAGCGTCGCCTGGGCGCGTTTCGTGTCCGCCTGTCCCAGATCCCCGAGGCTCTTATAGACGAGCGCCGTCGAACTGAGCGCCAGCACGCTCCCGATCGCAAGTCCCGCGATCCAGTTCATCT
>Ga0310695_10015798_pt1 | contig 10003 bp, 17 predicted proteins | sample RumenRJG_04DNA_FD_203882 | JGI IMG/M metagenome (GOLD analysis project Ga0310695, IMG submission 203882) | Bovine rumen microbial communities from Lethbridge, Alberta, Canada - RJG_04 (v2) (version 2) | ecosystem: Host-associated > Mammals > Digestive system > Stomach > Rumen | place: Canada... | reverse complement strand
CGTCCAGACTTCGCATTAATCGTATTGGGAATGCGGAACAGTCTCTTGCGGTCATAGATCTTGAGGTCTATAGAGCCGTGTCTTACGGCTTCTGCTCTGCGTCCGTTCCTGATATAAGCGATTCCCTCAGCGAACAGCTTGAAGTCCTCGTTGAGGTCCTTTTTCGGCTGAATTCCGATACACTCATGAGGGACAATCAGATGAAAGCCCTTAGAACCTGAAAAGTATAACTGCAACTCTTCCGCCGGTATAGCAAGAGAAGACTCGACATAATTGACGACATACTTGACTTCCTTTACCAGTCTACCCCAGTTCTCCTTAGACTCTATTCCTTCCGTATCAAAGTCCAGGTAGGGGTTTCCGATAATCTGACATGTCTCGTAGTCCTGTGTCTCATAATGGTAGGCACACTGATAGACATCTTTTCCGTGGCATAGCCTTATGTATTCCTTCATATTCTTTCCGAAGTTTTCATTATGGAGAACGTAGTACTTCCGAGAGAAATAATCCCCTTGTACGCCGCCGAACTCGGAAATCCATCCATCCAACCGCATATTGAGTCCTCCAGTACCAATTAGACAACGAGGCGAAGATGAGTGCGTTGCACCTGTTTGGTAACAACTGCCTTGCCGATATATTGGCCACACGTTTCTATCGTGCATTCACAGCGAAAGGGACAGGAAAGCTCTCTGCATTGAGTACAGCATTTTTGGCAATCTGTCTCTTTTTTTGCCAATAGACACTCTTTCTTCGCCATCGTAGCCTACATCCTTTCTTCAGGCCGTGGCTTTGTTTGCCACGGTAAATGCCGCGACGCTTTCGCGGTGCATCTTCGTTATGTCGTTCTCGAAAACCGCATTCTTGCAGGCGCATTCGGAAAACTCGTTAACAAATCGTTTCGTAACGAGATCCTTTATATAGCCATACGGGCGGCCACAATGCCGGCATGTACCGGTCTTGATTTTCGTCGTTTCATATCGCATTGTTCTACTATTCCTTTCGTTTTCAGCATCCGTTGACATATTACCAGTCCATATCTGGTTCCCAATCGTCGCAGTCACTTTTTGGCTCTGCGTCTCCTGGAATACATCCGCCACCATCGCATCCGTTCATGGCACAGTTATCCTGTTGCGAGCAGTTGTGACAACAGCAGTCATAAAATATCCGCGGTAGCAGAAACCCACGGTTTTAACCGTGGGAGGAGCTACCGCTCCATCCTCTCTAAAATATTTTCACAGAGAATCCATTAAATCTGTGAGAGCATCGGTAATATCCTCTATGAAGGGGGTGAACACCGATGTATCTTACAGTAAAAAATCAACTTCGTGGATTATCTTCCCATGATTACGAAACACTTAGGCTTCTTTGCCGGCTATCGAAGAACCTTTACAATGAGGGTCTTTACTCTGTTAGGCAGTTCTACTTTCAAGAAAGACAATTTCTGAAGTACGAATCTAACTACCATACCTGCAAGAACAGCGAGAATTACAAGATCCTCAATACTGACATTGCACAGCAGACGCTTAGGATAGTAGACCGAAACTTCAAGTCGTTTTTCGCTCTCCTGAAGAAGGCTAGAACCGGATCTTACTTGTATTCACAGGTAAAAATTCCTCATTATCTTGACAAGGAAGGATATTTCCTGCTTGTAATTCCTCGGATAAAGATCAAAGACGGATACTTCGCAGTGCCGATGTCCAGAGAATTCAAGAAAGAGCATGGAGAGATCCTTTTACGAATACCTCCGAACCTTGAGGATAAGAACATCAAAGAAGTCCGTATTATTCCGAAATACCAAGCAAGATTCTTCGAGATTGAGTTTATCTATGAGCAGCCCGAATATGAAGTGTCACTGGATCCTAACAAGTTCCTTGGCATCGACCTTGGCCTGGACAACTTAGCTTCCTGCGTAACAAACGAAGGGGCGTCGTTTATAATCGACGGAAAACAGCTTAAATCTTACAATCGTTTGTATAACATGGAGAACGCTAAGCTTCAGTCCATAAAGGATAAGCAAGGAACAAGAAAACTGACTGCTCAACAATGCTTGAATCTCAGGAAGCGGAATCGCCGTATTAACCATGGTATCAGCGTGGCCGTGAAACGTATCGTAGACTACTGTCTTGATAACCAGATCGGCAACATCGTAGTAGGCTGCAATACTGGTTGGAAGCAGAATATCAATATCGGCAAGAGAAACAATCAGAATTTTGTTCAGATTCCTCACGGGACTCTTCGTCTAAAGCTTCAGTATCTCTGTGCATTGTATGGCATTAACTATGTTGAGCAGGAAGAGTCATATACCTCGAAGGCAAGCTTCTTCGATAATGACGATATCCCGATATACAATGCCGATAATCCTCAGAAACATGAATTTAGTGGCAGAAGAATCTCTAGAGGACAGTACCGAATTGCTGACGGCTATATCCTGAACGCCGATATTAACGGTGCCCTAAATATTCTTCGTAAATGTAATCTGATAGACCTTACGGCCTTACAGGATAGAGGCTGCGTAAGCCAGCCCCAGCGAATAAGGGTATTTTAACCATAACTTCGTTGAAAGCCCACGGCTTTAGCCGTGGGAAGCTTACTGCATTCATTCATGTACTTCATCTTCTGTCCCTTCTTCCCATGCTATCCAGTAGTTGATCTTGATAACCTGCCCCTCGCTGACATCCTCGCCATAGTCAATTTCGTTAAGCTCACGAATACCGGACTCGAACTCGTTGATCTCTCGAGGCCCGTAAGTGTTCAGCTTGATGTAGTCCTGTGCGATGCTGCGGACAGTCTCTCCTGCTTTAACGACATGAGTAGCTGTTACCAAGCGCCAGTTTCCCGCCAGGCATGGCACAGAAAATGCTGCTACGAGACTGACAACAAGCAAAAATTTCAAGAATTTTTTCATAATTTTTCTTTCTCCTTTAGTTCTTTCAATTCTTCCAGCCATTGAGCAATTTGCTCAAGTTTTTCGGCCTTGTTCCACTGGCCATGACAAGCAAGATTCAATGCTTCTGAACGAAGATATTTGATTGCGTCTTCGATATTCACGCCATGCGCCCCCTCGGAAAGTATTCCATAGGTATCCAAAGAAAAACTTTGTTTGTGCGATCGATAGAATATGCCTGAGAACAGGGGAATCTGGATATCCTCGCAGGGACAACGGTAGCAAACTTCGAAATTCCGGATGAATTCTCTTTCAGTCGCGGCGCTTCTCCCCCTGGGGGTTGAATATTCATAATATTATTGAACCAATCGTGATATGTACGGCTCTCGTAATGCAGTCCATCTTCAGTTTCTATTCCTGACTGAACCAGATATTCGTAACAGTACATCGTATCCACGTTGCTCGGCAGGTCATTTCGCACCTCTTCATTGAATTTCTCGATCTCTGAATTGGTTCTCGTATATCCATACTTAGATATCATGTATTCGTCTACCGGCGTCACGGATGTGAAATATATCAACGTGAATCCTAGCTCCTGTAGGTCGTTTAATGCTTCCAAGCAACGCGTGGAATCAAGATCATTGACTCCGAGTTCGTAAACGATAATGGTACTTCTATCTAAGTCTGTGATACTACCCCTGTTTGTCCAATACCATGATTGATCGGCACCAATTTCAGCCATCCATATGATGTTCTCATCCGTAGAAACAGTCTGTCGCATACCAACGAACCTACTGTCACCAATGAAGCAGTAGTTTGACGCGTTGGCAGTTATTGACAACATACTAAGAGCTATTACACTAATAAAAAATAGGAATCTGATCATGCACTTGCCCTCTTGTTACTTCACCAGTCTTTCCCTCGTTTGAGTTATTACCTGCGAGACCTGTTCCAATGCATTGACGAAGCATCTTTTGGTACATCTTTTCGTAGCTGTTACATGCTTGCTACCACAAAATGGGCAACAGTTCAGATCCTTATGATTCAAGATTGCATTCTTCCTTTTCACTCTCAAGCCATTTCAAGATTCCATTCCTGCAAGTATCCTCACATTTGACAGGATCGTGAACGCAACACTTGCATTTCGTATTTCTCGCGAGGAACTCCGCGAGATTTTCCGCGGTCATGTCCTGAATCCACTGAATGTTTTCCATCAGTTATTCCCCCTTGTTTGTCTATTCGTTCTTAATAAACTCCATACTGAGAGCCATAACCTTCCCCTCTTCATCACATTCTGCCCATACATCATAGCTTCCGTCGCCATAACCGGAGAAGCAGGCCGCGATATTGTTATGAATAGCACTCATGCTATTGTGGAATTGCGCGTCAGCATATAAAGTATCCTGCATTTCAGCATGTATGCTCTCGTCAGCAATCCTGCCCTCATAAACATCAAGGTTAGCAAAGCAGACCATGCCAGAGTCTACCCCGACACAGTTATCATCGCTAGAGATAAGGCCCCCGCCGGGGAAGAAGTCCTTGCTATCAAAGTTTTCGTGTACGATAGCGAACTCGGCAACACGAGTTCCCCAACCATTGGTCTCTGCATCATCGAACAAGATAGCCTTGACATGGTATGTGCCGGGCAACATGTTCCTAACAATAATATTATACCACTCGTGAGTCGAGCGACGACAAGGATCACAGGCTATGATACTGTCAGTGACCTGCATAGTGCCGACATTTATTATCTTCACGATTACGATTACACCTCCATATCCGCAGTGACAATCTCTATAATATCCCCGTTCGGAGCATAGTATTCACCGATGGATGCCAATTCCATAAAGCCATCGGTATTTTCCTCGAGAATTTCTTTGGCATTCAATGCCTCGCCAAGGTTTTTGACAATGTCCAAAAACTTCTTTTCTGCCTGTTCCCTGGTTTTATGCACCGTATAATCAATGCCGTCTCTGTAGTTGTTGACTACGATCCAGACTCTTCGATCGTCGAAATCGCTGTTCTCGAAATCAGGCACATCGCTGTCTGGAATATACCCAGCATTACGGGGCAAATCAACTTCACTCCAATGGTCAAGCACATAATGCTCAGCCTGCTCTTGTGTAAAATCATCCGGAACCATGACAGTCTTTGTTCCGTACATCTTGTATTCAATACCGAAATTGAAAGGCTTCATTATCAATACCTCCTCAGTTCCATAAGTCGCAATACTGGCCAAACAACTTGAGCCCGCGCCGAATCCGTTCATTCAACAATAAAGCTCTTCACGCAATAGCCATACTGGTCGCTCAGCCACTCACAGATGTCGTCATATGTCTCGCTATCGCACCCTTCAATCAGTTCTTCGTCACTGAGCTGGAGCCATTTCGGCAATTCGACGCAAGAAGGCAAGCCGAGTCTCTCCATGGCATCTTCGGGCTCTTCTTCCGGCTCGGATTCGACATCCCAAATAATATCATCAGCAAACATTTATTCGCCCCCCGGATTACATTCCGTCGATATCATTATTATTTGAATCTCGAAGTATTACTCTGGTAGGGTATGCCATATTGTCCATATTGATACCCGCTTTTTCTGCTGCAGATATATACTCGTCATAGGCTTCCTTGACGTTGTTAGCATTGGTCCTGAAGTAAGCCCAGTTTTCCTGGTTTTGGGCTCCTTTGCCATATACAATCATTAGTTCATTCATAAAAAATCGCCTCTCCTACTGACTGCCTTTACCTTGATTCCCCCATCAAATACAAAAAGAGCACAGTCGATTTCGTTTTCTTGAAATCAGCTGTGTTCTTCAATCCATTTAGCTAAGGCTTCGCATGTCATTTCTTTGCTCGCAACTTTGATGATTATGTCCTCCATCTCATCGTCGCTGCATTTTAGTTGCTTTTGGTTGACCATCAAGAATGCTTCCATCGCATGAACCGCCGTCCGCTTGTTGCCATCTACGAATGCGTGGTTATTCGTGGTACCATAACAAAGCCTGGCAGCTTTTTCGTGCAATGTCAGGAAAAGGTCTTCGCCGCCGAATGTTTGAAACGGAGCGTTTACTGCCGCTTCCAGCAGGTTCATGTCTCTTACGCCGCTTTCGACCGGGATGTCGCTGTTCTCCAAATCCGTATGGAACTCAAGAATATCATCCAGAAGAATAGGCACCAAATACTCAACTTTCATTTGTTTGCCAACCTTCTGTACAGGTTCTCATTCTTTTTCATGAGCTCTTTCGATACGTCCTGCATCAATTGTTTGATATCCTTGTTATCGCGCGACGTCAGCACTATCCGCGTAGTCTGGGTTCCGAGATTATTCTTCATTTGTGACACCACCATGTTTTTATTCATCGCCAGCACCTCCTGACGATATTATAACATTACCTTAAGCTGATTTCAACATGCAATTGTCTGAATATTATATCCTATTCCCCTGCCTCCCTCAAAAAGTCACTGTTGTTCTCGTGCAACACTTTCAGCATCTCATGATCCCTAAGAAGTCTGTCATCTCCGTCTACCCTCATGTAGTATAATGCGGAATCGATAAAATGTTTCGTATATGGATGCATGGCACAGTTCTCGCGCTTCTTGAGCCACCACTGCCATTCTTTTTCGTAAGAGAAACCCTTTCCCATGTAGGCCTGGCCCGCGCCCAGATAGTCACAGAGCATCTCGACCGCGTACTTGTACGGCATCTTTATGAGGGTGAGCTTATCTCCACTGAAGTAGTTGTCGAAGTTGTCTACCCAGCACTCATAGTGGTGCAGATTGCGCCCGCGATGATGGAACCATGCCATTGAATAGCCGTTCTCTTTCTTGCAGGCTACGATAGGGGAAACATCCCCCTGGTAGTACTTAACGGACTCAACGAACTCCGTAGGACTGAACTTTGACAGGTCGTGAACGATTCCTTGCCAGTACAGCCCGGCCTTGAAGCAATACTTGCCGACATAGTACTTATGGACACAGATCTTCTTGAAGTGCCTCCAGACATTGCTTAGCATTAACATATTTACCAAATCGCTGCGCCTCTTTCAACGTATTTGCCAGCAGGAGTCCCCCGCCTCTATAGGCGGTGGGAGGAATGCTGGCACACCTCCTTTTTGAACAAAATATTGCCAATTGTTATTATGGCAAACATTTTTTAGTCTACTAAGCGTAATTGGCTTATAGTTTTTTCCTGGAATTTGCATATATTCTCCATTGATATTTTGCACATATGCAGAGCTCCCAGTAAAACCACTGATCCAACCGCACTTGTTAAGATAGGCAACCTCATCATTTAGATGCCATCCACGAAGCTCCTTAGTATTCTTGGAATTCCGCTTCTGCGTGGTATTAGGAGACTTTCTTCCTTTTCGTGGAATAGCTTCATGTAGTGAACGCTTCTTCTTACGAAATTGCTTGATACGAAACCACTCATTAGGATTTTCTTTGATAAAATTTATACCTGTTATAGCAATAGCATCGTTGCAATGTGTCTTCTCCAAGCCTAATTCCTTACGCCTCGGTGAAGTTTCAGAGCCGTAAGTGATTTCAGCATCAGGATATTTCCTGAATGTCCGAATACGAAGTATATTCATAAACGGTGGTTCTTTATACTGCTTGACTTTCTTATGCTCTTTCATCCAGCGATATAAGACACCCCCAGGCTTATGGTTTTCACTGGTATGACAATCAGTGCAAACAGCTATGAGATTATCAGCTCTATCTGTTCCGCCTTCGCTGCGATATACAACATGGTGCGTATGCAAAACTTTATTTTTTCTCTTGCAAACCTGGCAAGTGTATTCATCTCTTGCGAAAACAAAATATCTGACATCATAATAGCCATAAGTCTGGCCGTGTTGATAATCCACACTCTGAATTTCGGGGTTAATCATCTTTGCAGTGTCGAATTTGCCAACTTCGATTCGAAGTTTTGGATTCGGCACAAGACTGCAAAACCTGTCTATCCATGCAAAGTTTGCGTCCAGCTTGGCTCGGATACTCGGTGGCAACCAGCCTTCAGGTTTCCTGCGATTCAGGAAACGTGCCTTGCGGTATCTGGTTTTGCGAAACCGTCTGCTACGGCGATACTGAGCACGGGTCAGAAGCAACGAATGCACGTCCTGTCGAAGCTCAACCTCGCCCTTGGCAAGAACCTTACCTTGGCTGACGATGGCAATGCCAATGTGTCTTGCACCTTCGTCTATACCAACGGTTACTTCCTGTTTGGCCTCTCCTGTAGCATAGCAAAGCTGGATTGTGAACGGCTTATATCCTACGATCTTGGCTTTCTTTTGCTTCAGAAGAAGCCGTGCTTTTCTTTGTGAGCACGGCATAAGAGCCTGCCCACGCATGTTCCTGACGAAAACTCTCAAGTTTCGTCCCTCCTTTTAGAGTTTGTTGCCCTTCGCCAATGTTGCCATATGCTTGCCTGAAATGTCAGGCCGTCCGCAGGTTGACCGTCCCTACCTCACAGGACTTTTACAGAGCCTACTTAGAGCCTGGGACTAGGGCATCATCCCAGGGTAAGATAACATAAGCAACGTAGCACTAACATCGCATGACCGTAAGCCCTGCTTAGTTGCGCTTAAGCTAGTCAACTTGAGCTTTTTCAAGCTCCCGCCTCAAACGCCGTAGGCGTTAGGTGGGGGTAGTTGACCTATTTATCAGATTGACCAAATCTTCTACGCGGACGATTCCCGTGCCGTGAGCCGTTCTCTGCACACGATACTCAGGCATAGGCCGGCATTCGAAACTCATTACTTCCGGCGTCAGCTCTTCCTTATCGAGCCAGCCGTGAGCTATAACATCGACCAGAGCGCCGTCCTTGGAGTCGATATAGAATACATCTCCTGCATGAAACGTACCGTCAGAACTCTTTTTCGTTACAAGATACACCGTATCTGTCTTAAGCTCAGAAGTTACCATGTTTCTGTTCCTCCTCACCGCTTGATAATTCTTAGAATATAAGGAGGATTGTATGTCCAGTACTTCCCGGTACGAATGGCATGGGCATGACCATCTTTGAACTCCTCAAGATTGTTATCCTCATAAGGTTCGTAACCAAGCTGGCGGGCAAAAACGTATGCAAATTTCTCTCTTGCCTCTTCAATATCGCTGTACTTGCCGAGTATGTTGACGAATGGAACATCATCCGCATCCACCCCGGCTTCTGTTACTATGTATTCTTTATCCATTTACGCCTCCTCCGTGAAAAATGACTGCAGGTCGCCATAGCAGGTATAGAGCGCGCCATCCTTATTTTTTATAATAATATTTCCTAACCCATAGCTCAGAACATCGGCATCCACCTGCGCCTCGAACTGTTCTCTCGTGACGTCATGGTTTTCCCAGATATATTCATCACTGTCGTCGACGAAACACATGCTGGTTTCTGAGCGTTTCACTTCCCTGTACAAATATTGCGTTGCAGGAAAGGCATCCTCGAGATGAGGCTTCTTGGTGATATCCAGGCCGCGGATCCTGAGATTGTTCTGTATAGGGAGGTAAATGTTTCCTTCCCGCCTCCCATTGTCAAGCAATATTCGCGCCTTTTCCGGGTCCATGCTGACGTAGCACGTACGCCCTCTGTCCTCAACTTCTACCCATGCCCAGTCCTCATCGACGAATACGTGAGTAACAACAAGCGTAGTATTTTCAGTCTTTATCATATTCCAACTCCTCCATTTTTGTTCCCATGGCTCTCCTACCACCAGTTGCTATAGTACACGGCGTCACCATCGTTTATGACTTCCCGCGCGTTCTTGATGAACCTCATCAAATGCTCATAATGCCATTCCCGACCCTCTTGCGGCGACGTAAAATAGTCGTCGTCATAGAACTCATCCTCTTGAGCGAGCTTCTCCAGTTCGTCCAGGTCTTTCAGATCAAGCCGGACACTACTGCAATTGAACACATCCTTACCGCCTTTTCTCTCGTATACTTCTTCTGCCCAGCGATCCAACGGGTAGAACTTGCGCCAGTAGTCGAAGTCCAGGTCGTTTCCGAGGGTGTCGGGGCCAAACTCAAGCCTGTCTCCCTCGTAAAAGTTCAGGTCGTCAATGACGTTCTGTTTCTTGACACGATACGCGTATTGATCCAAGCCCATACAGGTCACTCCTCT
>Ga0310695_10015797_pt1 | contig 10003 bp, 8 predicted proteins | sample RumenRJG_04DNA_FD_203882 | JGI IMG/M metagenome (GOLD analysis project Ga0310695, IMG submission 203882) | Bovine rumen microbial communities from Lethbridge, Alberta, Canada - RJG_04 (v2) (version 2) | ecosystem: Host-associated > Mammals > Digestive system > Stomach > Rumen | place: Canada... | reverse complement strand
CCATCGGCTTTGCCCGTGATCTTGAGGCTTATGGTCCATGGGGCAATGGGTTTGAAGAGCCATGCTTTGATGGTGAGTATACCGTTGAGGATGTAATTCTGGTTGGAAACCGTCATCTGCGTTTCTCGCTCCGCAACGATGATGGCTCCTATATGAGAGGAATAAAACTTCGGGCAACTCCAAGCGAGCGCGAAATCAAAGCCAATATGAGAGTAAGAGCGGTATACACCATTGGTGTTAACCACTATATGGGCTCTCAGCGTCTTGAAATCAAAATTTCCTCAATTGAAAAAGTATAAAAAAAAGCCTGAAACAGAATTTCAGGCTTCAAGTTTTGTTTGATTGAATTGCCTATTTCTTCTGGATGCGGCTGTTTGCATACATGGCTGCACCGATGATTCCCGCAAGATTCAGTGTTGTTGCAGGAACAACCTTTGTTTTCAGGGTCAGCTGATCTTTATATTTTTCAAATTTCTTTGATACACCGCCGCCCAGCACGATAAAATCAGGTGAAGTTAAAAATGCTATGTATTCAAGGAATTTATTCAGTCTTTCTCCCCATTCCTTAAATTTCAGATCTTCCTTTTCTCTTACTGAATCTGCACAGTAATGCTCGGCAATATCTCCCTTAAACTTTATATGACCAAATTCAGTATTAGGGAACATCTGTCCGTTGTAGAAAAGGGCAGATCCGATACCGGTTCCAAGTGTTAAAAATAAAACTGATCCCTTGTAGCCCTTTACAGCGCCAAAGCTTAATTCTGCAAGACCGGCCACATCGGCATCGTTGGCAACGAAAACATCCTGACCAACAGTCTTTGAGAATAATTCTTCAACCTTTACGTTAATCCAAGTCTTGTCAATATTTGCTGCAGTAAGAACTTCTCCGTTTATGACTCTGGCAGGGAAACCGCAACCGATTGGACCTTTATAGTCAATCTGTTTTACCAGCTCCTTTAGAGTCTCTGCTACAGCCTCTGGAGTTGCTGGCTGTGGTGTAGGGATTCTTAGTCTTTCAGTTTTAAGCTCGCCTGTCTCTGTATCGACAATCGCGCCTTTAATTCCGCTGCCACCAATATCAACACCCAAAATTTCCATGGAAAACCCCTTGATCTGACGTAGTTATTCATTTTTTCTGAGTATAGACAATAAACAAGCTGAACTTCCATAGAAATTATTTAAAAGATAGAGGTTTAGTCAAAAAAAATAGGAAAACTGTGTACTTTGAACCGGTTATTGTGTCTAAATAAGTTTTTTCTAAAAAAAATACTGCAGAATAGTGTGAGATCTCTCCAATTTGGCATCAGAAAGCATAATTCTGTGCTAAACTTTTGAAAGAGTAGGTGTTTTTTATTATCAGATGTTTTTTTGTTATGGAAAAGGTCTTTTGCATTAGTTATTCAGATTTTGGATATCTTTTAAGCGAACAGGACTGGAAGGTCGAAATAAAGAAGCTTGATGATTATGACTACGGTGTCTATGAAGATATCCTAAGCAGTGGCCAGTTCCTGATTAAAAGAAGATTTCTTTCTAATTTACCGGATATTTTCGATGACTGCTCTGAAACAAAGAGTGAACCGGTTCTGCCCGAGGACATAAAACGCTTTATCTTCAAAAGAGGGGATAGAGAGGTTTATGTTATATCCTCTACGGATTTTGAGCAGCTGTTCTCTTTGGACAGCCGTGATGAGTATGGCTGTGTGTTCGTTGAGCAGAACAGAATTACCTGTAAATGTGCTGATCCAGAAGATCTTGCCGAGGATGTTGTTATTCTCGCATCCGGTGGTATTGATCTTAACAATCCTGACCTTAATCTCTAAGAGGTTGTCAAATGTCTAAATTACCATACGAAGTTTTTACAAGTGATGAAGTAAAACAGATTGAGGCTGATCATGCTAAATCTCATAACGGACATTGCTTTGATCTGATGCAGAAGGCAGGAAAATCTGTATTTGACTATATTGTACGTGAGTGTGGTGACGCAAAGGAGGTTTGGGTTTTCTGCGGAAAGGGCAACAATGGCGGAGACGGTTATATAGTGGCCTCACTGCTTTTGGAGAACGGCATTAAGCACCGTGTGTTTGCAACGGGTATCCCTCACGAAGGTTCGGAGGCCAGTTTTGCCTATGAGCTTTTTGTAAAGCAGGGTGGAAGTGTTGAATACGAGCTGCCTAACAACGGACTGGTAAGTGACTCTCCATCTGAAATCATTCATGTCTCAAAGCCTGATCTGATTATTGATGCTCTGCTTGGAACCGGAATTGAATCTGCTCCAACTGGAATTACGGCAAAATGGATTTCCTACATAAATAAGCTCAATACCTTTACTGTAGCAGTGGATGTTCCATCCGGTGTCTGTGCAGATACTGGCGGTGTTCCGGGCATGTGTGTCTGCGCCAATGCCACCGTCTGCATGCTGGCTTTAAAACCAGGTCTGCTTACCTCCGATGCTGTGGATTTTGTGGGAGATATTGAGTTTGCATCACTGGATGTGGATACCTCAGGCTATCATGAGCTTTTAACTGAATCCTCATACAAATCTCCTCTTCCTATCTATCAGGTTGGCTTTGATGATCTTGAAGAGGAGCTGCCAATCAGGCTTCCTTCTTATAACAAGGGCGATAACGGTAAGGTCCTGATAATCTCTGGTGCCAAAGGGATGGGCGGTGCTGCAATCATCTGCGGTAACGGGGCCTTAAGAAGCGGTGCCGGTCTGGTGAAGATCGCTATGGATCCGTCAAATGTGACCGCGATGCTGTCTGTAAGACCTGAACTGATGAGTGTAGATCTCTATGATGATAAGGCTATTCTTGAGAGTATAAGCTGGGCAGATGCCATTGCTATTGGACCTGGACTTGGAATCAACGAGAGAACAGCTCAACTGATATCTCTGCTATCTGATATCGAGGATCAGAATCTGGTGTTTGATGCGGATGCCCTTAATGTGCTGGCAACCTTTGAGCAGGATTACTACAGAGAAAACCGTGTACTGACTCCACATCCAGGAGAGGCTGCAAGAATGCTGAACATAAGTCCTGACGAGGTTAATGCCGATAGACTGTCTGCCTGTTACAAACTGCAGCAGAAATACGGAGGCGTGGTCTTATTAAAAGGTCCTGGTACCATTGTCTGTGACGGCGAAAAACTTACTATAATTCACGAAGGTGCTCCTTCTCTTGCTACCGGTGGAGCAGGAGATCTGCTGACTGGTATAATAGTATCCCTTTTAGGTCAGGGCTTATCTCCTGAAAAGGCTGCTATTGTCGGTGCTGCTCTGCATGGAAGAGCAGGCTATATTGAAGGCATGAAAAGGGGTATGATAGGCACGCTGCCAATGGATTTATGTCAGAATATACGAGAACTTATTAATGTCAAAGACTGAATTTAAGATAGAAGGGGAAGAGCAGACTGTTCGTTTAGGAACTCTTATGTCTGATCTTTGTGTTCCTTATGCTGTAAAGAATTCAAAAAGTGTGCTTATCTTTTTAGAAGGAGATCTTGGAGCAGGAAAAACCACTTTTTCCCGAGGTTTTATTGAAGGCTGCGGCTATAAGGATATTGTCAGATCACCTACCTACACTCTTGTTGAGCCTTATGACTTTGATAATTACAGTATCTATCATTTTGATTTATATCGACTTTTAGATCCTGAGGAACTAGAGTACATGGGGATCAGAGATTATTTTGAAAGAACCTCTGTATGTCTGATTGAGTGGCCTGATAAAGCTCAGGGCTTACTGCCTGAGGCTGATATAAGAATTGCTTTAAGTTATTCTCAGAACAGCAGAACTGTTGTGATAGAATCATCAGTACTTTCACAGGATGAATTAGACAGGATTGCCTCCTGTTTCCGTTAGAACAATGATTGTGATATCCAGATTTAAAATATTATTTCCAATACTGTGGTTTATGTGTCTTCTGATACCTGAGGTGGCTTATTCTCAGGAGGTTTACAAACTCAGAAACTATCATAATTCAGAGAAAACCCGTGTGGTTCTGGATACAGAATCAAAACCGGACTTTTCTACGGCGCTGTCCAAAGACAAGTCTGTTATGGCTGTTCGTATCAGAAATATTGATAATCTGTCCAAAGCTCCTCAGGGAGGAAAGTTTAAGCCTCAAAGCTGTCTTAGTTCTGTTGCGAAAAAGACAGACGGCAGGGATGTCCGCTATATTTTCTCACTGAAAAGCTGTGAAACTCCAAAGACCTTTATTCTGGCACCCTCCAAGGATTCTAAGAATTACAGACTGGTAATTGATTTCCCTCATGCAAAGGCTGTTTCTTCTAAGATCTCTGAGAATAAAGCTCAGCTAAAGAGTACAGAGACTAGAAGTGCCCCTGTAAATTCAGCTAAAACTTCAGGTGTAGATACTTCAAAGTCACTGGCTGCACAGGAAAGAGATCTCTTTATTCAGTATTCAGTTGCAGGCAAGGATGGTTTTAGAACCATGACTCCTGCCAATGCCGCAATCTATAATCAGAAACTTAAAGAATTAAGAGAAAATTATAAAAAGGCTCAGCTTGAACAGGATGAGGCTCTTGCTGCTGAACGTCAGAGCTCTGCTGTAAAGAAGAGCAGCAGTTCTAGAATCGAGGTTGAAGAAGAGGTTGCTGATACTTCAGCTCCTCCTGTTCCAGTGAATGCAACCCCTGTTGCAAGACCTTTTATTATCGCCATTGATGCAGGTCATGGTGGCAAAGACCCAGGTGCAATAGGCAAGCGAGGGGTAAGAGAAAAGAATGTTACCCTGGCAATCTCCAAGGCTCTTGTAAGTTATATTAATTCAAACAAATCCTTTAGAGGAACTCTGATTCGCTCCTCTGATATCTTTATTGATCTGGACAGACGTTCTGAGATTGCAAGAAAACGTAAGGCTGATCTTTTAATCTCAATTCATGCAGACTCGGTCGCCTCAGGAAGCTCCACAGCCAGAGGAGCAAGTGTTCTTGTTCTATCTGAAAACCGAGCTGAGCGCGAGAATGGCAAAATCCTGAAGAACCATAAACAGACTCAGCTTATAGGCGGCGCAGGTGAGGTTATGGATCAGAGTGTGGGAAATCCTTATCTGGCAACAGCTATTTTGGACATGTCATCTACCAATTCCCGTTCAGAAGGTAATCTTCTGGCAAAGGAGATCCTGCGTTCATTAGGATCCTTCACCCATTTAAGAAAGAGTCAGCCTATATCTGCATCCTTAGCAGTATTGAAGTCTCCTGATATTCCTTCTCTTCTGATTGAAACTGGATATCTTTCAAACCGTTATGAGGAAATCCAGCTTAATCAGCCAAATTACCAGAAGCAGATTGCATACCATATCTATCTCGGTATTAAATCCTATTACGAGAAATATCCTGCCCAGAAAATCAAGTCCAGACAGGAGTCCTATGCAAGAACCAAAAAGATGGGCGGCAAACGCAGTATAACCGTCAAGAAAGGGGAATCTCTGTCCATTATTGCCAATCGCTATGGAACAACTGTCAGTGAAATCAAGAAGTTAAATTCACTGAAAAAAGATACTCTATCCGTAGGTCAGGTCCTATATCTGCCTTAAAAAACGGTACAACGCCATGTCTTCAATCAAATTATTGTCCAAACAGTTAGCAAGTCAGATCGCTGCAGGCGAGGTTGTGGAAAGACCTGCATCAGTGGTTAAGGAACTGCTTGAAAATGCGGTTGATGCCGGTGGGACAAATATTCTGTGCGAAATCCGAAATGCAGGAAAGGTTTTGATTCGCGTGAGAGACAACGGCAGCGGTATTGTAAAGGATGAACTGCCTCTAGCCTTAGCTCCTCATGCTACATCAAAAATCTCAAGTGTTGATGATCTGGCGGCTATTACCACATTAGGTTTCAGAGGAGAGGCTCTGGCCTCAATTGCCTCTGTTTCAAAGCTTGTCCTAACCTCAAAAACAGCTGATGAGGAAAATGCCTATTCTGTCAGTGTAGAAGGCCCTGAGCAGAATCCAACTATTCTTCCCGCTGCTCACCCAACCGGTACAACCGTGGATGTTGGGGAATTATTTTTCAATACACCTGCCAGACGGCGTTTTTTAAAGTCTGATAGAACAGAGTTTGCAAGAATTAAGGATACCTTTACCAGAGTTGCGCTGGCTCATCCTGACGTTGGGTTTGAATTTGTTTCAGATTCCAAAACCATCACAAGAGTAACTGCAGCCAAAGGTGAAGGTATTGATATAAAGCGAACATCCACCCTGATAGGCGCAGAATTCGGTGTTCAGGGAATGCGGGTTAGCTGTGAGGATCCAAATCTTAAAATAGAGGGCATGCTCCTGCCACCTCCACGTGAAGAAGAAGCTCTGGCGGAGAAAATCTATATCTTTCTCAACGGTAGACCTTTGGCAGACAAGGTCGTTACTCATGCTTTGAAGGAAGGTTTTTTTGAGGTATTGGGTAAGACTCTGCCTATACGCTGCGTCCTCTATATGGAGATTGATCCTGCCAAGGTTGATGTGAACGTTCATCCTCGAAAGGATGAGGTAAGATTTCATGAGACCTCGCTGATACATGATCTGATTGTAGACAGTATCGTCTATACCTTAAGAAAGAACGGTATCGGTTCTTATCAGCAGATGATTGACAATGATCCTCTGGGACAGCAGTTTTTTTCTCCTGAATCTATTCATGAGGAGATGCATAAGGTGTCACCTCACGCAACCTCCTATGACATCAGAAGCAGTGAACTCCCTGCTTTTCCATCCGGAGTCAGTGCGGTTATTGATATTAATAAATTTGCAGACAGAGGTCGTCCTGTAATTATCAGGTCGTCCGATAGAAATAATTCCACCTCAGGTGCTATCGGTAGTAATGGTTCATCTACATCTTCTACGATGAGCAGTTCTTCCTCTTCTGAAATGCACAGAGGTCTTAAGACTAATTTTGCAACAAATCCAGAAGATATCCAGCGAAATATAAGTATCTACCGATCCTCTGTTGCTGCCTCGAATATCAGTCTGAATGCCAGAACCAATCTGGAGACTGATACCTTTAGGTCTGCTGAGCGCGATAATGGAATAGAACTTTTAGATCAAATTACTGAGAAAACTGCGCTTATCAGAGTTCAGTCCAGATTCTATCTTCTGAATCTGCAGATTCTAAGAACTCATCTTCTCTCTGTGGAATATCGTCAGGAGCTTATGTCAAACAGAGTTGAACGCTTTAAGATGACGCTGCCTTATACGCTTAATCATCTTGATGAAACTCTATGCAGAAAGCTTAAAGAGAATTATTTCACGCTGCAGAAATGCGGTTTTGTTCTGAGAGTGTTAAAAAACAAGGTGGAACTGCTGGAAATTCCGGTAAAACTTAAAGGAGCTAATCTGGCAGGTATTGCCGTAGAAATGTTTAGCCTGATTATTTCCAATGTTTCTGCCCTAGATAGTGGCGAATGCCCAGAAGCTTTAGCCAGAATCATTGGTTCAAACATTGTGTTAGGAGCAAATTCAACCTCAGCTGAAGAGCTAATCAGCAGAGTTTCTGATCCTGACTCTCTTCCTGAAATAAAGAATGCTGTAAAGGAACTGAATCTTAAACAGCTTGCTCTTGATTTTGAGACTAGTATATGAAGAATAAAGCCCTGGTCATACTAGGACCAACCGCATCTGGAAAAACTTCTTTGGCCCTTAATCTTGCCAGACATCTTAAGATTGAGATCATCAGTCTTGATTCAGCTCTTATATACAAGGGAATGGATATCGGTACGGCAAAACCTACAATGGCCGAGTTAAATTCTGTTCCTCACCATCTTATTGATATCTGCGATCCTGCCCAGAGCTACAGTGCAGCAAATTTCCGCGAAGACTGCATAAGACTGGTGGATGAAATCTCAGCAAGAGGCGCTCTGCCGGTTATATGCGGTGGCACCATGATGTATTATAAGTCGCTTGTGGATGGTTTATCTCCTCTGCCTCAGACCGATCCTAAGGTTCGTGAGAAGATTGCGAAGGAGGCATCGGTTTATGGTTGGCCTAAGATGCATGAGAGACTAAAAGAGGTTGATCCTGTCTCTTTTTCTAAACTTAATCCAAACGATAAGCAGAGAGTTTCCCGTGCTCTTGAGATTTACGAGATGACCGGAAGGGCAATGTCATCCTTTTTTGATACCAAAACTGACAGCTGTCCCTTTGACCGTCTTGAATTTATTCTGCTTCCTGAAAATGATGATCGTGAGGAGCTTAGAAAGCTTATTCGCAAAAGATTTGAGATCATGGTTGAGAATGGCCTCATTGACGAGGTTTCAATTCTAAAAGCCAGAGGTGATCTGAACCTTGAGATGCCATCTATGCGCTGCGTTGGTTATCGTCAGGTATGGGAATACCTAGACGGTAAATACGACAGGGAAGAGATGATTGAACAGTGTGTGATTGCAACTGCACATCTTGCCAAGCACCAGATGACCTGGCTTCGTGGCTCTCTGTCAAAAGATCAGAATTACCTTCTGAAAAAACGTCTGAATATTGGTGATCCTAAGAATCTTGAACTGGTTTTAGATGCGTTAAGGAGCTCAGGATTTGTTTCTAGCTGTTTTGTATAGTTTAAGGTGAACTGTTGTAAGGAATAATAAGCAGACCTGTTTTCTGTCCTTAAGTCATGGTTTAGCAATGAGGACCTATCTATACTCTCATTCGTCATCTGCCTTGAGCTGTACAAATAAATCATCTATGTTTTTTGCTTTGTGAACACCTATTCCTAATTTACTGTTTTCTAAAGCGCAGATTGTTTCTTCATTGGGCTACTCATCAAAACAAAAGAGATTCTGGCTCCAAAACCTCAAATTCCTTTTTAAGCTTAGGCTCTTTTGATTTCTCTTCTCGAACTTCTCTAAATGTAACGTTCATTTTGCTGCCTCTATGCATTTGAAAGATGTATTAATTGAAAGATTTCTCCTTAGAACCAAAACATTTTAAGAAGTAAAACTCAAAAGTTGCTTTATTATTCTAGTCACGGCAAGTTTTGTTCTATCTCCGCTGTATGGTTCAATTCCTGTGCTAAAATCTTATATAGAAATAGTAAAGAGGCGTTTATGAAGAAAGATGTTTTATTTATGACCGGTAATGAGGATTTTGCAACCATAATTGAAAAGAATGCATATTACGTAGATAAGACATCATATTTAAAAGAACTTTTCATGAGCAGTTCAGAAGTTATGAATGCTCTTTTTATTCGCCCTCGCAGATTTGGTAAAACTCTTAACCTGAATATGATTAAGGCATTCTGTGAACTAAATTATCAGAATCCAGGGGATAAATCATATCAGCAGAAACTCTTTATTGATAACGGTAGAAATTTAGCTGTTGCTACTGATGACTATAAAGATCTCCGTGAGAAAGTAATGGGGGAATATCCTGTCATCAGTATCTCTTTTCGAGGAGTTGAAGGAAATACCTTTCAATCTGCAGTATCAGGTCTGTTAGGAATAATAGCAGAACTCTACGAGCGTTTTTTATTCCTTCGAGAAAGCGTTAAGCAGTCAGAAGAAAGAATAAATCAGTTCAACGTAATATATTCTTTCTGTACTGCCAAGTACAACAAACTATCAGAGCCTGACAATTTGAATGAAGCAATTGTTATATGTGGTTCTTTCCTTGCAACCTTAGCCGAAATGCTATACAGAGAATATGGTAGAAAGATTCTGGTCATAATTGATGAATATGACGTTCCTCTACAGAAGGCTGTTATTGCAAAAGAGCCTTACTATGATGATATGCTTGAAATCATCAGAAAAATCAGCGTGACCACGTTCAAGCAAAATCCTGATCCATGGCTATATAAGGGGATTGTTTCAGGATGTCTGCGCATTGCTCATCAGAGTGTCTTTACCGATGCAAACAACTTCACAACCTTTGGTATGAATGATGAACCCTATACTGGTTTTTTTGGCTTCACAAATGATGAGACTCATAAACTCTTAAATGACTGTGGGTTGTCTGATAAGGAAAGTGAAGTTAAGGAATGGTATGACGGCTACAGATTTGGAAATAAAC
>Ga0310695_10015795_pt1 | contig 10005 bp, 8 predicted proteins | sample RumenRJG_04DNA_FD_203882 | JGI IMG/M metagenome (GOLD analysis project Ga0310695, IMG submission 203882) | Bovine rumen microbial communities from Lethbridge, Alberta, Canada - RJG_04 (v2) (version 2) | ecosystem: Host-associated > Mammals > Digestive system > Stomach > Rumen | place: Canada... | reverse complement strand
GTCATAAAATCAGTAAGTTATAGGCATTTAAGGAAAAATACTATGTTTGACACACACAACCACTGCGAATTTTCCTGCGATTCAAAGATGACCCTGGCTCAGGCTGCTGTTACGGCGGAAAAGCTGGGCATCGGGATGATTCTCACCGAACACTGGGATTATGAATATCCTACGAACCCGGAGATGTTCCTCTTTGACCGGGATGTTTATTTTAAACAGAACCTGCCCTTGCGCAGCAATACAGTCCTGCTTGGCATTGAAGTGGGAATGCAGCCCCACCTGGCGGAAAAAGAAGACCAGGTGGCGGAAGGGTATCCCTTTGATTTTGTCATCGGTTCCATCCACATGATGAACCGTCTGGACTTATATGAAGAAACTACCTATACGGGGCTGTCGAAGGAAGAAACTATGCACGATTTCCTCCGGGACAGCATCCGTTCGGCGGAAAACCACAACAATTTCGATGCTTTCGGGCATATTGATTACATCTGCCGCTACTGGCCCTATGAAGATAAAGAGTTCCATATGGAGGAAAACCAGCAGGAGTGGGATCATTTGTTCCGCATTTTGATTGAGAAGAACAAACCCATCGAAATCAACACGCGGCGGCTGGATTCCCTGGCGGCCATCAACGCATTGATTCCTTTATATAAACGTTACAGGGAACTGGGCGGACGGTACTGCACTTTGGGCAGCGACGCCCATTATACGGAACATATCGGGCGGCGGCTGGATGTAGCGGCGACGCTGGCGAAAGAAGTTGAGCTGCAGCCAGTGTATTTTAAAGAAAGAAAAATGATTTTGGATAAGAACTAAACCGACAGCGTTTTGGGACAGGTTTTGTGAATGCAAAAAAGTATGACTTCGGGGAATTCCCTGAAACTGCTGCTGACCTTTATGGTGCCGCTGATCATCGGCAACATTTTTCAGCAGATGTACAGCATATCGGATATTATTATTGTCGGGCGCACCATCGGTGTGAATGCGCTGGCATCCGTGGGCGCGGCTGCGCCCATTTTTATGCTGCTGGTGATGGTGACCATGGGCATGTCCAACGGCTTTACTGTTTTGACAGGCCAGTTTTTCGGCGCCAATGATTTTAACAGCATGCGTCGCAGCGTGGCCATGAGCATGATGCTCAGTGTTGTTGCGGTTATTATTCTGGCCGTTTCCATGTTCATTGTGATCGATCCGCTGCTGTCGCTGATGAACCTGCCGGAAATATTGTACGAAGATACCCAGAGTTATATCCTGATCGTGGCGGAAGGACTTTGGGCCATGATGGCCTACAACTTCTTTTCCGCAGTGCTGCGGGCCCTGGGTGACAGCAAGACGCCGGTGGCATTTTTGATTTTTGCCACGATCATCAATGTGGGACTGGCCCTGCTTTTCATTCTGAAGTTCGGACTGGGGGTGCCCGGTTCGGCTTACGCGCTGGTCATGGCCCAGGGGATATCGGCCTTTCTTTGCGCAATTTATATGTGGAAACATTTTCCCGTGTTACGGCTGCAAAAAAGCGACTGGCGATGGGATAAGCATTTTGCTGTGGCCCATCTTAAAATCGGCCTGCCCATGGCAGGACAGTTTTCTATTTTGGGTGTCGGTATTTTGCTGATCCAGTCCATCACCAATTCCTTTGGCCCTGCAACCATCGCCGGGTTTACGGCGGCGATCCGGGTAGAGCAGCTGGCTTTGCAGCCCATGGCCTCCTTTGGTATCGCCATGGCGGCCTTTAGCGCGCAGAATTATGGAGCTAAACAGTTCCGGCGGATCCGGGACGCGGTAAAAAAATGTTCCCTCATTGCCATGGCTTTTGCCTTTTGCGCGGGGATCCTGATTTTCTTTTTCAGTGAAAACATCATCGGTATTTTTATTGAAGACGGGAATCCCCAAGTAGTGAAGGATGCTCTTTTGTATCTGAACTGCTCCGTACCTTTTTACTTTTTCCTGAGCCAAATATTTATCTACCGCAGCGCCGTTCAGGGCATGGGGGTTGGCATGGTACCATTGGCTTCCGCGCTGATTGAGCTGGGCATGCGTACCGGTGTGGCCAAGTTCCTGGCCACGGACTGGGGCTACCGGGGTGTGTGTTACGCCAGTCCCGTTGCCTGGGTGGCCGGATCCATTTTCCTGTTTTTTGCCTACCGGTATTTTATCAGTTTGTTTGAAAGGCTGAACGGGCAGGGAACTGTGAAGAAATAAATGAAACAACATCTCGCAGGCAGAACCATTCCTAAAAAGGGGACGCTGGAAACCTAAAGTAAGACGGTAACGATCCGTTTACAAATTTTTCAAAAAAAGAACACAAATAAGTTATTGCATTCTTATTTGATGTGTGCTATTATACGTGTGGTCCTGAAAAGGCCGGAAGGCATCGCAAGAGCTTTACCGGAAAAAATCGGGAAACAAAAACAATACTGTCAGACATCGCTTGGATCTGTAATGACCGGGACGTGACGCAATAAGCAGCTTATGCCGCGCATCCGTTTTCGGGTGCGCGTTTTTTATGCACGTCCAAGAAGCAAGCCCAAAGGGCGCGGCTGATTGGAGACGGGCATGTACATGCAGTGCACCGCAGAAGGCAAGCCGCAGGCGCAGCGTGATGCGCTGTGCACGAGCCATACGACAAAAGCCCGTGAAGCAAGCCCGAAGGGCGCAGCTGAATGGCAGCTTTTATCTACATGCAGTGCACCGCAGAAGGCAAGCCGCAGGCGCAGCGTGATGCGCTGTGCACGAGCCATCCATATAAGCCAAAGCGACTGACACAGGAGGTACGTACTATGAAGTTAGTAAAAACTGTAGCAGAATTGCAGGCAATCGTTAAAGAAACAAAAAAATCCGGAAAGACCATCGGTCTGGTTCCCACTATGGGCGCCCTGCATGAAGGGCATGCTTCCCTCATCAAAGCGGCCCATGCGGAAAATGATTTCACTATTGTAAGCGACTTTGTAAATCCTACCCAGTTCGGACCTACGGAAGATCTGGACGCCTATCCCCGCACCCTGGAACACGACTGCCAGCTGGCGGAGGAAATGGGCGCAGACGTTTTGTTTGCTCCTTCCCCGAAAGAAATGTATCCCAGCCAGGACATGACCTGGGTGGAAGTAACCGGGGATATTACGAAAGTATTGTGCGGCCGTACCCGTCCCATCCATTTCCGGGGCGTGGCAACGGTAGTCAGCAAACTGTTCAACCTGGCCCAGCCGGATAAAGCCTACTTCGGCCAGAAGGATGCCCAGCAGGCCCAGGTGCTGAAACGCATGGTTAAAGATCTGTTCTTCCCTCTGGAGATCCGTGTAATGCCCATTATCCGGGAAGCAGACGGCCTGGCGAAAAGCAGCCGCAACGTGTACCTGAACCCGGCGGAGCGGAAAGCGGCGGTGATCCTGAACCAGGCTCTGAAAAAAGCCAAAGAAGCCTTTGCTGCCGGTGAAAAGGACAGCAAAAAGTTAGTGGCGCTGACGAAAGAAATGATTCAGTCCGAACCTATGAGCAACATCGATTATGTAGAAATGTACCAGCTGCCGGAGCTGACCCCGGCAGAAGATACGATCACCGTTCCCCATCTGCTGGCAGTGGCTGTTAAGTTCGGAACTACCCGTCTGATTGATAACATTATTTTGGAATAATACTACCAAGGAGGCAATTACATGTTATATACCATGTTTCACGGAAAGCTTCACCGGGCTACGGTAACCCAGGCGCGGCTGGATTATATGGGCAGCATCACCATTGATGAAGATCTGCTGGATGCAGCGGGAATCTTGCCCGGGGAAAAAGTCCAGATTGTAAACAACAACAATGGGGAACGGCTGGAAACCTACACCATTGCCGGGGAACGGGGCAGCGGCGTTATCTGTCTCAACGGCGCGGCAGCCCGTAAGGCCCAGGTAGGCGACACGGTAATCATTATCGCTTATGCAGTGATGGATGAAAAAGAAGCAAAGGAAAACAAACCGAAAGTTGTTATGCTGGACGAACATAACCGTATCCTCAGCGATATTGGACAGGAAAAAGAAAAGCAGACCGTGAAATCTGCGCTGAAGAAAGCAGAGAAAAAAGGGAAGAAGAAAAAAGAAAAATAAAAAGACGGCAACGGTCTTGCGACAGGTTCGCAAGGCCGTTTTTGTAATTGCAAAAGGAAATTTTATAAAAAACTACAAAGGCGTCTGACAGGAAAAACCGTTTCTTTTGTACAAGATGTTACAATTTTTTAAAGTTAAATATTTTTTTAAGTTTGAATCTTTAATTTTTCTGTAATTTTATTTGACAAAAAAAAATTACTTTCATATAATCATTCTATAATTAATTTAAAATTTTTACATCTGATGAAGGGAAAGAGTAATCTGCTGTGCAGGTCCCAGAGAGCCGGTGGGTGGTGAAAACCGGTGACGGCAGGCAGAGGAAAATCATCCCCGAAGACTGGCGCTGAATTTGTATTAAGCGCCCGCGTCATTTCCACGTTACAGGAAACGCGTATGGCAGTACGCAGTAAAGTGTCCGTAAAACTTACGGGAACCAGGGTGGTACCGCGGATTATTTCCGTCCCTCAGTTTTGGGGGACGGTTTTTTTATTACAGGAGGAAAACAGAATGATGAAACAGCATCTGGCCATTTTGTGCGACAACAAACCGGGCGTTCTGACCCATGTGGCCGGTTTGATCAGCCGAAGGGCCATCAACATTGAGTACATCAATGCAGGCTATACGGAAGAACCGGATGTGACGCGAATCAACATCGTAGTTTCCGTAGAAGACCAGCGGGCCCTGAACCAGGCCATTTTGCAGCTGGCCCGGCTGATCGATGTAATCAAGGTGGTAAACCTGGACGAAGCGCCGTTCATCAGCTATGAGCTGGCCATGATCAAGGTGAAGGTAGAGCCGTCCCAGCTTTCCGAGCTGGCGAACCTGGCGGAACTGTTCCATGCCAAAATCGTGGACGTAAACCCGGGCGCCGTGGTCATGCGGGTAACCGGAAGGGAAGACCACATCGAAGCCCTGCTGCAGATGCTGAAAGGATATGAAATCCTTGAAATGGCCCGGACCGGGCAGATTTCCCTGTCCCGTGGCAACAATTCGGTAAAAAATATGTAAATGATATCCACGTTTCCCCATTAAAGACGGAAACGCAGAATATAAAGTTGCTTATGCAAAGTACTTAACTTTATTATTAATTATTAAAAAGGAGAGATGTATCATGGCAAAAGTGTATTATGATCAGGACGTGAACTGGGACGTTATGAAAGGGAAAAAGGTTGCCATCGTTGGTTATGGCAGCCAGGGACATGCCCACGCCCTGAACCTGAGGGACAACGGACTGGAAGTAACCGTAGGTCTGTATAAAGGCTCTAAATCCGCAGTGAAAGCAGAAGCTGCGGGCCTGCAGGTTATGACGGTTGGAGAAGCGGTTAAATGGGCGGACATCACCATGATCCTGATTCCGGATGAAAAGCAGGCTGACGTTTACAAAAACGAAATCGCGCCGAATCTGAAACCCGGCAGCGCCCTGGCTTTTGCTCATGGTTTTAATATTCATTTCCAGCAGATTATCCCGCCGGCAGACGTGGACGTATTCATGGTTGCCCCGAAAGGCCCCGGCCATCTGGTTCGCCGCGTATTTACGGAAGGCTCCGGTGTTCCCGACGTATTTGCAGTTTACCAGGATGCTACCGGCAAGTGCTTTGACCTGGCCCTGGCTTATGCCCGCGGCATCGGCGGCACCCGTGCAGGCGTAATCGAAACCACCTTTAAAGAAGAAACCGAGACTGATCTGTTCGGTGAGCAGTGCGTTCTGTGCGGCGGCGTTACCGCTTTGATGGAATCCGGTTTCAATACATTGGTAGAAGCTGGCTACCAGCCGGAAATCGCTTACTTCGAATGCTTCCACGAAATGAAACTGATCGTTGACCTGATGTATGAAGGCGGCATGGCCAAGATGCGTCATTCTATCAGCGATACGGCGGAATACGGCGATTACCATACCGGTAAGAAAATCGTTACCGATGAAACCCGCGCGGCAATGAAGAAAGCCCTGAAAGAAATCCAGGACGGCACCTTTGCCAAAGACTGGCTGCTGGAAAACCGTTCCGCAGGCCGCGCCCATTTCCTGGCTGAACGCCGTATTCATGCGGAAACCCAGCTGGAAGAAGTTGGTAAGAGACTGCGCAGCATGATGAGCTGGTTGCAGGCTCCGAAGGCAGCGGCTCCTGCTGCTCCGGCTAAAAAGGCGCCGGCCAAAAAGGCGCCGGCTAAAAAAGCCGCTGCGAAAAAAGCTCCGGCCAAAAAATAAGTAATCAGTAATCCGTTTCTATTCAATAGCTGCCGGGGATAACACTCCGGCGGCATGATTTCAGGATTGGGTAAAAAATTTTGCAAAATCCGGCTTGCAGACCGAAACGATTGGGTGCAGGCCTGGTTAAATTCTTACGGAATGAGAAGGTATATCCTGATGAAACTAAATGGAGCGCAAATCGTAATTGAAAGCCTGAAGAAAGAAAATGTTGATGTAGTGTTTGGCTATCCCGGAGGAGTGGTATTACCTTTATACGATGAGCTGTATAAGGCCGGATTCCCCCGCCACATCCTGCCCGGACATGAGCAGGGAGCGGTGCATGCGGCAGACGGCTACGCCCGCGCCACCGGACGGCCCGGCGTGTGCTTTGCTACATCCGGACCCGGCGTGTGCAACATGGTTACGGGTATCGCAACCGCCTATATGGATTCGATTCCCCTTGTTGTATTCAGCGGCCAGGTGGCGACCAAGGCCATTGGACGGGATTCATTCCAGGAAGCGGATATAACCGGTATTACAACGCCCATTACCAAGCATAACTATCTGGTCAAAAAAATTGAAGACCTGCCCCGTGTAATCAGGGAGGCTTTCCTAATCGCCACTACCGGACGTCCTGGTCCCGTGCTGATCGATATTGCTACAGACGTTTTCCGCGCAGAGATTGATTTTGTGTATCCGGAAGAGGTTCATCTGCGGGGATACAAGGCGGACTTTACCGGGGATGAAAAAGCAGTGGAAGCTGCTGCAGAGGCATTTAAAAACGCGAAGAAGCCGATCCTGATGACCGGCGGCGGTATACTGACCTCCAATACAGCCGAGTTTGTGCGCAAAATTGTGGAAGCTACCGGAGTGCCTGTGGTTACTACATTAATGGGCAAAGGGGCGGTTTCCGATCATTATGACGCCCATTTAGGAATGGTTGGTATGCATGGATCCTTTGCTTCCAATATGTCCATGACGCAATGCGACCTGATCATAGCTATCGGGGCCCGCTTCAGCGACCGGGTGACCGGCGATGTATCCAAATTTGCCAAATATGCTTCGATTATCCAATTTGAAGTCGATAATGTGGAAATAGATAAAATCGTCCATGCGGATATTCCGGTTATCGGGGATTTACGGTGGTCCATGCCTCTGTTCGTTAAGAAAATAATGGATTGCAAAACGAACCTGAAAAAACAGTTTGCTCCCTGGCGGGAACAGTTATTGAAGACAAAAGCGGAGCACCCCTTCGTTTCCCGGAAACTGAAAGGCCAGATCTCACCGGAAAAATTATATAAGACTGTTATGAAATATGCGGATGATGACACGATCGTTGTAACTGACGTAGGCCAGCACCAGATGTGGACGGCCCAGTTCTATGACGTGGACAGGCCCCGGCATTTCCTGTCCAGCGGCGGCCTGGGGACCATGGGGTATGGACTACCTGCTGCCATGGGCGCTAAAATCGGCTGCCCGGACAACCAGGTTGTGCTGTTTACCGGCGACGGCAGCATCATGATGTGCTGCCAGGAATTTGCTACGCTTCATCGCTACGGCATTCCTGTAAAAGTATTTATTCTGCATAATAACGTGTTAGGCATGGTGAACCAGTGGCAGCGCCTGTTCTTCGGCGGGCGTGAAAGCGAATCCGTTGTGAAAGAGCTGGTGGATTTCCCGGCAATGACCAAGGCTATGGGCGTGGACGGCATAAAGGTTACGGATCCCAGAAAGCTGGATAATGCTGTGAAGACTGCATTGAAGAGCAAGGACTCCATGCTGGTGGATGTGGCGATTCCAAACGATGAGAACGTGTTTCCCATGGTTCCCGGCGGAGCGCGTCTTGACGAGATGATTTTGCAGGATACACTTGATTGATATACGGCTTTGCAAACGGCATTGCCTGAAAAAATAAAATATAGTAAAATTAAGTACCGGCTCTCCGTAAGATGGTTCTCATGTGATTGCCGGTACTTTCGTATTTGTGAAAATGAGGGCGAAGAATTATGAAGTATCCGGATTTGAATGGATTGACGGTGTGCAGGGCGTTGCTAAAAGACCCGGTCATATCAAAATTGGCTGAAATGCAGGAAAGCTGCAATGAAAATATTGCTGGGGAAGCAAAAGACCGGAATGAAACTGTGGCTGCTGACCAAAGCGACCTGGCCTACCGGCTGATTCAACAGGCAGAAAAGCTGGGAATTGCAGGAAATCTTCTGTCTGCGTATATAATACACTGCCTTTCAGACGGAAATAATATGGCGGCCGACGCAGTGGAAGCTACGGGAACGTATGGGAACGGCCTGACAGAGGCAATGGCCCATGACATGGAGATCCTGCTTCCGTACATTGCTTCCGGGACATCCGAGTTTACAGGACTGGGATTTATGGACGGATACCAGCCTGCAAAAGAGCCGAAAAATAAATTTGATACAGAGTTGCAGCGTAAGTTACTAAGGACCAAAACCGCAAAAACTGCGGCAAAAGTTTTATTGGAACAGTATCGCAGGCGAGGCAGCGGCATGCTTGCCAGATACATCGCTTTCCGGATCGGGCCGCAGGGAACCCTGATCGGCATAGAGGATTTTCCGGTCCTTGATTGGGATGATTTGTTAGGCTATGAAGAACAGAAATATAAACTGTTGACGAATACACAAAATTTTATGGATGGCAAGCCGGCCAATAACGTATTGCTGACCGGCGCAAGGGGAACGGGAAAATCTACCGGGGTAAAAGCGCTGGCTTCTATATTTGCGGCAAAGGGGCTGCGCCTGATCCAGATTGCCCGCGATCAGCTGGAACTGGTGTCGCCGGTTATGGAAGAGTTGTCACAGGTGCGCAGTAAAAAATTCATCCTGTTTTTTGACGACCTTTCCTTTGATGAAGGGGAGGCCAGCTATAAATACCTGAAGTCCGCCATTGACGGTAGCGTTACGGCACAGCCTGATAATGTGCTGTTCTATGCAACTTCAAACCGGCGTCACCTGCTGAAGGAAACCTGGAGTGAGCGGAGCGATGCGCTGGAAGCAGAAGTGTACCGGCAGGACAGCGCAAATGAAAGCATCTCCCTGTCGGACCGTTTCGGTCTTATTCTGCATTACTCTCTGCCCAGCCAGGACGAATATCTGCAGATTATTGACCATGAATTACGCAAAAACGGCATCCGGCTAAGTCCGGAAGAATTGCGTATTGAAGGAGTTCGCTGGGAAATGGAACACTCCGGGCGGAACGGCCGCATTGCCAACCAGTTTGTAAAATGGTATTTGGGTAATTTGGAAGAATAAAATAATTTCGTTTCGCCTGAAACGTCTGGGAATTTTTTTCAGATCATGCTAATAGCAGAAATTTTTTGCCGATGAATTGGTTTCGTTAATTCTTAAAATGGAGATAAAAATGAGTACGATTGCCTGTTTTGGCGATTCGCTAATTGAAGGTTTTCCTTTTTCCCAGGAGAACAGCTGGGTGGCGCAGGTTGAAAAAGTTACGGGCATTCCCATGTTGAATCATGGTATCTGCGGCGAATGCTGCGACGATATCAAAGACCGGCTGATCTGGCGCCCGCTGCAAAAAGGAATAACCCATGTTTTGTTTGAAGGCGGAATGAACGACATCATTCAGGGATGTCCGTTACCGTTTTCCATTGAGCAAATCAAATCAGCGAAAAAAATTTGTGATGAACAGTGCGTTCCTTTTTGTCTGGTGCTTCCCTGGTTCTGCGGCGCCGAAGAATTGAAT
>Ga0310695_10015794_pt1 | contig 10005 bp, 7 predicted proteins | sample RumenRJG_04DNA_FD_203882 | JGI IMG/M metagenome (GOLD analysis project Ga0310695, IMG submission 203882) | Bovine rumen microbial communities from Lethbridge, Alberta, Canada - RJG_04 (v2) (version 2) | ecosystem: Host-associated > Mammals > Digestive system > Stomach > Rumen | place: Canada... | reverse complement strand
TTCTTACCGCCCCATCCTTGGACTACACCATAAACATAGACAGAACCAGTCTCATCGGTAAGATTCAAATTACCATAATCGACCATTTCATCTTTGGCTCCAGATTCTGTAACAGTGCCTACAGTACCAGAAATCATGTAGAAGGCATTCTTGTCGTCTGGAAGATTCTTGAAGTCTGCAATAGAGATAGGTGTTACGCTGATATGGCTCTCATACTGGCCACCAGTCATTTGAGGGCTCTCCTTATATACTCCACGTTTTCCAACGAGTGTAACCACATCGCCTGCTTTCAAGCCGAGTTTCTCGAAATCACCCTTTGCACCTACACCATAGACATAGGCTTCGCCCGTTGCATCCTTAATATAGATATTTCCATATTCAGCCTTTGCAACACTCGTAATAACTCCAGTCACACGATACTGGGTATCACCTACAGGAGCTGCAAGGAAGTCGGCAATGCTGCATTCCACTATAGCACCTCTCTGAGTAATTACAGCCTCTGAAGAATAGGTCTTACCCTTAGAAGTAGTCTTGAATACAACAGTTGTAGAGCGGTCGCCACCAGGATTAGCTGTAGCCTGGAACTTCACGTTTGCAGAGGTACCAGAAGTGGTCAGACCGACGATAGAGAGCCATGACTGAGCATCGGCAGGAATATCTACGCTTAGACCATCACCTTTGCAGGTAAGTATAGCCGAGATTGTACCGCCGTCAACAGGCAGGGCTTCCTTAGAGCTAAGAGAATCAACCTTGATAAGTGACTTCTCAATGTCGATAACCGTAACGTTCACAAGTTCGATAGTACCATTATAGTTAGTGCGGGGTCCTTCTACCGTAATGATGTCACCAACATCAATACCAAGACTAAGGAAATTCTTTTCCTGACCAGCTGCATCGAGTGTACCGTAAATATAAATCTCACCTGTACCATCGTTCAGATACCAGTTTCCATAGGTCGTATTGGCAATAGCAGTACAAGTACCTTTCACACGATAGGACTTGCCATCCTCACCAGCTTCAACCTGAGCGCAAGTAGAAAGTGGCAAATCGGCCTTTGCTGTCAACTGAAGCACATTGATCAACTGAGTCTTACCAGCACATTCTAGCTGCAAGGTAGCCGTCTGAGTCTCTGTGGCAGCACCTACGGAGAAAGTGACCGTCTGCTGTCCAGCGGAACCAGAGGCGGGAGAAACAGTCAACCATTCAGGAATAGAACTGATTGTCCAGTTGCTTGAAGCTGTGAGGTCGATAGACACCGAACCGCCATTGGCGGGAAGAGCCACCGTTGACTGCGATACTTTTACCTCGTCAAGATAAGATGCCTCAAAATCGTTTGAGCAACTTACCAACATGGCAAAGAATGCCATAAGCGTTGGAATAAAATATTTCAGTTTCATATTATATTTCTGTTTTACGTTTGATTACTTTATATGCCTTCTTAGTTGAAGATGTACTTAATACCGATAGAAGCATACCAGCACTGGCCAATGCCATGATTGTGAGTCCAGGTCGTGGTATTTCCACTAATGGCTGGGTTGGTAGAGAAGACAGCAATACCGTCGGCATCAACTCCTTCATATTTCAACAGACGGGCATCGGTACCAATCTCGGGATTCAGATACTTGCTTACGCCCCAGCTTGAATTGAAGAGGTTGAGCAGGTTCTTGATATCAGCACTAAGCTGAAGAGTGTGCTTGGTCTTGCCTATGTTCACTTTGAAATCATGCTTGTAAGAGAAGTCGACGCGATGTACCCAAGGTGAATAAACGCTGTAAGCCTCGGCGTATTCACCCTGACGGTTTTTCATGTAGCTGTCCTGATGAACAAAGTCCATGAAGCGGTCGCGATCGTCAGTAGAAACGAAACGGAAACGATTGGTTGAGATGTCCTCATCCGTTGGAATATAAATGAGATCGTAGTTATAACCGTCACCGTTCATGTCATTAGCTGTCATATAAGAATAGTTATAGCCACCGCGCCAAGTCTCATAAATCAGACTGAAATGGTTGCCGCTCTTATCGTGAACAGTTGCACTGGCCACAACTCGGTCAGGAGTAACATACTGAGAATTATGGAGCCGTCCGAAGTTCGGTCCTTCAATAGTAGGAATATAGGTGAATGCAGAAGAAGCATCGCTACCAGGCATACCAGTGAGTTCCTTAGACACGGTATGCGTGTAGGCTGCCATCAAGTTGAGCCACTCGGTAGGCTGAGCATTTACCGTTACGTTAGCAGTCCAACCGTAACCCTTACTGGTATTAGATAGAACAAAGGCGTTAGGAAGTACTTTTCCATCAGCATCGAGAAAACGAAAGTCCTGATAGACAGCTCGGTTGTCAACACCATTGAGACGAGCAAATCCAGATACATCCTTGATGCTCCAGTCGGAGATGCAAACGTCATTGATTTTCTTGTTGAATATTCCTTCTAAAGTTATACTGAAGGGGAAGGAAACTGGTAACTGATAGTCAATAGCCAGTGAAGTTTTCCATACTTGTGGCATCTTGAAACTTTCATCAACACCATTGATGGTAGAACCAGCTTCTCCATCTTTTGGAGTAATAGTGCTAGGGCCGAGAGGCTTACCTGTCAAAGGATTAATCGTATTGGTGACGAAGTTAATCAGCTCATTCTTGTTCTTAATGTCACCGGCAAAGAGAGACATATCTGCTTTCTGACCTTGGTTTTTTCCTGTTGCATTCCATATACCCTTATACTGCACCATGTTTGAGTTGGTTGGCATATTGGTGAAGAACACGAGAGGAATACGTCCCTCGAAGAAGCCTGTACCACCACGAACTTTTAGGCTGCGGTCACCGAAGACATCCCATGTGAAACCTACACGAGGAGATACAGAGAAAGTATTGGAAGGCCATTTACCTGTGTCAATGTGATTTCCGTTGTAGTCGAATTTATAGATTGCGTTATTTGTCATCAAGTCTTTGTTGTCAAAGAACAATCCATCGAAACGAACACCATAGTTCACCTTAAAGTTTCTCGTGATGTTCCAATCATCCTGAGCATAGACACCTAGTTTGCCGAAAGTAACACGTGCAGCTGGATCTGTTTCGCCATCGTAACCATAAGTGATGGCAACAACTTCAGGAATGGCCCCGCTGAGGAAGTCATTGAGATTGCTGTAGCGGTAATAACCCGTACCATTACGCATATAGGCATTATCTGCCATCTGATGCTCATAGCTTACACCTGCCATAATCTTGTGGCTGCCAGCGTAATAGGTTACGTCATCCTTGATATTCCAGACAGTGTTGTGAACACCATTATTATAGGTAAACAACTCATAACCGAGAGCCATATAGTTTTGCCCGTCACCACCAAGAATGTCGATGAATGGGAATTCATCAGAATTGGTTCCGCGGATATCATTGTGCTGTGAATAGGTGAACAGCAACTGGTTAGACAACTTATCCGTGAAGCGGCTGTTCAAGTCAGCAGAGAACGACTTCACGATATTGTCCATTGAATACATAGAGTTGGCAAAAGCCATAGAATACTGAGAGAAACGGGCATAAGCAGAACGTACACCACCATCCATAGAACTTGCATTGGTTGAGCGCCAGTCAGTGTTTTTGGTGTAATTGTATCGCAATGCGAGATGGTGATCGTCCGTAATATTCCAATCGAGACGTGCAAGGAATTTATAGTTTTCGATATTGGCTGGGAAACTGGTAAAGCTGCCGGTATCATAGCCATACTTGTTTTTTACATATTCAGATACTGTCTGCATATCACCAGTAGTGGTGCGAGAAAGATACTGGTCAGCATCAGCTACGCCATTCTCGCTGGCTCTCCAACGGTTCACTACTGTGGGGTTCTTTATCATTTCACCGTTCAGGAAGAAGAACAATTTGTTCTTGATGATGGGACCACCGAGAGTGAAACCATAAGTAGTCTGCTGGCTCTTCTCACGTGCGCCAGGAATCTGCTCACGGTCGATAGCATCTCCTTGCATGTTTTCATTCTTGTGATAGACATAGGCACTTCCCTTAAAGGTATTGGTACCAGACTTCGTAATAGCATTTACACCACCACCGATGAAATTGGTTTGGCGAACATCGAACGGAGAAATGACCACTTGCATTTCCTCAATAGCATCGATAGAGATAGGATTACCACCTCCAGGAAGACCATCGGAAAGACCGAAGTTGTTGTTGAAGTCGGCACCGTCAACAGTAAAGTTTGCCATACGGCCATCGGAACCAGCGAAGCTCATGCCGTTACCGCCATAAGGAGACAGTCGCGTTACTTCGGTGATGTTACGGTTAACTGTAGGAAGATTCACAATCTGAGCATTGTTGATGTTGGTCGTAGCACCTGTTTTCTCACCAGCAAACTTTGAAGCTGAACCTGTGATGACGACCTCTGCTAACTCATTGGCATCTTCAGAAAGCCAAACCTGCAAGTCATAGTTTTCAGCCAGCTGCAGCGTGATTCCACGAAGCGTTTTTGTCTGGAAACCGATGTAGCTAACAGTTACAACATACGGGCCACCCGTACGCATACCGTTAATGGCGAAACGGCCATCAACATTAGTCACTGCAGCATAACGGGTGCCTGAAGGCTCATGAACTGCCTGAACTGTAGCACCGATGACTTCCTCACCGGCAGCTGATCCAATTGTTACTTTACCCGACATGCTCGAAGTGGTCACTTGTGCAAATACTGATGAAATGCTCATCAGCACTGCGGTAACCAGAAAGAATAATCTTTTCTGCATAACGATTTGTTTTAAAATTTTATGAATTAAGCTATAAATTTGGTACAAAGATACGATAATTCTATTGAAATAAGGTCAAATTTTAAAAATATTTTTAATGCTTTTCAATTCAAGTTATCAACTGCTTTTCAACATAAGGTATAAAGTAAAAACGTATTACTTTATCGCTCAACTTCTGTTTTTCAACTGCAGCATCATCACCGCTGACAAGGCAGCAGTTTCGGTTCTTAAACGTGACTGACCTAAAGAAATACTTTCATAGCCGTTATCCAAGGCAAGTTGCACTTCATCTATAGAGAAGTCACCTTCGGGACCTATCAGTACGGTCATTTCTTCATCAGTTTCATCATTTATATTACTTAGCTCATCAAACAAGTCTTTCTTTTCAATTTCCTCATAACAATGGGCAATGAATTTACAACCCTTACGTTCTTGCTGAACGAATTTCTTGAAACTGACCATCTCATTTACAATAGGTTTCCATGCCTTTCGGCTCTGTTTCATGGCAGAAATTACAATTTTCTCTACCCTGTCTTGCCGTAGTTGGCGACGTTCTGAAAACTGACAATTCAAAAAAGAGAGCTCATCGATGCCAATCTCAGTAGCTTTTTCTGCAAACCATTCCACACGTTCCATCATCTTCGTGGGAGCCATGGCCAAATGCAGATGTCCACGCCAAGTCTTTTGCTGTGGAAGCGTTTCTAGGATATTATAAGTACAATGTTTATTAGTAGTTAGGGCCACCTCGGCACGAAAGAATAAGCCTTTTCCATTCATCAAAAAAATGGAATCGCCAGGCTGCAGACGGAGAACACGCAACGCATGAGAAGCTTCTTCTTGTGGAAGTTCCATACGACTATCAGCTTCAGGCACATAGAAATATCGTTCTTCTTTCATTTTTTCTCGCGACGTTTTCTCTCATCTCGCAACTGTGATGCAAGTTCATAGTTTTCGTCTTCCACTGCTTTTTTCAATGCCTGGTCAAGCATTTCTATACTCAGAGTATTAACGGGCAATGACACAGCATGAGAGAGCCCTGAGAAGCGCACACTTTGTCGGGCCATTAGCGACGATTCTATATAAATAGGTATGCGAGCTGCTAATGATAACAAAACTGCATCACTCGCACGTATGGGAATGGTTTCTAGCGTCACGCGGTTACAAAGCAGAGTACGATACTGACCTTCAATGATATCGGTGATAATAATATCCATCATGATACCAGCCTGATCTTTGATGATCCCAGCGAGTACTTCTGGCAACATGATGCGAGTAATGGGAATCTGCTTGTCGCGTAATTCCAGCTGAACGGCCATAGCACGATCACATACGATGGTGATCATATTTTCCATCATCTCGTCGGTGAGCGTAATTATAGCGAGATCGTCGCTTCCAACGATCTCACCGACATTATGAAACTTCAGCCTTACTTTAGACATCATATCCCCTAATCTTTATATTAGGCTACTTTTTTCTTTTCAGGATTGAAAACCAAAGCGAACAAAACACCTACTATTAGTGCAAATCCAGCAAAAATGAACCAGCAACTCCTCCAGTCTCCAAGAAGATAGCCATCCTTCCACGTACAGAAATGATTAACGATCTCACCTGCAGCCAGTGTTCCTACGGTTGCACCTATACCGTTCGTCATCATCATGAAAAGTCCTTGGGCAGATGCCTTCACTGATGGTTCACACTCCAAATCAACAAAGATACCACCTGAAACGTTAAAGAAATCAAAAGCCACCCCATATACGATGCAAGAAAGGATGAAGAGCAATACACCAGGCATCGCAGGATCGCCTATACCAAAGAAGCCGAATCTAAATACCCATGCAAACATCGACATCAGCATCACTCCTTTGATTCCAAAACGTTTTAGGAAGAACGGAATCATAAGAATACAGAGGGCTTCACTAATTTGTGAAATAGAAGTAAGTAGTGTGGCGTTATTGGCAGCAAAAGTCGTGGCAAACTCGGCACTTCCCTTGAAACTTGTTATAAAAGGTCCAGCAAAGCCGTTAGTCACTTGCAGACACATACCCAACAAGGCTGAGAAAATGAAAAACAGGGCCATTTTCTTTGTTTTGAAAAGCTTAAAAGCATTTAGGCCCATCGTCTCTGCCAAGGAAGCTGACTGTTTCTTTTCCAGTTTGCACTCTGGAAGTGTGAAACAGTAGGCAAAGAGTACAAGACTCAATAAACCAGACACAAAGAACTGCATAAATGTGTATTGGAACTTATGGGCATTCTCGGCAAGTGTAAACGAGAATGCTCCGTCTTCCCAAACCGCACAATTCACAAACCACATTGTCGCGATGAAACCAACGGTACCCAGCACACGGATAGGAGGGAAATCTTTTACGGTATCGAGTCCGTTGGCTTTCAGAATTGTGAAAGCCGTTGTGTTTGCCAAGGCAATAGTCGGCATAAAAAAGGCTACACTTAATGTGTACATTGCGATAAAAGCGCCCTTATTAGGCAACTCATTGCCAAAGCCTGCCGAATATCCCATATACCAGCATATCAACATAAAGGCACCTGCCAGTAAATGACAAAGCCCTAAGACTCTTTGTGGCTGGATATACTTATCAGCAACAATACCCATCAAGGTAGGCATAAAGATTGAAACAATGCCCTGAATGGCGTAGAACCAGGAAATCTGAGCGCCTAAACCAGCAGTTCCCAGATAGTTACCCATACAAGTTAGATACGCTCCCCAAACAGCAAATTCGAGGAAGTTCATCAATGCTAAACGGACTTTTAGATTCATACTCTTAAATTAGTTTTAATTCTGTGACAAAATTAGTCAAATTTATTGAAACCACAAAAAAAACGTAAAAAAAAGATTGATTGCTTATGTCAACCAATCTTTCTATCAGGATTCATTTATTAAACATCAGTCAATTTCCTTAGATTTCAGAGAACGAGTTTCCATTCCACTTAAATCTACGGTGTCGGAGAATACTCTTTAATCGTCCCTTTTCTTCTGTTGTAGCTAAGGCCGGGGAAAGAGCGAAAGTTAGAACAGGTTCTTCAAGATCAAATTTGGCTGAAAGCATCACAGGATCAACTAGTTTCGAAAGTTCCTCAAAACGTTCAATACTCATCGTATCTGGTCGATGAATGAAGCTGGTTTTCAGTTTCAACGCATCATTACCGTCCTGATTTTTCATTTCATTCAACCCAAATGTATCAATTAATGGTTTCCATTCTATGTCATAAAAACGAATGTCAGACTCCTGTGCCTGCACCGTTAAGGTTTTCACAACACAGATTATCTTTGTAGAATCATTAACGGGTAAAAGGCGAAGTTCCAAATATGAGGAAGGAGTTAAGGTGATGTGAGTATAATCATCTGTTAATGTATCCATTATACATATACCGTTCATTTGATTATTTACTTCAGATTTAACACCCATATCAACGAAATCAAGATGTTCTAAACGAAGATTCTTATTTAAATAAGGAATCATCTCATCAGGCATAGAGAGCCATACGTCACGTAATGTAATCTGTGCTCCAACTGTAATTGAAGCACAGAATACACAAATAAAAATGTTTAATCTTTTCAGAATAATTCTCATCTGCTGATTCAATAATGCTACGGGATTATCCACGACCTTCACGCAAATCCTTTACACGCACAGCCTTGCCTTCACTGACAGGAAGTGAACCCTTCTTTACAAGTTTAACACGTGGTGTGAGAAGAATCTCATCTTTCAGTGAGCGCTGAATGTCTTTCGTCATTTTCTGCAGTTCAGGATAGATATCGGTTTCCATGTTGTCGAGCTCTACCTCCACAGTAAGGATATCATTATCATCCTCAGTAGACAGCGTAATTAGATAATTGCTTCCCAAGCCAGGATATTGAACAAGTATCTTCTCTATCTGCATCGGGAACACATTTACGCCCTTGATAATGAACATATCGTCGGTGCGCCCCTTGATGCGGTCGATCCGGCGATGAGTACGTCCACACTTACAATCGCCAGGGATAATACGGGTCAAGTCACGGGTACGATAACGAAGAATTGGCATCATGTCGCGGTCAAGCGTTGTGAGAATCATCTCGCCAATTTGCCCATCAGGAACAGGCTCTAGTGTATCGGGATCAACAATCTCAATAATATAATTGTCCTCCCAAATATGCATACCGGCCTGTTCTTTACACTCAAAAGCAACTCCAGGACCATTCATCTCAGTCATCCCAAATGAGTTATAGGCTTTCACTCCCAACAAACGCTCAATACGGCGACGCTGCTCATCAGTATGAGGTTCAGCTCCGATAAAAAGCGTGCGTAATTTTGTGCTACGAGGATCAATTCCTTCATCTTGGAACACCTCTGCCAAACGAATAGCATATGAAGGAATAGCATGTAGACATGTGGTGCCAAAATCCTTGATGAACATAATTTGACGTTTGGAATTGCCCGCAGCAGCTGGAATCGTCGTGGCTCCAAGTCGTTCTGCTCCATACTGAAATCCGAGTCCACCGGTGAACATTCCATAACCGCTCGAATTCTGGAAGAAATCAGAATTACGGCAACCGACCATATACATGCTACGAGCAATCATATTAGCCCATGAGTCTATATCATGTTTGGAATAGGCAACCACGGTAGGATGTCCGGTCGTACCACTTGAAGAATGGATACGGACAGCATTGTCCATATTACCACCAACAAGACCAAAGGGGTAGTTATCACGTAAGTCAGCTTTTGTGGTAAATGGAATCTTACGGATATCTTCCACACTGTTGAAATCGTCGGGCGTGAGACCTAACTCGCCCAATCGTTTTCCATAGAGGTCACTTTTTAGCGCAATCTCAATGGTTTTCTTGAGTTTTTTCACCTGAAGTCGCTCCAATTCTTTGCGGGGCATCGTCTCCAGTTCCGGCTGCCAGTATTCACCGTGCTCAGCACCGGTTGGAAAGTTTTCGTTGTTCATTTCTGTTACTTAAGAATAATCATTTTACGATTTCGGGTGCAATATTAACAAAAAAAAACGAAATAGCCAAATTTTCTGTATTTCATTTCTATATTTTAGACGAACAGCTTACAAATTGCATTACACTCCAATATGTATAGTTATATTTATGATGGAATTATAAATTTACATGTATTACATTTAAAATATGCACGCATGCGCTTGCGTGAATAAAAAAAATGTAGTAAATTTGCAGCGTTTTAAAGACCAGTAAGAATAGAAGCATAGAAAATGAATAAAAAACCCACAGCAATCCTGCTGTTACACTGCCCCGATCA
>Ga0310695_10015789_pt1 | contig 10007 bp, 8 predicted proteins | sample RumenRJG_04DNA_FD_203882 | JGI IMG/M metagenome (GOLD analysis project Ga0310695, IMG submission 203882) | Bovine rumen microbial communities from Lethbridge, Alberta, Canada - RJG_04 (v2) (version 2) | ecosystem: Host-associated > Mammals > Digestive system > Stomach > Rumen | place: Canada... | reverse complement strand
TTCCTTATTCCTCATACTTCCAATAATATTTACCGGCACTCGGCCTTTTTCCGTTACATACAGAGCAAATATTACCTAAACTAATATGTGTTTCTCTACTTGCACTTGAAATAGAATCAAATACTTTTATAACTTCACCAGTTTTTAAATCTATCATCAAAACTTTTTTTGCTTTTGATTTTGTGGTTTTTAAAACTCCACACTTTTTGCAGCCAGTGCCATAACTACGATGTCCAATCGTGGCTTCATATTCATTCCCACATACGGGACACATCCACCATGCCTTATAATCCGAATGTGGTTTAAACATATTAGGCTTTAAATTCCCATTTTTGGTTGGATGCCATTCTTTTGCAATTAAAGGGTATGCATTTGCAAAAGAATCTTCTTCTATTTTATATATCCCATTTCTAATTTCATTTCTATCACGCCAAATATCTACATCTACTGGTAGACTTATTGGATAGCACAAAAGAAATTTCAATAAATGAATAATAGCATCTCTCAAAACATCATATTTATATAATTTGTGATAGACAAAACCATAATCAGCTATATCACTCCCAAGATCATATTCCTGTTCTCTCATTCTTATAAGCCTAACGCCATGATTTACACACAACCTATATTTTTCTTGTTCTCTTTCTATTTTATCCTTTTTATGCCAAGCCTCACCATCATATTCAATAGCGGTATGGATAGATGGAATGTAAATATCTAATTCAAATCTTGAACCCCATATGTTTTTATATCTATTCATCGCATCAGGAAATACTTTTTTTATATAATAATAAACTGCCTGTTCTGCAAAGGAGGTTTGCCTGCCTGAATAACAAATTTGACAACCCGTTGATTCTTTAGAGGTTCTATGATTCAAAGAAGCCAAAAAAGAATGTCCATTTACACATTTCCACCATACTTTTCTTTTTGAACCACCCATTACTTCATTTGGCTTTATATCTTGATTTTTCTCATAATCCCATTCTAATAAGAGTTCAGGATATCTAGTAGCAAAATCATTAAACCCCGGTAGAACCTTTTGATTTGTACAATAGGGACACCCCCGATTTAATTGAGTTCTATTACTTACCTTCGAATCAAAATCATGCCCATTTTTACATTTCCACCAATATTTTTTATTTGAAGAATAAGAAATATCTTTAGGAGTAACTATATTCTTTTCATTATTCCATTCATCAAGCAATTCTATATGATTATTCGCATTACACCAATCAAACAATGAAATTCTCCAGTTCTTCATATTTCCCATCCTTAATTATATTCGTCTACTAATCAAGCTATTTTCTAATCCAAAAGTTGATTATCTAATGTAGTAATAATTCTTTCCTTTTCATTACTCTCATTAGTCTTTAGCCTTAAAATTGGAATTCCTGCTTTATGTAATATAGAATCCTTTTTTGCATCTCTAATTCTTTGCTTTTCTTGCTGTTCATGGTATGCTACACCATCAACCTCAATAACAAGAAGTGGCTTTCTACTCATTTTATTGTAGATTAAAAAATCTGCATGCGCATTTGGATTAATATAAAATTTAAACTCCTCATCCGTTAAATTATGCTTAGAATCTTTAATAAAATCTCTTAATGAGACATGCATTTTAAAGCATAGACTTCTATATTTATCATCTTTTAATATTTCTTTTAGTAGTTCTTTTGTAATATTTTCTGTATCAAAATCCTTTGATGGATGCTTCTTTCTAAACTCCGTTAATTGATTTTCATAATCGGAATACAAAATATCATATATTGATTTTATGTTACCCTCGTGAATTAAACCAAAATCCTGATTATAAGAAATATAATTTATTAAATCAGCTAATACTCCAGTTTTAGAGCTTGCCACCTTATCAGATGTAACTAAAATAAAATTATCAATAGCCCTAGATACGGCTACATTAATTAAATTATCATTCCCAACAAAATCATTAACGTCATTAACTACAGAAGAAAAAATAATAGTTTTCTTTTCTCTACCTTGAAATTTATGAATTGTACTTGCCTCAAGCCTATCTTTAAATTTTTCTTGAAACAATTCCGCTTGGCATCTATAAGGAGTAATCACTCCTATATCATCAAGTTTTTCTTCTTCTAAAAGTTTATCTACTTCATCAATTTCTCTTTGGTTATATAAGCCTGTTCCATAAACATTTTTTCTTGCAAAGTTACCTGGAACAGTCTTAATAATCTCCATACTTTTAGAATTCCCATTTTTCTCTGTATAAACAATTAATTCATTATTATAAAATTCTTGATTACAAAAATTAATAATTTCTGGAGCACATCTATAGTGTTCTCTTAGCAATTGTCTTGGAATATCTTTTCCGTAAAGAGCAAGTAAGCTACTCATTATACTATTTCCTTGGTAGCTATATGCTCTTGGAACATTAAATTCCTTTAAAAGTGCTTCATTCCTATCATTAAAGGTAGAATCATCAATTTGTGGTAGCTGCCTTATATCTCCAACAACAACAATATTTTTGGCTATTCTCATAGAAAGAATAGCACTTGCCATATTTACCTGAGAGGATTCATCTACAATTAAATAATCAAATAAATACCCTTTTTTAGAGCATTTAGCTAAGGCGTATGTAGACGATAAAACCACAGGATAATCCTGAACAAACTCATTAAAATATCTCTTATAATTTAATTTGTTATAGTTAGATCTAGTATTATCTTCGTATTTTATAGATAATTTATTTTTAAAATAAATATTAGATAAATCTCTATATGAGGTTAATTTATCTTCTAAAGACTCACCCTCCATGTATTTATTTATCTCATCTATTTGCTTTTTATACCAGTTCTTCTTCGCTAAATAATATAAATTTTGCAATAACAAAATACTATTCTCTTTCTGAATTGAAAAGAATAATCCATTTATTTTCAATTTCCATTTTATAGATAACTTATCAAAGAAGCTTAGCTTTTCCTTCTCTTTTATTTTTACAATTGCAGACTGTACATCACTTGGAGAAACATTTAAATTCTTAAATTTATAAGTATCAAAGGAAAAAGAATCATTGTCCATTAAAAAATGATTATATTCTATTCCTAACGCTTCCAGTGATGAAATGTATTGCTTTTTAAGATTCTCTTTTTCAAAATATTTTGGTAATTCTAAATATAATTTATTGATTTCCTTTACATCAACACTTTCTTTTTTGATGTAAGGCACTATGGTATTATATTCTTCAAAAAACTTATCTACATTATCTACATTACCTAACGGAGCGCACAAAAAGGAATAGCCATATTTTTCAAGCTTTTCAAATACATTATTTGTTGCAGAATTATTATTTGAAACCACCGCAACAGATTTATCTCTTATGACTGCATTACTAATTATATTTAAAATAGTTTGAGTTTTACCAGTCCCGGGAGGCCCTTCAATAATAGAAATTCTATTATGAAATGCCATTTTTAATGCCAAGGCTTGGCTCATATTCAAGCCGAAGGGACAAATAACAGGCAATTCTAATTTATTATCACTTTTGGATAATTCTCCATTGAGATATAGGGATAATACACTCTCATCATTCACATAGCTTATATCATCAAATTGCGATAGCATGAACCTATCTTCATCGCTCAAACAAGTCTCTTTTACTACTCTTCTATAATAAGCCATAACTCCTGAGGCCTTTAGATTATTCTTTAATGTATCCTTTACGATCTTAGTTTCTGAAGGATAAGCAACACAGGTATATCCGTTATTATAGAAAATCTTATACATCATACCGCCAAAGGATAATACCTTATTTACGTTATAGCACGGAGAGTTTTTATAATAGATTTCAACAAAATCTATTTCCTTTGGATTTGTATATATTTTCATTTTTTCAAAAGAAACATGATAGAACTCTGGAGAGTTATTAAATTTAACAAGCCAAGCATTATTATCTGCCTTATACCATACTACCTTCTTAGTAGCATCATACCAATTTTGATTTTTGGTTGAATAGTGGTATATTAAAACTTTTGATTCGTCCATGAATTCACCACATTTCTTTAAATGAAAAATAATTTATTCGTTAATTTGACCTTTTTTATAGAACTTAAGTTTTCTACTTAAGGAAGCGTTAATATCCATAATATCCTTTTCCTCTAAGCAAATAACTGTAACCTTAAGTTCTTTATAAATCTTCATTTTATAATTTTTTGATTTCGTATATTCAATATTCTTTTCATTATATCCCCAATATTCAATATAAATATCATCTGTATCATTACCATATCCTGGCAAGCAAAAGTCAGGATGTAAATCGTGTCTCTCATCATTATCGATAGGTAATTTCTTCTCATATGCATGTGGAATACCATGATCAAATAACCAGTTATCAATAATCATTTCAGATTTTGATTTTACAATATGACCATCGGTACATGTAAACTTACCTTCATAGGAATCATCTAAAATAGTAATTTCTCTACAATTCGTTATTTCAACTAATAATTTCTTATCGACAAACCTTTTGTAGCAGGAAGGGCAAAATAAAAACCCTGGTTTAGTTTCCTTTCCACAGGCAATGCATTTGGCAACACCCTTTTGTTCTATTGCAGCTTCTTTTTCTTTTACAGGTTCCTTATAATCTTTATTTAATATCTTTCCTGTCTTAGGCTCTTGAAATAATCCTTCATCATTAACAATGATTCTTCCAGCCTTAAGCTCATCGGCATGCTTAGCACACAATTTATCTTTTCTAGCATTTCCCATATAAACCCTTGTAGGCTGTCCACAAATAGGACACTTTAATTCATTATTCATGATTATCCTCCAATTTAAAAACAAATTTATTGATCTCGTTAAATTATACCAAAAATAAGCTTCTAATTAAAGTTAGGACCTTGTTTTTATAAAAATCAGACACTTTAATACGATTTATCTTCTTAAAAGAAAAAAAGTATAGATTCAATGCAATTAAAAAGAGCAAGACTTAAATCATGCCCAGCTGTATTCCTCTTTCTATTTGTATAATCAATTTTGAAGAACCCATTCTCCATTTTCATCATAAACCCCGGCATTGTCTATATAGTTAGAGGTAACCCAAGATAATTTATTGCCTTTTTCATCATAGGTGCTTCCATTTTTTGCGTAAAACTATGGTTTTCATCATATTTAAATGATATCGTCTTGGGTAATAATATGTTCCAGTACCTCAGCAGGATAGAGGACCTGCCCCTAAGGACTAATTAGAGGTTCGCCCCTTATCCTGTGCCAGTTAAAGTACAAAAATCATCCATTTGAGGATGATTTTTTATTTTATCTTATCTAATAAAGAATTATATTCTAATACAGACTTTATATTTCTATCCTTTAATGACCAAATCATTAAATCAATCTTTTTCATTTTATCTAGAGATGCTGCCTTAGGGATGTTAATATCAAATATCTGAATTGTTCGATTAATGTTATCATCATCTAAATGAGTCTGATATTCTTTTTCTATTTGTGAATATATACGATTATAATAATCCATTACTCTTCCAGCATATTCTCCCTTAGTTTCTTTTGCTTTCTTTTGGGGTTCTTTTAAAACAATTCCCATACATCTAATCACATTTGAATCCCATGATGGCTTTTTAGGATCTAAAGTGGTAATTATTCTACTACATAATGATGGATGTATTTGTCCCACTTCTTCATATAAATGCTGCATACATTCCCTAAAGGAATACTTATTAATATTACATTTATAAAATACATCGTAAAAAGAATTCATCCAAGCTTTAGTCTTTTGCCTAACTGTATACAGCCTATTAAATGTTTTTCTAAATTCAGCAGTACAAAATCCATTTCCTTTTTCTTCTATTATTTTTTGAAGAAATAAATAATCATCAATGATATTATTAATAAACCTTGCGTAGTATTCCATTTGATACCTCTTATAAATCAAATAATGTGGATTGTTTTAACGATTCTTTTATAGCAACGCCACCATTATAAAAATAATCAAACAATTTCTTATATGTTACTAATCCGACATTGTCTATCTCTTTAATTTGATGGAATCTAGATACTGGTTTTGCTTTTAATAATCCCTCACGTGCTTTACCTTTTATTTTCAAGTACTCACATAACTGATTAATGTTAGAATCTTTAAATGCATCTAACATAACTTTTTCTTTGCCTTCTGCAATACCAGGGTCAATACATATTACGACATCTAAATCAATATTTTTTAGTTTATCTTCAATCAATGGCTTAACTTGTCTTTCAAAATCCAAACCACCATTATTACATCCTAGAGGTGGAATAGCTATAGATTTAATATTCCATTCCTTATAATGCTTTACCATATAATCTAGCCCTTCAGAAACCCACTTTAATTCCGATGGAAATTTCCAATGATTTTTGGTAGGAAAATCTATAACTAAACAATCGTGTGTCTTATAGGTTAAGATTTCACCAGTCTTAACCTTTTTATTCTTGCAGTCATCTTCATATTGTTTTTCTACTTCAGGATATCTTAGTGCAAATTCTAAAGCTAATCCCGCACCCATAACACCAACGCAATTAACTGTATTCACTAATCCATCGCAATTAGAATTAAAAACTGTTTTATTCAAATATCTAATCATCAATATCACTCCTAATAAAAATAGTTCTCATCAATTACAATACGATCGACAAATTCCTTTAATATTATATCATTATTCAGTCTCTTAATAAATCTATTATAAGCATCCGCATTTCTAAAAACTATTTTTTCTATATAATTTGTTGAAACTGAATTAGGAATATTTATTTCAGCATTTCTCTTTCTAACAATATCATTCTTATCTTCAAAACCATTAGGATAGCAATGACATTCATCATCGCTTGGTAAAGAATATCTATGGAATATTCTATTCCAATCCATAAAGTTATCATCCGGGTTCCAATACCTTAGATATTCTCTTGCTGGTTTCGATTCTGAATACTTTGAACTTGCATTGCCGTTAACAAGCATAGCGCCATTAACATATATTAAGTCCCATTTTAAAGCAATATAAACCATTTCATTAGGTCTTTTTTGGTCAAAACGATAATTGGTAGGTGTTCCTTGATAAAAATAAAATCTAACACATTTTTTTACGTTATCTGATGTTTGGTTAATTATTGCATTATTCGCAGAATCCTCAAATGTAGTCAATACTTCTCTTGGTTTCAATTTAGAATCAACTAATATGCTTACTAAATTATTAATTGTTGTTTCATGCATAAATCCACCAAATTTATACTTTGATTTTAATAGTTCATATAGCAACTCACCATTTCTAGTTATCTTCTTATCTAATCTTGCTTTAATTTTCTCATCATATTTACCTGTTGATATTTCATTTTTTAAAGCCTTTAACATTTGGTCATCGTCTGTCAATTCTAAATGCTCATTATCAAATAAGGAACGACCATATGCTATATCAAATCTAAATGTCTTAACTATATCATTAGAGAATAATAAACTAATGTTTAACCCATCTTCATTATCCATATCAACAACTTCGCCATAACCAGTATTTTTTATAGTACAATAAAACTTCATATTCTTTTCTCCAACTCTAATCATTTTATCATTGTGCATCATATCAATCACCTACCATTGCCAAAGCAAGATTAAGCTTATACTTCTTCAAAATAAAACTTACTCTTTCTTTTCTTGAATTAAATTCTTGTTTCTTGTGTCTATTACAGGGCACAAGTTCTTTAATTTCATAATCATCCAGATCAAATTCTCTTGATGAATGAGCTGACAGATAACTCTCATAAGGATTTTCGTATATAAAATCAAAATAGGCTGATTCGCTTACTTCTATAACTGAAGTAATTGCATTCTTTAAATGTTTCTTCACTTTAGTTCTTTTAAGTATAATTCGAGCTGCTTCAGAAGCATTCTCAGCAATAATGGGAAATTGAACATCTATATACTTTCCTTTACCAACATGTCCACATTTAGCAGTAACAATAAAATATCTCATAAAATTTTCCTCCTGATATAAATTTGAAAGAATCTTGCAAAGCCTTTGTTTCCTTTCAAGCTTATTATAGCAAATATTATTTGATGCTTAATTTCCTCTTAATGTCTCTTCCAATATCCTTCCTTATGGTTCCTTTTCCTTTTTCTTCTAAGGTTTTTCTCACTTTTCCTAGACATCTTTTACCTATACTTCCTTAATCTATTCTTTTACCAACTCTTATAATCTTCTTCTTTCTTAATCTATACATATATGTCTATACTTTGTATAGACTATATGTTGTTCCTTTAGTTTTAATTGTACAAAAAAACACCAATGCATAAATCATTGATGTTTCGTACAGTTAATATATATATCCTTTTGATTTCATATAGTTTAAATATTCAAAATATTCTTTTAAAGTCTTAAATCCTAGTTGCTTCATTTTTTGAATTGCTTCTCTATATTCAACAATCTCTTGTTCTTATACTTCTTTGTTAAATGCAAGTTTAAGAATGCCTGTGACCTTACAGAACTTTTTGGAGGTCTCATCTCTAATAGTATCTCCCCTCATAATTCCTTCTATGTCTATAGTTCGATTCCCATTTTTGAAAAATCATTCTATATGAATATCCATAACTATGAAAGATTTCTTACAAATTAGGCTTATGCATTCTCATGGTCATTATACTGAGGGGGGGGAAATCTAATACCATTAACTATAATGTTACCCAACATGCTGGTCTAATACCACATTTTGTGTCATCAACGTAAGCATTAGAGTACCTTCCTCTATTAACCTGATAAACTTGTGTAGGGTCGGAATAATATGGAGAACGTAACCACCACATACTATTCTTAGACGAGTTATCAACAAATAAACCTTGTGCTTTCGCATAATCAGTTCCTTTGGTTTGTCTTTCTTCCCAATTTGCATAATATGATGTTGCTTCAAAACACGACAATAGAAAAATCTTGTCCATTGTATTATTGCATACATAGGCATTGCTTTCTTTCTCCGTTGAAGAAACACTATTATCCACTAATGTTATATCTATTGTTTTGTGTTTCCCCATTTTTTAATAAAGGGTAAAAATGAGAACAAAAGTGAAAACTAAATAAATTTATTTTTCACCTATGAGGCCTAATGGCCTCTTTTTCTTTTAGTAATATTCCATTATAATATCATTGGTGTTTACTTATGATTAATGTTACTAAAGACTATTTATCACTAGATAATAGTGTTAGAACTGAATATTTTAGAAATATTTTATTAGAAGCTGCTAGAAATGGTGAAAGAGTGTATCAAAATGCTTTTAATGCTATAAACAACTTACCTTGTGTTAGAGAATCTAAAGGTAAAGTAACTTTAAGAGAACTTTTTTCTGAATACTGGGATATGTTCTACGATTATTATAATCCTTTAGGATTAATTAGACCAGCAATAAAAGATAACGTAGATGCCATGATTCATTGTAAAGATTTTTCAAAGGGCTATTTAACATATGAATGTCCTAATTGTAAAAACCTTGTTAACATAGGATTATCTTGTAATTCTAGGTTTTGTTCTTCTTGTGGTAATAGATATAGAGAAGAGCGTGCTCTATCAATATCTAAAACTGTAATAAGTAAGCCTCATAGGCAATTTGTTTTTTCAATTGCCAAAGAATTAAGAAAATACTTTATTGAACCTGATGATAGAGATAATTTACTTGATATATTATTTGAAGCTGTAAATGAAGCTTTTAATCTTTTATTAGATTCTCCAATTGCTAAACGAGAACACAGACAATTTGGTTATATGCTATTTCTCCATACATATGGACGTGATATAAAATGGAATCCTCACATCCATGCTCTTATTTGCGAAGGATATATGGATAAAAATAATACATTTCATAAATACTACTTCTTTCCATATGAAAGATTAAGAAAATCATTTATGTATTCTCTTCATAATAAAATGTATATTTATATGAAAAAGAATAAAACGAAGGATGAATATAACAAATTCTACAAATTAACTAAATCATTAGAAAAGAGATATCCAGA
>Ga0310695_10015788_pt1 | contig 10007 bp, 8 predicted proteins | sample RumenRJG_04DNA_FD_203882 | JGI IMG/M metagenome (GOLD analysis project Ga0310695, IMG submission 203882) | Bovine rumen microbial communities from Lethbridge, Alberta, Canada - RJG_04 (v2) (version 2) | ecosystem: Host-associated > Mammals > Digestive system > Stomach > Rumen | place: Canada... | reverse complement strand
CTTCGGGGAGCTCCCGCCCATCATGCGCACCTACTGGTACGACGCGGACGAGCGCAGGGGGCACTACCCCTTCGACGACAGGCTCGGGCTCGTCGGAAGGTACACGCCCGCCGCCTGCGCCGACATGATACGCTGCGCGGTAGACCACCCCTTCGCCGACGCCGCGAAGGACTTCTCCGCGAAGCACGCGTTCAGGGTTTCCGCCGACACCGTGCGCGAGGTCGTCGGGCTGCACTACGGCTCCATCCGCGACTTCACGAAGAGCGAAAGCCACGTGAAGGAAGACTCCCGGGACAGGGCGCGGCTCGTCTGCATCATGGCCGACGGCACGGGAATACCGATGCGGAAAGAATGCCTGCAGGGCGCCAAAGGCAAGGACGGGCCAGCGAAGACCCGCGAGGTCAAGGCCGCCGCGATCTTCCGGGCGTCGACCACCTCCGACAACGAGCCGCACCGCGACATCGGCACGACGAGCTACGTCGCGACGACACACCGCACGGGGAAATTCGGGGAACTCGTCCGCGCGGAGTTCGACAGGCGTTTCGGGCAGGTCCCGGAGACGACGCTCTACATCACCGACGGAGGCAAGTGGCTGCAGACCGTCTGGAAGAACCACTTCCCGTTCGCGACCCCGATCCTCGACGTCTACCACGCCGTAGAGCATCTGAAGCCGATGATGCTCGGACTCGGAATCAAGGAAGGCTCGAAGGAATGGAAATACCGCCACCACTACTGGTCGGAATGCATCAAGGCGGGAAAGACGAAGAACGTGCTCGACTACGTCTGGAAGAACATGCGGGGGAAGCTTTCGGACGACGCAATGCGGGAGTACAAGTACTACCAGTCCAACCTCGACCGGATGAAGTACGACGAATACCGGGCCAACGGCTGGTTCATAGGCTCGGGCGTCATCGAGAGCGGGTGCAAGACCGTCATCGGACAGCGCTTCAAGCAGTCAGGCATGATCTGGTCGCTGAAAGGAGCGAAGGCCCTGCTGCCGCTGCGCACACTCTACAAGTCGAACCGGCTCGAGGAGTTCTTCGCCTACATCGTCAGAGACCTGAGGCAGGTCGACTGCGCGGCATGAGCTCTGCGTCCTTTGCGTCCTCTGCGGCTAAAACCCTTTGACTCTGCATAAATATCTCGTTGCACCCTCCATCAATGGGCTAAAAAAAACACCCCTTGATATGAGAGGGTCGGACACTTCTGCATATGCTTTACTGTATATGCCGGACTTCCCAATGCGACGAAATTTCCCTTTCAACTTTCAGCCATGTTGTGATATAATCTAGGAAACAACCAAGGAGGACATCATGCAGAAGACGATCATAAAGAACGCACATGTAATCTCGCCAGGCGTCGACGTGGAGAACGCCACGGTGGTAGTCGAGGGCGGGCGGATAGCCCGCGTGACAACCGCGAAGGTTCCGGAGAAAGGCGCCAAGGCGGTGTTTGACGCCAAGGGCCACTACCTCATGCCTGGCTTCATCGACGTCCACACGCACGGTGCGCTCACCTACGATTTCTGCGACGCCGACCCGAAGGCCATCTTCGAGATCGCGAGGGGCAAGCTTGAGGAAGGCGTCACGAGCTTCCTGCCGACGACGCTCACCGTCTCGCATGACGAACTGGCCACCGCCGCGAAGAACCTCAAGGCGTACGCCGACGCGGGAATGCCCTACGCGAAGACGCCCGGCATCCACCTGGAGGGCCCATTCATCAACGTCAAGTGCTGCGGCGCGCAGAACCCCGAATACGTCCGCAAGCCCGACATCGCCGAGGTCAAGGCGATAGCCAAGATATTCCCCGTCAGGCAGATTTCATACGCCGTCGAGACCGAGGGAGGCGCGGCGTTCGCGAAGCAGTGCTTCAAGATCGGCGTGGTGCCTAGCTGCGGACACACCGGCGCGAAGCTCGCAGACCTCATGAAGGCGTACAAGAACGGGCTCCGCCACATGACGCACTTCTGCAACCAGATGACGCCCCTCCACCACCGCGAGATCGGCATGGTCGGCGCGGGATTCCTCGTCGAGGACCTGAACACCGAGGTCATCTGCGACAAGATACACCTCTGCCCCGACATGCTCAAGCTCATCTTCACGCGCCGCAGCCTCGCGCACATCCAGATGATCACGGACTCCCTGCGCTGCTCGCACTGCAAGGACGGCTACGCCTTCACGATGGGCGGGTTGGAGGTGAAGCTCGAGAACGGAGAGGCGCGCCTCGTCAAGGGCGGCAACCTCGCAGGCTCCACGCTCTGGATGGGAATGGGCCTCAAGAACGTCCACGACGTCACGGGCATCCCCCTCAAGGACCTCGTTCGCACGACCTCCTGGAACCAGGCGATCGAGCAGGGATGGGGTAACGACCTCGGCAAGGTCGAAAAGGGATTCGTCGCCGACCTCGTCGCCATCAACCCGCGCAGCTGGAAACCGTCTGCGGTCTTTGTTGACGGCGAAAGGAAAATATGATATAATATGCGGCAATAAGACGATTTGGAGGGATGGCTGAGTGGCTGAAGGCAGCGGTTTGCTAAATCGTCGTACGGGGTAAACCCGTACCGGGGGTTCGAATCCCCCTCCCTCCGCCAACGTCCCGTGCATCCGCGCGGGACGTTTCGTTTAAAGGGCAAAACACCAAGCCAAGGAATCCGACGATCCGCCAAGTCGGCGCGGATGTCCTAGCTGCCAAGCGTTATCCCGAGCTCCGCGAGGGGGCGGCAGACGAAGTCTCGTTCCGCCGCTCGCGGATGGGGAAGCGTGAGCTCCGGGGTGTCCATGACAAGCCCCCCGAAGTCGATGAGGTCTATGTCGATCGTGCGAGGGCCGTTCCTGACGGTCCTCACGCGCCCCATGTCGTCCTCTATCGCGTGCATCCGCCGCGAAAACTCCTCCGCCGAAAGCGACGTCAAAAACACCGCCGCCTGGTTCAGGAACCTAAGCCCCGCAAACTCCTCCGGCACGTCGACAGGCTCCGTCTCGATGACTGAGCTCGCCTTCTCGAGTGTGGTGCCAGGCATCGCGGAGAGAGCTGAAAGCGCCTTTGCGAGATTCTCTTCGCGGTTGCCGAGGTTCGAGCCAAGGGAGACGATTGCACGGGTCGTCATTCTGCGCCCTCCGCATCGCCTGCGCCCGCCACGTCGTATGCATAGCCAGACCTGTAGACGTTGCGGATGAAACGACCGTCCGGGCCGAGCTTGGCCTTAAGCCTGGCTATCGCCATGCGAAGCACCGCGTCGCTGCCTGAGAATCCGGCACCCCAGAACCGCGTCAGGAGCCGGTCCGAGCTTATGACCTCGCCGGGGGTGGCGACGAACGTCTGCATTATCGCGACTTCACGTTCAGAGAGCCTGACGTCGTCCGCGCCAGGGCGCAAATACATGAGCGACGACAAGTCGACGACGCCCGTGCCGAACGCAAACGACGACTTCGGCGGCGCGCCGCGCCGCACTGCGGCCGCGACGCGCGCAAGGATCACGCCTGGCGAGGATGTCTTGCGCACAAAGTCGTCCGCGCCAAGACCGAGCGCCGCCGCCTCGGTCTCCTCGGCGTCAAGCGCGGTCAGGAACACGACCGGAACGAACGGGGACACGACGCGTATCCGCCGAAGCGTCTCGTATCCGTTCATCGCCGGCATCATCACGTCGAGCAGCACCGCGTCAAAGCGCCGTTCGCGGCACAGCGCGACGGCTTTCGCGCCGCCGGGCGCGGCGGTCACTTCGTAGCCGGACTCCTCCAGCATGGCCGCGAACGCGGCGCGGACGGAGCGCTCGTCGTCGACCAGGAGGATCGTCCGCCTTGACTGGGTCTGCGCGTCGCTCATTTCATCACGTGCCAGAAGATGCAGAAGAAGTGGCAGATCGTCCCGGCGAGAACGAAGAGATGCCAGACCATGTGCGCATACGGAAGCGACTTCCAGAGATAGAAGACGCACCCCAGCGTGTACAGCCCGCCGCCCGTCGCGAGCCACATGACGCCAAGCCCGTTGAGCGCCCGCATGAGCGGGGCGATGGCAAGGAGCGCAGCCCAGCCCATGACGACGTAGGCGATGGTTGAAATGACGCGGAAGCGCCCGGTCGTCCAGACCTTGAAGACGATGCCGATCAACGTCGCGCCCCATTCGATGCCGAAGATCGACCACGCCAGGGCCGGGTGCCCGGTCCGCAGCGAGACGAGGCAGAACGGCGTGTAGCTGCCCGCGATTAGGAAGAAGATGGCGGAGTGGTCCATCACGTGGAGGACCGCCTTCGCGCGCTCGTTCGTGACGGCGTGGTACGCGGACGAGACGGAATAGAGCAGGATCATGGACGCGCCGAAAATCGCGCCGCTCGTCACCTTCCACGCGACGGAGACCCCGCTCGCCGCGCCTGCCCAGACGACAAGCGCGAGCATCGCGGCGCCGAGGTGCGAGCCGACGACATGGGTGATGGTGTTCGCGATCTCCTCGCCCCTCGTCTGCTGTCTTCTCTGCTTCTCCATTTTACACTCTCCTCCTGCCGCTCGTACACTTTACACTACACTTCGACTTTACCCTTTAAATTTTACACTCTACATTTTACACTTTACATTTTACACTTTACACTTTACACTTTAATTCTACACTCGCCATCCTACACCTGGTTGTCCCCAGTGAAGAGCGCCGACCTGGAATGCGCGTGGCATATCGCCATCGCAAGGGCGTCCGCCGCGTCGTTCTGCGGAAGCTCCGCAAGGCCGAGGAGAGTCTTCACCATCCTCTGGACCTGCTCCTTCGACGCGAGGCCGTTGCCGCACACGGCCATCTTGACGCGCCTCGGCTCGTACTCGTATATCGGGATCCCGGCGCGCGCGCCGGCGACAATCACCGCGCCGCGCGCCTCGCCAAGCACCATCATGGTGTTTGCGTTCTTCCCGTAGATCACCTTCTCGACGCTGAAGACGTCCGGCGCCCACTCATCGACGAGCGCGGACACCTTCTCGTTTATCCGCCGGAGGCACTCCGAGTGGCGGAGATTCGGCGCATTCGGTATGTTGCCGTGGTCAAGCGAGGAGAGACGGCTCCCCTCGACCTTCAATACGCCGTATCCGGTCGACCTCAGCGACGTGTCTATGCCCAGTATAACCATGCCGGGGCCGCCTCCGCGCGGTTTCAGCCGAAGAACGCCTTGTACAGGGCCCTCACTGCCTGCTCGCGGTCCTGGCTGCGTATGGCGATCATGAAGCTCACCTCGCTGGAGCCCTGGTTCACCATCGACACCGATATGCCGACCGAGGCGAGCGCGAGGCACGCCTTCGCCAGCATGCCCGCCGTGTAGCACATGCCCTCGCCGACGATCATCAGTATCGCGATGTCGCGCTCGACGGCCACGAAGTCGGGCTGCAGCTCCCTGCGGATGGACTGCACAACCTTGCGCTCCTTCTCCTTCGGCAGATTCTGCCCCTTGACGACGATGCACTGCGAATCGACGCCCGAGGGCATGTGCTCGTACGCGATGCCCTCCGTCTCAAGAACCTGCAGAAGGCGGCGTCCAAAGCCGACCTCGCGGTTCATCAGGTACTTCTCGACGACGATGTTGCAGAAGCCGTCCGCCGCCGCGATGCCGACGATCGTGCCCGGCACGACGCGGCGCGACTGCTGGATCATCGTGCCCGGCTCGCCCGGGTGGTTGGTGTTTCTTATGTTGATCGGTATCCTCGCCCTGACGGCCGGTATGACCGCCTCGTCGGCGAACACGCCGAACCCCGCGTAGGCGAGCTCGCGCATTTCGCGGTATGTCATCGTGGGGATGCCGTCGGAGACCTCCGGGACGATCCTGGGGTCGACGGGATAGACGGAGTCGACGTCGGTGAAGTTCTCGTAGACGTCGGCGCACACCGCCGCGGCAAGGATGGAGCCGGTTATGTCGCTTCCGCCGCGCGGGAACGTCGCGACCTTGCCTTCCCTGGTGTATCCGAAGAAGCCCGGGTATACGACGATCCCGTCGAAGCTCGAGAACGCGCGGGAGAGCGTCGAGTAGCTGTCCGGGTCGAGCGTCGCGTCGCCGAACGGGCCCGTGAGGACCATGCCGGTGTCGCGGGGGCTGGCGTAGCGCGCCTTGCGTCCGCGCGCGTTGAACGCCTCGGCCACCAGCTTCGCGCTGTTGTCCTCGCCCGCCGCCTTCATTAGGTCCAGGAACTCCGCCGCCTCAAGCGCCCCGGCGTGCGCCAGGCGCGACCTGATGTCGTCCTCGATCATCTTCACGATGCCGTCGCCGAGGCGCAGGGTCTGGGCGATCTCGGCATAGCGCTCGACGACCGCGCCGAACTGGCGGTCGCAGTTCTCGCCGGACATCGCGACATTGGCGAGCTCGATGAGGAGGTCCGTCACCTTCGTGTCGCCCGAATGGCGCTTGCCCGGGGCGGACACGACGACGATCCGTCTCGCGGGGTCCGCGAGGACGATGTCCATCACCTTGTTTACCTGCGCGGCGTTCGCGAGCGAGCTGCCGCCGAATTTGCATACCTTCATCTCTGGACTCCCCTACAAAACCCTCAATGCGACCGGCTCCGCGCCGATGACGCCGCTGGCCACGATCTCCTTCAGGGCGGCCTTCAGGTCGGCGACCTTCGCCGCGTGGGTGAGGACGACGACGGGAACCGGCTGGTTGCCGATGCCGCCCGCCTTCTGCGACGCCGCGGAGATCGACACCGCGTGCGCGCCGAGGATCGTGGCGATCGTCCCGAACGCGCCCGGCTTGTCAGCGACGAGGAACCTTATGTAGAACTTGGACGTCGCCTCGCCCGCCGGGCGGATCGAGAGGCGGCCCTCCGCGTAGTCGGGCACCGCCCGCCCGTAGCGCGCGCCGCCGTGGACGAGGTTCCTCGCCACGTCGCCGACGTCGCCGATCACGGTGGACGCCGTGGGCGCGCGCCCGGCGCCGCGCCCGTAGTACATCGTGTAGTCGCTGAGGTCGCCCTTCACCATCGCGGCGTTGAAGGCGTCGTTCACGTTCGCCAGCATGTGCGTCAGGGGGACGAGGGTAGGATGCACCCCGACCTCGACCTGGTCGCCGTGCCTGGATATCGCCGCGAGAAGCTTGATCCTGTAGCCGAAGTCCGCCGCGTACCTGACGTCCTCGCCGGCGAGGTCGCGGATTCCCTCCACCTCGATGTCGCCGAGCTTGGGCTGGAAGCCGAATGCGAGCGCCGCGAGGATGCAGGCCTTGTGGGCCGTGTCGAAGCCGTCGATGTCAAGGGACGGGTTCGCCTCGGCGTAGCCGAGCCGCTGGGCGTCCTTGAGGACGACGTCGAAGGCCAGCCCCTCGTTCTCCATCCTCGTGAGGATGTAGTTGCATGTGCCGTTGAGAATGCCGTGGATGGACTCTATCTCGTTGCCTGCGAGCCCCTCGCGAAGGACGCGGATGATCGGGATGCCCCCGCCGACGGAAGCGCCGAAGTATATGTCGCGGCCGGCCTTGGCCGCCGCGTCGAAGATCTCCTGCCCGTATTCTGCGAGCAGCTTCTTGTTGGCCGTGACCACGCACTTGCCGTTCTTGAGCGCCTCTAGGACGAACGTCTTCGCGACGCCCGTGCCGCCGATGGTCTCCACCACGATCTGCACGTCAGGGTCGACCAGGACGCTGTTCGCGTCCGTGGTCAGCACCCCGGCCGGGACGCTGACGCCCCTGTCGGTCGTTATGTCGAGGTCCGCGATTCTCCTCAGCGCGATGTCCACGCCAAGGCGCCGCGCCATCACCTCGCGATGGCGCAGCAGGCCGTCGGCGACTCCCGCGCCGACCGTCCCGAACCCGAGTATTCCAACTCCTATCTGTTTCATCCTATGTCCTCTTTACATGGAAGTTATATATTTTACTCTTTTTACATGCTACAAGTCAATGCCTGGATTCGAAAAAAATTCCAAGGCAACTTGGGGATTTTTCCGAAGCAGGCCGGCATTTTCTGGTATACTATATGGCACCATGAAAACCACAGCATACCTGGCAGTCGCCATACCGCTCGCAGTCCACCATGTCAGCGCGGTTGCAGACGGCGCGGAAAGCGCCACCAACGACCTCGGCAGGGTCTCCGTCACCGCCTCGCCCGTCACCCAGGAGGAACGGGTCGAAAAGGACGGCGCGGAGATCGTCACGCTATCCTGCGGCCAACTGGGCGAACTGAATGCGCAGGACCTCCAGACCGCGCTCCGCCAGGTACCGGGCGTGACCATATCAAGATACTCCCCCATCGGCAGCTACGGCGGCGCGCAGGGCGGAAGCGTCTACATCCGCGGACAGGGCGCGGCCCGCCCCGGCGGCGAGATCAGGATGTACACCGACGGCGTCCCGAGGGAGTCGGGCGTCTGGGGACACCCGCTCATGGACTCCGTCCCCGTCGACTTCGCGGACTCCGTGCAGGTCGCGAAGAACCCGTCCCCCGGACGCTACGCCGGCACCTTCGGGGCGGTCGACGTCGAGACGCGCCGCCGCCGCGAGGACGGCTACGAGGGCGAGCTGGGCCTCGCGTACGGACGCTTCAACACGCTCCTTTCGTCGGTTTCCGCCGGAATGAAGGACGGCGCCTTCGACGCCTACGCAGGCCTTTCGTACAAGCGCTCGGACGGCGTGAGGAAGCACAACGACGCCGAGATGGCCACGGCGTTCGGACGCGTCGGCGCGGAGCTCTCGGAGTACGAGCGGCTTTCGTTCGTCTACCAGCGGACGGACAGCAGCGTCGAAGACCCGGGCGCCAGGCACACCCCGACGCCGTACTACGACCGCTTCGACCTCGCCACCGACCTATACACTCTGCGCTTCGACACCGACCGCGACTTCATCAAGGGCTACTCGCTCCTCTACTTCGAGCACGGCGCGATCGAGTGGCGAAAGGACCACCTCTCCGACGGCGTCCTCACATCCCCCGCAGGCACGGCGGACACCACATGGCTCAACTGGGGCACCAGGAGCCGCTACGAGATCTCGCCCATCGAGGAGTTCACGCTCGTCGCCGCCCTCGACGCCGCCAGCGAAGGCGGCCATACCGCCAACGTCCGGTTCTCAGACAACAGGAAGGTGTTCGGGTACGCGGCGCGGTTCGTCACCGTCTCGCCGTACGCCGGCGCGTACGGGGACATCTCGCTTGGCGAGGACTTCACGCTGACGCCCTCCGCCGGCGCGCGCGCCTACCTCCACAGCGTCTACGACACCGAGTGGGGCCCCGAGGCCGCAGTGAAGCTGGCTTGGCGCGAAACGCTCGAGCTCTTCGCCAACGCTTCGCGCGGCGTCCACTACCCGGGCATCTACACCCGCGCGATGGCGGACGACTTTGCGCGCCACACGCTCGACGCGGAGACGATGGACTACTTCGCCGTCGGCGCGAAGGCCATGGCCGGTGACGACTTCGACGCGATCCTCACGTTCTTCCACACGGAGGTCGCGAACCGCATCGAGCGCACCGCGACGACATACATAAACTCCGGCGACATGAGGGCCTCCGGCATCGAGGCAAGCGCGCACTACCGCCCGGTCAGCGACGTCTCGCTCTTCCTCGGCGGCGCATGGACCTCCGCCGAGACACATCCCGCCACGCGCCTCCCGGAATGGACGATGTCCGCCGGATGCACATGGAAGGTCTGCGACTACCTGAAGTGGACCGTGGACGGGCAGTACATCGGCTCCATGTACGCCTACTCCCCGCGCGCGGCGGCGGAGCGCGCCGCGCCGGGCAAGGTGGACGACGCGTTCGTGTTCAACACGCGCCTCGCCGTCCCGCTGGAGTCGTTCACTCCCGTCTCGGGCGAAATCTACGTCTCGATTGAGAACTTCACCAACCAACACTACGAGTACTACCCCGGCTACCCGATGGGCGGGACGATGGCCTACGTCGGATTCCGGGTGAAGTTCTGAGAGCCGGCGCCTACGACTCGTAGATCACGCGGTAGCCGATCTTCTTCGCGAGCGCCTCGACGTCCTTCTTGAAGTCGCCGAGGAACGTGACGCGGTGCCAGCCCCAGAGGTCCCAGAGCTTGTACGACCGCTCGAAGTCGCCCGTCAC
>Ga0310695_10015787_pt1 | contig 10007 bp, 5 predicted proteins | sample RumenRJG_04DNA_FD_203882 | JGI IMG/M metagenome (GOLD analysis project Ga0310695, IMG submission 203882) | Bovine rumen microbial communities from Lethbridge, Alberta, Canada - RJG_04 (v2) (version 2) | ecosystem: Host-associated > Mammals > Digestive system > Stomach > Rumen | place: Canada... | reverse complement strand
TTCCTTATCTGTTCCTCCGTTTCCCAAATCCCAAATTCTATAGTCCTCCAACTCCTATTCCCATATATAATATAAGGTATAGGCAAACCCTGCCACAGCTGCCAGCATGACCAGAATGCCAATCGCCCTATTCAGCCGTACGACACTGCTCAGGCGGAAGCGCATCCTCACACGGTCTATCGCTCCCGAAAGACAGAACCACCAGAGGCAGGCACCCACCACGATGGCGGCAAAACCAAAGATGTACTCCAGACCATACTCGGGACGGATGAAGCCCACGCTGTCAAAGAGCGCAATGAAAAGCACGATGACAAGCGGATTGCTGATGGACACGAGAAAGCCCGTGAGCATATTGTTAGCAAGCGTGCCGCGGCTATGGCTGGGCGAAGTCATATCATGCGGCCTGGCTTTGTAGGTGTACAGGCCAAAGAGGAAGAGCATGATGCTCCCGCCAAGCTTGAAGTAGTCCACCGACGGCGAATTACTGAAGAATTCCATCACGGCATGCATACCGAGGGCGGTCAGGATGGCATAGAGCAAATCACTCACCACAGCCCCAAGACCCGTGACGAAACCATACCAACGACCCTTGTTCAGTGTCCGGCGAACAGCCAACACACCCACAGGGCCCATCGGCGCACTCGCGATGATGCCCACAATCAGTCCTTTGACCACAAGGACCATCGTATTTATCGGGTTCAAAAGCATATTAGGCTGCAAATTTCGCGTTTTTTTTCGACTTATGACACTTTTTTCGGGAAAAAGTGAGGAATTATCCGAGGAAATGCCTACCTTTGTAGAGAACAATCCCCAACAAACAACATAATCATATTCAACATGGAAAAGAAACCTTATGTAATTGGCTTGGACCTGGGCGGAACCAACTCGGTGTTCGGCATCGTGGACGGAAAGGCCAATGTGGTGGCCAGTGTATCGGTCAAGACGCGCGGTCACGGCACTGCCGAGAACTATGTGAACAACTGCTGCGAGGCACTGCAGACCATCATCAGCCAAGTGGGCGGAATCGAGAAGATTCAGGCCATGGGCATCGGTGCACCTAACGGAAACTATTACTCGGGCAGCGTGGAGAACGCCCCCAACCTGGAGTGGCGGGGTATCATCCCCCTGGCCAAGATGTTCAGCGAGCGTCTGGGTATCCCCGTGGCACTGACCAACGACGCCAATGCTGCCGCTATCGGAGAAATGGCCTACGGCGTGGCCAAAGGCATGAAGAACTTCATCATGATCACCCTGGGCACAGGTGTGGGCAGCGGCATCGTCGTGAACGGCCAGCTGGTATATGGCAGCGACGGATTTGCAGGAGAGCTGGGCCACGTAGTTATTGACCGCAGCAAGAGCGCACGCGACTGTGGTTGCGGCCGCAAGGGCTGCCTCGAGGCTTACTGCTCCGCTACCGGCATGGTGCGCACGGCACTCGAGTGGATGGCCATCCGCACCACCCCATCAACACTGCGCGATATCCCCTTCGACAAGCTGGAAGCAAAGGACATCAGCATCGCAGCCTCACAAGGCGACTTCATGGCCAAGGAAATCATGAACTACACCGGCGACCTGCTGGGCAAGGCATGTGCCGACTTCTGCAACTTCAGCAGCCCCGAGGCATTTATCTTCTTCGGAGGTCCCACGAAGGCCGGCGACCTGCTGATGAACCCCATCCGCAAGGCATACGATGAGAACGTCCTGATGAACTTCAAGGGCAAAGCCAAGCTGCTTCTCTCCGAGCTGGACGGCGCCAGCGCTGCCGTGCTGGGTGCAAGCGCACTGGGCTGGGAACTGTAATGTAAATAGACATTCGTACGGCACATCGCCGTGACATCCTGCAAAGTGCAATTTGTCTTTTCGTGACAAATTGCACTTTTTTCTGTTTTGATTATCATTTTGTCGGGCAAAAGTTTTTATGGTTTGTTAATTTTACTTAACTTTGCAACATCAATGTATGACTCGAACATTTAAATTACCTTTATTAACCACTATCAAACACTGGCAACTTATGAAAACCAATGCCAAACATTACCTTTCCCTGGGCGTAGTCACGGGCTGCATGCTGCTTGCTGCATGCGTGGACGACAGCTACGACCTGGAAGACGTCGACTGGACGATAGGCAGCAACGTAGACCTGAAACTGCCCTATTGCAGCACAGACAGCATCCTTCTGCGTAACATCATGGACCTGGAGGAAGACGGCGTGGTGCAGTACGTATGGAGCGATGAACTGCAGGACTCCATCTTCTGCGTCAAACAGAGTGGCAAGGCAGACATTCAGCCTGTGAATGTCGAAGACATCCGCATCCGCAAACCGGAGATTGAAAACATCAATGCCACGGTTCCCCTGGACCTCTTCCACAAGATCAACAGACGGAAGATTAACGTGCCCATCACCGTTCCCGGCGGAGGAGGCACAGTGAATGTGAATGTCCCGGACAAGGAGTACTTCTATGTCATCCAGGCTGGCTCGGCCGTCAACCACATTGAGGAGAATGCCCAGGCACGGGACATCAACCGCGACGTGGTTAGCATCGAGAGCGTCACCATCAAGGAGAACACCGCAACGCTGGAGATGGAGGTCGTGGGCTTGCCCGACTTTGTAACCCACATCTATCTGAACGATCTTACGCTGGAATATCCAAAGGGCCTGCAGATAAGCAAGGTGGTCTTCCGTGGCAATGAAATCGCTCCAGGCCGTATTGCGAACAATCAGATTAAGCTGACCATCGGCGAGACACGAGTGCCCATCGCCGAGAAGCTGAAGCTGACCATCTCCTTCACCGGAATCACCGAAGGCGAGGATTTCGTCTTCGACAAGAATGCCCACACGGCCACCATCAAGGGCGGTTTCTCCGTCACCGGTTCGTTTGGCCTCAAGACAGCCGAGTTCGATGCAGATGGGATCGCAGCAGCCATCAATGCACTCCCAGCTGAGGACATCGCCGAGATTCAGGCCACCAAGACGCTGGACAAGGTGATGCCCGAGAACATCACGTTCAACGGCAGTGCCAGCTTCGACCGCGACATCGAGGTGGATACGTTCACGGGCGAACTGCGCCACGAGGTCAGCAATATCGACCCCATCATGTTGGATGACCTGCCCAACTTCCTGAACGACGACGAAGTGATACTCGACTTGGAGAATCCCATTCTCTTCCTCAAGGCCAAGAGCCAGATTCCGGCCACAGCCACTACGAGCATCACCGTGAAGAACGTGGAGCGTGGCATCAGCATCACCGCGCCGAACATCTCGGTGGTGGGAGATGCCACAGGCGCTTACGAGAACCAATACTATCTGGCCGACAATCCTGCCAAGTATCTGCCCAGCGACTACAGCCATGCACAGCGCATCACGACCACAGGCAACAAGGTCAGCGAGCTCATCCGCAAAATACCTCACCAAATAGATATCGAAGTGGCTGCCGTCACCCTACGCGCCGAGAACCTCAGTGTGACACGCAACTATGAGATCGATGTCGAGTATGAAGTGTTTGCCCCCATTTCATTCGGCAAGGACTTCCTGCTCGTATACCGCGACACCGAGCGTGGCTGGGCAGACGACATCGAGGACATGGAGGACGTTGACTTCGGCTACTTGCAGCTCACCGCCAAGGCATTCAGCGACCTGCCCGCCACCACGACGCTCAAGCTGACACCCATTGACGAGAACGGCATGGCCATCCCGCAGTTAGAGGTGAACACTATCAGCGTGCCGGCTAACGCCAACGGTGCCGACGTCACCTTCACCATCAAGCCCAAGACGGGCTACACGCTCAACGACATTCTGAACGGCAACGAGCAGAAGGGGGTAAAGAAGATTGACGGTGTTCAGTACGAAGCCCGACTCGCCGGCACCAGCTCCGGCGGTACGCTCAAGCGCAAAGCCTACATGATACTGCGTCAGATGCAGGTGACCATCAAGGGAGGAGTAACCATTGACGCTAATTAATCCAAGACCACATAACAGAACATACATCATTATGAAAACGACACTCAAATCCATAATAACTGTCTGTGCCTTGGTAGTCAGCGGAAGCACCCTCGCACAGAACCTCAACAGTGCCTATTTCCTGGACGGATATGCCTACGGCCACGAAATGAACCCAGCCAAGGAGTACGACCGTAAGGGCTATATCAGTTTCCCCGTCCTGGGCAACATCAACATGGCCTTCCGCGGCAACGTCGGCGTGAAGGACTTCTTTTACAAGAATCCCAACGGCAGCGGACTCGTGAGCTACCTCCACCCCAGCATCACATCCAAGGAGGCCATGGGTGCCTTCCATGACAAGAACAAGCTGCTGATGGATGCACGTATCGACATTCTCAGCGTGGGTTTCCATGCCTTCAAGGGTTACAACACGATTACACTGGGGTCTCGAGCCAACATCGGACTTAACGTCCCCTACGAACTGTTCGACCTGACGAAGAATCTCACGAACAGGAACTACGACATCAGCGAGTTTGGTGCCACGGCCATAGCATGGGGCGAACTGGCCCTGGGCCACAGCCACCAGGTCAATGATGCATGGCGCGTCGGCGGCAAGGTAAAGTTCCTGCTGGGCGGTGCATACGCAAAGATGAAGATGGACAATCTGAGCCTCGACCTCTCGAACGACAACCAGTGGATCGCCAACGCCAATGCCACGATGGAGGTTGGCGTGAAAGGCTTCACCTGGGGTGATACAGAGACCAAGGAATACAAGAACCAGTACCCCGGCCACATGACATACCAGCAGCTCGACCTGGACAACGCTGATGTTGACGGCAGCGGCCTGAACGGCTTCGGAATGGGATTTGACCTGGGTGTGGAATGGGACATGGAAAAGCAGGAACTCGTGGACGGACTGAAGCTGAGTGCCTCGCTGCTCGACTTGGGCTTCATCAGCTGGAGCGACGTGGCCATTGCCCAGAACAAGGGAGACGCCTTCGTCTTCAACGGCTTCCATAACATCCAGGTGAGCGACGGCCCGGGCGAACCTCTTGACGAACAGGCCGACGATCTGGGCGACCGCCTGAGCGACCTGTACAGCCTCCAGGACGGCGGTTCGGGCAGCAAGACAACCGGACTGGGCGCCACCCTCAACCTGGCAGCCGAATACGCGCTTCCCTCCTATCGTCACCTGAAGTTTGGTCTCTTGAGCACCACGCGTCTGCAGGGCGTATATAGCTGGAACGAGGAGCGGCTGGCCGTCACGCTGAGCCCTGCCAAGATGTTCGAGATGAGCTGCAATGTCGGCGTCGGCACACTGGGGGCCAACCTGGGTTGGGTAATCAACTTCCACCCGCGCTCCTTCAGTCTGTTCATCGGTTCGGACCATTGTATCGGCAAGTTCTCCAAGCAGATGGTTCCCCTGCGCAGCAACTACGACTTCTGCATGGGCATCAACATACCTTTCGGCAAAAGCCGCATAGAATAAAGCCCACCGCCACAGTGCAAGATATCCCCGAGGGGGAGACGGACCTTCATCACGTCCGCCTCCCCCTCGGCGTTTTATGACATGGAGCAATCCTCTGGCTGGCATACCACCTGGAAAACGGTGGAGTGCCACCAAACATTTGGTGGAGTGCCACGGAAAGTTTGGTGGAGTGCCGCGGGAAAGTTGGTGGTATGCCGCCCGTTTCTCCCCCATTCTCTCCGCTTCGTAAAGCCGGCATGCAGAAAATTATGAATTATGAACTATGAATTATGAATTAATTATTGTACCTTTGCATGCAGAAACGACAATACCCCATCAAGGACATGACGATTACATTCTTCAAGACACCCGCCGGCACGATTATTGCCACTCAGAGCGGGCATGCACTCACAAGCGAGGAGCAAGAGAAACTATGTTGGCTTTATGGCGAAGCCACGGTCATCAATGCAGAAAGCGTAGATGGCTACTTCGTGGGCCCACGCCGCGAAATGATTACTCCATGGAGCACCAATGCCGTTGAGATCACCCAGAACATGGCCCTCAGCGGCATTGTGCGTATCGAGGAATACTTCCCCGTGGACAGCGCCGACGCCGAATACGACCCCATGCTGCAGCGCATGTACAAGGGGCTCGATCAGGACATTTTCCGCGTCGATATCGAACCCGCAGCAATACAGCATATCGACGACCTCGACAGCTACAATGAGCAGGAGGGGCTGGCTCTCTCGCCCGAGGAAATCCAATACCTGCACGATGTGGAGAGGCAGCTGGGACGCAAGCTCACGGACAGCGAGGTCTTCGGCTTTGCCCAGATCAACAGCGAGCACTGCCGCCACAAGATATTCGGCGGCACATTCATCATCGACGGGGAGGAGAAGCAGAGCAGCCTCTTCCAAATGATTAAGCGCACCACGCAGGAGAACCCTCACCGAATCATCTCGGCCTACAAGGACAACGTAGCCTTTGCCGAAGGGCCTGTGGTGGAACAGTTTGCACCGGCCGACCATTCGACGAGCGACTGGTTCCGCATAAAGGATATCGAGAGCGTCATCAGCCTGAAGGCCGAGACACACAACTTTCCGACCACCGTGGAGCCATTCAACGGTGCCTCCACCGGCACGGGCGGCGAGATACGCGACCGCATGGGCGGCGGCACAGGCTCATGGCCCATCGCCGGCACCGCTGTATATATGACCAGCTACCCCACTCCCCGACAGGGAGCCATGCCTCCCCGTCCCTGGCTCTACCAGACACCCGAGCAGATTCTCATCAAGGCTTCCAACGGTGCCTCAGACTTCGGCAACAAGTTCGGACAGCCGCTTATCACGGGTTCGGTGCTCACCTTCGAGCACGAAGAGAACGGCGAGCAATACGGCTACGACAAGGTAATCATGCTGGCTGGCGGAGTGGGCTACGGCACACGGCGCGACTGCCTGAAGAAGGAGCCTCAGAAGGGCAACAAGATTGTCGTCGTGGGTGGCGACAACTATCGTATCGGGCTCGGTGGAGGCAGTGTCTCCAGCGTGGACACCGGTCGCTACAGCAGCGGCATCGAGCTGAACGCCGTGCAACGAGCCAATCCTGAGATGCAGAAGCGCGCCAACAACCTGGTACGTGCCCTGTGCGAGGAAGACGTCAACCCCGTAGTCAGCATTCACGACCACGGATCGGCAGGCCACGTGAACTGCCTCTCCGAGCTGGTGGAGGAATGCGGCGGCCTTATTGACATGACCAAGCTGCCCATCGGCGACCCGACACTCTCGGCCAAGGAAATCATCGCCAACGAAAGCCAGGAACGCATGGGCCTGCTCATCGACGAGAAGCATATCGAACACGTCCGCCGCATTGCCGAGCGCGAGCGAGCTCCGCTCTACGTGGTGGGCGAGACCACGGGCGATGCCCACTTCGCCTTCCAGCAAGCCGACGGCGTGCGCCCATTCGATCTTGACGTAGCTCAGATGTTCGGCCACAGCCCCAAGACAGTAATGCGTGACGAGACTGTGGAGCGGCACTATGCTCCGGTAGATGCCAAGAGTCTTGACGTATCTGAGAAACTAAACGCCTACATCGAAGGCGTGCTCTCGCTGGAGAGCGTGGCCTGCAAGGACTGGCTCACGAATAAGGTGGACCGTTCCGTGACGGGTAAGGTGGCGCGCCAGCAGTGTCAGGGAGAGTTGCAGCTGCCGCTCTCCGACTGTGGTGTGGTAGCCCTCGACTACCGTGGCCGCAAGGGTATTGCCACCGCACTGGGCCATGCGCCCCAGGCTGCACTTGCCAGCCCCGCAGCCGGCAGCGTGCTCAGCGTGGCCGAATCGCTCACCAATCTCGTATGGGCACCGCTGGAGGAAGGGCTCGACAGCGTCAGCCTCAGCGCCAACTGGATGTGGCCGTGCCGTGCCCAGAAGGGCGAGGATGCCCGCCTCTATCAGGCCGTCGAGGCACTAAGCGACTTCTGCTGCCAGTTGGAGATTAATGTGCCCACGGGCAAAGACAGCCTCTCCATGACCCAGAAATACCCTGACGGTACCAAGATTATCTCTCCGGGAACCGTCATCGTCTCCAGCGGCGGACAGGTATCCGACATCCGCAAGGTGGTGAGTCCCGTGCTCTCCGCAGAGCCTAAGAGCGCCCTCTACCACATCGACTTCTCGTTTGACGCCCTGCATCTGGGTGGCAGTGCGTTGGCACAGAGCCTGGGACGCGTAGGCTCCGACGTGCCCACGGTGCAGAATGCCGAATATTTCCGCGATGCATTCAATGCCGTGCAGGAGTGCGTGCGCCATGGCCTCCTGCTCGCCGGACACGACATCAGCGCAGGCGGCCTCGTCACCACTCTGCTCGAAATGTGCTTTGCCAACACGCAGGGCGGACTGAAGATAAACCTCGTGAACTATGCCGAGGAGGACATCACGAAGATTCTCTTCGCCGAGAATCCAGGCGTAGTAGTCCAGGTAAGTTCCCGTAACGAAGAAGCCTTCAAGAAGACACTCGAAGAGGCCGGCGTAGGCTACATCTATATCGGAGTGCCCATGCGCGAACGCTACCTGCACATCCGTAAGGGCGATTTCGAGCAAACACTCGACATTGACATGCTGCGCGATGTCTGGTACGAGACCTCACGGCGCCTGGACCGCAAGCAGAGCATGAACGGAAAGGCCGACGAGCGCTTCCGGAACTACAAGCTGCAGCCGCTCCAGTGGCTTCTTCCGAAATCCTTTACCGGAAAATTCGCCCAATACGGAATCAATCCCGACCGACGCACACCGAGCGGCCTCCACGCCGCCATCATCCGCGAAAAAGGTACCAACGGCGAACGCGAGATGGCCTATATGCTCTATCTGGCCGGTTTCGACGTGAAAGACGTAATGATGACCGACCTTATCGCAGGGCGTGAGACGCTGGACGATGTGAACTTCATCGTCTTCTGCGGCGGTTTCTCGAACAGCGACGTCCTCGGTTCGGCCAAGGGATGGGCCGGTGCCTTCCTATACAACCCCAAGGCCAAGGAAGCCCTCGACCGCTTCTACAGCCGCCCCGACACGCTCTCTCTCGGTGTCTGCAACGGATGCCAGCTCATGGTGGAGCTGGGACTTGTTCAAAGTGCAAGCCCTACAGGCAAATCCCCCAAGATGCTCCACAACGACTCGCACAAGTTCGAGTCGGGCTTCGTGGGCCTCACCGTGCAGCCCAACCAGAGCGTGCTGCTGGGCAGCCTGAGCGGCTCGAAACTGGGTATATGGGTGGCCCACGGCGAGGGCAAGTTCTCACTGCCCGGCCGGGAAGAAGACTACAGCATCGTGCTCAAATACAGCCACACGGGTTATCCCGCCAATCCCAACGGCAGCGACTATTCTGCTGCGGGCATTTGCTCGCCCGACGGACGCCATCTGGCCATGATGCCCCATCTGGAACGCGCCTTCTTCCCCTGGCAGTGTGGCTACTATCCCGAATCGCGCCGGCTGTCCGATGAAGTGACACCCTGGATCGAAGCCTTTGTCAATGCCAGAAAGTGGGTGGAGAGGCAGAAGAAGGATTAGGGATTAGAGATTAAGGATTAGGGCAATGTTTGAAATGTTCTTCACCTTCATGCGCATCGGCCTCTTCACTATCGGAGGAGGCTATGCCATGATACCCCTCATCGAAGAGCAGGTGGTGAGACGCAAGCAGTGGCTCACTGCCGAGGAACTCATCGACCTGATAGCCGTGGCACAGTCCTGTCCCGGCATCTTCGCCGTGAACATAAGCATCTTCGTGGGCTATCGCCGCCAGGGCATACGGGGAGCATTCCTGTGTGCCCTCGGCGCCGTGCTCCCCTCGTTCCTCATTATCCTGGCCATCGCGCTTGTATTCCACCAGTTCCGTGACAACTGGGTGGTGGAGCGCATTTTCCGCGGCATACGTCCCGCTGTGGTGGCACTCATTGCCGCACCCGTCTTCCGCATGGCCCGCAGCGCGCGGATAGACCGCTACAATGCATGGATTCCCATTGCCTCCGCCATTGCCATCTGGCTTTTAGGCGTCAGCCCCATCTATGTCATCCTGCTCGCTGCCATCGGCGGTTATGCATACGGACAATATATTAAG
>Ga0310695_10015784_pt1 | contig 10008 bp, 12 predicted proteins | sample RumenRJG_04DNA_FD_203882 | JGI IMG/M metagenome (GOLD analysis project Ga0310695, IMG submission 203882) | Bovine rumen microbial communities from Lethbridge, Alberta, Canada - RJG_04 (v2) (version 2) | ecosystem: Host-associated > Mammals > Digestive system > Stomach > Rumen | place: Canada... | reverse complement strand
CTTATTCAACCCGCTTAAAGCACATCCAATGGACAATGGGAAGAACTGGTATTCTTACTCCAGTAGCAGTATTTGACCCTATTGATATTGATGGCTCAACAGTAGAAAGGGCATCTCTTCATAATGTAAGTGTTATGAGAGAAATTCTTGGTGATTGTGCTTATGTAGGTGAACATCTTCAGGTTTATAAAGCAAATCAAATTATTCCTCAAATTGCGGAGGCTGGACCAAAATATGATTACGGTTATGTCATTGCTCATGGTGGAGTATCTGCTAATGATGCTATCGAAAGGTGTCCTATATGCGGCAGTGATGTTGAATATATAACCAGTGATGATGGAGTAATTAACGCGTATTGTAACAATCCTCTCTGCGAAGGAAAATTAATAAATAGACTTGAGCATTTTTGTGGAAAGAAAGGTCTTGATATTAAAGGATTATCTAAAGCTACCTTTCAAAAATTAATTGATTGGGAATGGATAAAAAATATTGAAGATATTTTTTATCTCTCTAATTATAGAAATGAATGGATCAAAAAACCTGGTTTTGGAATTGCTTCTGTAGATAAAATCTTAAAATCAATAGAAGAGCATAAACACACGACACTTGATGCCTTTATATCTGCTATTGGTATTCCTTTAATTGGGCGGGCAGTAGCTAAAGATCTAATTAATTATTTTGAAACATATGAAGATTTTCGTAATGCAGTTAATGATAAAGATTATCATTTCTATAACCTAAATAATTTTGGTGAAGAAATGGATAATAGTATTAAAAATTTTGATTATACAGAAGCAGATAAAATTTTTAAACTTTTAATCTTTGAAAGCCGTATTGTAAACAACAATAAAATAAATGATAATCTTGCAGGAAAAACTATTGTTATTACAGGAAAACTTACAAATTTTAAAAATAGAGCAGAATTAAAATCAGTTATTGAGGCACATGGCGGTAAGGTGGTTGATTCAATTTCAGCAAAAACTGATATTCTTATTAATAATGATGTAAATAGTACATCATCTAAAAATAAAGCCGCGCAATCACGCAACATACCAATCATTTCAGAACTAGATTTTATACAGCAATATATTGAAAATTAAGAAAATTTTTTATATAATATATAATGTAAGCAAGAGAAATAAAAAATATAAATAAATATTTTTCTTGACTTCATAAAAAATTTTTGATATAATATAATTATAAAAGATGATCTCATCTAAAAATAATAAATTAATTTAAACACAAGGAGAAAAAAATTATGTTGAAAGAAAATAGTAAAATTGTTTATGATTTTGTAAAGGCTCATGATGGTGAAGATTTCACAGCACAGGATATTGCAGACGCCACTGGACTTTCTGTTCGTTCTGTTAACGGTATTGTAACTTCTGCTTTCCAGCGTCATAAGGATAAGGACAAGAATGAAGTTCCGCTTATGGTTCGTGTTCCAGCAGAGATTGAAGATCCTGAAACTGGACTTCATAAGGCAATTAAGTTCATCCAGCTGACGGATGCCGGCCGCGAGTTCGACCCTGACGCCGAAGAGTAATTTTTAATTAGATTTTTGTGAGGGTTAGATAAAATATCTAACCCTTTTTGTATTGGAGAAAAAATGGTATTATTCATATATGGTATGAGCTTTATTTTTATAATCTGCGGATTGTTTTTCTTTTATAAAGCCAATCAAATAAGAATTATTAAAAATAAATAGCAATAGACTTATTCATAGAATTTACAAAAGTGTATTCATGAATAGGAAATAAAAATAGAAAATCTTATTGATTTAAATCGTAAAAAAGAAAGATAGTTACAAAAAGAATATATTTAGTATGAGCAAAATCTAAAGCAAACTTTTGATTAGAAAAAACTTAAAGAGAAATAGGAAATTTAGGATTATTTTAATAGATAGAAAGAAATTATTAAAATAAATATTGAAAAAGCAAATAGTTAGGCTTAGTAGGAAATTGCAAATATTCATACAGATTTAAATAAAATTAGGGAATCCGCACAAAAAGAAAAATAGCAAATACAAAATGATTTAAATAAATTAAAGGCTTCATTAAGTGCAGGTGTTGAAGCGCGTCTCCGCGAACAAGAGAAAAAAGAAAAAATTAATTTTTATAAACTCTCAATTTCTGATGCCGATTTATCTGACGTAAAAATGTTAGAAAATTTAAAAGCATCTTTTCATAAACCTATTGTTTTAAGTAAACTTATATGGACTCAATATTTTCAAAAACAAATGACTTAGCTTTGTGATAGAGTATTTGGTAAAAAAATAGTTTGTGGAATTTATAAAATTACAAATCTAATTACTGAACAATGCTATATTGGACAAAGCGTAAACATTCAATAGAGAATGAAACAACATTGTAAATGCGGTTTGGGCATTGAAGCTTCTTCTACTAATAAATTGTATAACTCTATGCAAAAAGATGGAGTATGGAATTTTAGTTTTGAACTATTAGAAGAATGTCCTCGTGAATTATTAAATTAGAAAGAAGCATTTTGGATTGATACATATAGTAGCAATATTTATGGATTAAATACTATGAAAGGAATAAAAACATGATTAAAGTATTTACTTTAAATAAAAATAAAAAAATAGAATTAACAGAAAAAGAATTAAAATAGTTACTAGATCAGGTGTATTGGGAAGGATATAGAGATAATAATAAATCATCTTGGACTTACACAACTCCATTAACTTATCCTTATTATTCAAATATAACAACAACAACAGCAGATTCAATTACTTTAGGATCAACTATAAAGGGGAATGAAATAAAATGAAATTTGAAAATACAGAAGTATGGGGTTTTGAACATGCTTTTAGAGGAATGAGGAATCCTAAAAATAGTTGGGATAAAAGCGATAGTATTTTTTCTATATCTAATTTAGATTATTATGAAGGCGATATGGATGTTGCTAATAAATGGGTTGCTGCGACACACCCAGAATTAAATTGGCCTGAAGAATTTACCAATGAAGGTTATGAATTATCAGAGGAATATGATAAACAATTACTTAAAAATGGCACATTAAAAATAGATGCTGTTAACAATGTTGGTAGTTTTGCTATGATTGGACCTAATGATATGAAACTTGCACAAACTCTTATTAAAGGCGGGTCTGAACATAGAAAATTTTTACGTCAGATTTGTGTATCAGTTGATATTACAGCGCCGCTTTATTTCTTCAAGGAATTCGATACCTACAAAATTGGAACCACCGCCAATAGTACGTCAACTATGCATAAATTAACAAGTAAACCTATCACTCTTGATTGTTTTGAAACAGATGATATGAATTCTGATTTAATATATTACAGTATCCCAGAATATGCGGGTGGACCAGCAGAAAATACAATAGAAATGTTATCAGACTTCATGATTGAACAACTTGAGTTTCTTCGTCAAAAATATTTTGAAACAAAAGATAAAAGATATTGGAAGGAATTAGTGCGGTGGCTACCCGAGAGCTGGTTACAAACCAGAACCTGGACAGCAAATTATGAAGTCATTCATACTATTGTACATCAGCGAAAAAATCATAAATTAAATGAATGGAGCGGACAGGATGACCCATCCAAAATAAATTTTATTAAATGGGCGAGAGAATTGCCATATGCTCAATATTTTATTTTTGATGATGAAAATATTCCTTTTCAATTTGAAAAATAAAAAATAAAATGATATAATATATTTATAAGATAAAAAATATATTATAAAAAAGGAATTTAAATTATGACAAATAAAGAAGCATTTATTAAAATTATTCAGAAAGAAATTTTTGATAACGATGATATTTATGGAGAAAATTATGAGCAAGAATTTCCATTGGCTATGGCTTTTTGGGAAGATTTTAAAAATGGCAAATCTAAAAGTTCAGAAAAGATGACAGAAAACGGTGCTAAACTTCTTTCTTGGATGCAAGAAAATATTGATAAGATGTCTAATATTTTTACATCAAAAGAAATGGCAGAAGCACTTTTTACTAGCGGCCGCTCTGTTGCAGGATCTATGCGAAAGCTAATTAAAGATGGATATGTTGAAAAGATAGGAAAAGATCCTGTTCAGTACTCTTTAACAGAAGCTGGAAAGAGTTATCAATTTGAAAAATAAGAAAAAATTTGTTATAATATAATTAATAAAGTTAAGGAGAAAAATATATGAAACCGAACGCAAAATTTATTAACACAGAAAAAATTGAAGGATATGTTTATAGTACAGGTAGTAATTTTAATCAGCTTTCTGAAAGAGTATCTGGAGAAAATTCTAAGAATCCTGGTACTAAGTATATTGCAGGAGATCTTGACATTGTAGTAGATGAAGCTGGTCTGAATGTTGTAACAGTTCATTATACCTATGTAACTGCAACATATGCGAAGTCTGGTCAGACAAATAATACTTATATTGCTCTTAAGAAAATTATTGATAATCCAGATAAAACATGGATTAATGGCGGCAAGGAAAATGCTCTTAAAGTTCAGTGTACTGGAGTTTCTCTCGCGGTAAATGATTTTATTGCGGCAGATGGTTCAAAGGTAGCCGCCTTGAGGAATGAAAATGGTTTTTGTTCTATCGTAACTGAACTTGGAAAAGAAGATGAAAGAAATACTTTCTCAGCAGATATGCTTATCACAAAAGTAACTCATATTGATGCAAATGAGGAAAAGAATATTCTTGAAGATTTTTCAACAATTAATGGAGCTATTTTTGGATATGGCCCAGTTATTATTCCCGCTTCCTTTACAGTAAGAAATAAAATGGGAATGAGCCATTTTGAAAATCTGGATGCATCTCCTTCGAATCCTGTATTTACAAAAGTTTGGGGTCATATTAATTGTATGACAATCAAGACTGAAAAGAAAGAGGAATCTGCATTTGGTGAGGCGGCAGTTCAGACTTATGAACGTAAAAGTCGAGAGTATGTAGTTACAGGAACCTCTAAAGTACCTTATGATTTTGGAGATGAAGAAGTTCTTACAGTTGCAGATGTAAATAAGATGACGCAGGATAGACAGGTTATGCTTGCTGAGATTGAAGAAAGATATAATAAACGCAAGGCCGATAAAGCAGCTGGTGCTAATTTTAACGTAAATGCTGCAACCAAAGTAGCTCAGGAAGTACCTGAAGGAAAGTTTGTATTTTAATAAAAGGGGGATTAAAATTCCCCTTTCTTTATAGAAAGGATAAATTATGGCAGATATTGATATTTTTAGTATTTAGCCCCATCAGGTAAGTCGTAACCTTAGAGGATATTCGGTGTTTTTCTACGGAGAGCCAAAATCTGGCAAGACGACAACCGCCGCAAAGTTTGAGAAGAATCTTCTTTTAGCCTTTGAAAAAGGTTACAACGCAATTCCTGGGGTTATGGCACAGCCAATTAATAATTGGGCAGAATTTAGAAAAGTTCTTAGACAGTTAAAAGATCCAAAAGCAAGAGAAAGATTCTATACAATTACCATTGATACGGTGAATGTTTGCCGTGCGGTATAAGTAATTATACCCAACATTAGAGTAAAAACTGGAACCCTGAGATGGGAATCAGAGCGGAAGTTATATTAATAACACGCGCAACGCATAGGATTTAAATTTAAAGGAGGTTCGGCTCACTATGGGAAGAACAAAAAATTTTTCGGAAGAAATAGAAAAACAGGCAATTTTTAATTATATTGAAAAAAAACAAGGACTTGCAACGGCTGGAAAAGAGTTCGGAATCAGTCAGTATATGATGGAAAAAATTCTTAAAAAATATGGAATTTCAAAAAGGACTTATACAGAAGCTAAACAAGAAGGAAGAAAATATCCTTGTAATGATAATTTTTTTAAAATTCAAAGTCCAGATATGGCATATATTCTTGGATTCATTGCTGCAGATGGTTATATTTCTGCAAAAGAAAATTGTATATCAATAGAAATTTTACAAAAAGATAAAAATATATTATTTCAAATTGCAGAAAAAACAAATATCACTAGACCAATTTCTTTACAAACTCGAAATAATGGTTATGAAACAGCTACATTAAGAAATTGGTCTGCATCTTGGAAGCAAGATTTATCGCATTATGGAATTGTTAATAATAAAACTTTTACATTAAAGCCTCCAACATTATTACTTCCAGAATATAGAATTGATTATATTAGAGGTTATTTTGATGGAGATGGTAGTATTTCTACGACTAAAGCCAAAAACAGTAAAGGAATTATTTACAACAAAAATTCTTTTGAAATTGTAGGTGCATCTAAATCTGCAATAGACTGGATTAGAGAGGAATTAATCAATCATTATCATATTATTTTAAATAAACCTGAACATTATACCACAGACATTGGTACAATAATGTATAAAATTATTACGACTAACAAAAAAGAGATTCAAAAAATTTATAATTTATTTTATACCACAGACAGTGATCTATTTCTTCAAAGAAAAAAAGAAAAATTTGAAACAATTTTAAATATCCCACGAGACTCTAATTCTTCGATAGAAGAATAAAAGATATGCTGAACTTATACGAATAATGAAGTATAAGAACTAAAGGATAAAAAGCCTTTAGGATAACAAAATTTGAGACATCGCATATGATTATTGTACAAAATATATTTGTGATAATGCTCTCCGCCCAGATGGCGGATATGGTGTAGATAGTATTAGTGATATTCCCTTTGGTAAAGGATATACGCTGGTAGCAAAAGAATTTGATGAATGTCTTAGATCTATTGTTATGATGGATTACGGTCTTATTCTTATTTCTCATGCTACTGATAAAGTGTTTAAAGATGAAGCCGGAAATGAGTATAATAAAATTGTTCCAACTCTTGATAAAAGAGCAAATAATATTGTTGCTAGAATGGCAGATATTATTGGATATTCAAGAATTGTTACGGATAAAGATGGTAATAATTTAACTAAACTCTTTATGCGCGGCACTCCTCGATATGAAGCTGGTTCAAGATTTAAATATACTCCAGATTATATTGATTTCTCTTATGATAATCTAGTTGCCGCAATTAGTGATGCTATTGATCAGCAAGCCAAAGAAGATGGCAATGAATTCTTTACAGATAAGAAAAATAATCTTTATGAAGATACTACTAAAGACCTTAATTTTGATGAGCTTATGAAAAATTGTAATGCTTTAATTAAGGATATGATTGATAATAATTCTGATGAGATTTTCCAAAATTTCTATCAGCCTCGAATTGTTCAGATTACTGATCATTTCTTAGGTAGAGGTCAAAAAATGAGCCAGTGTTCTCGTGAACAGGTTGAAGCCCTTTCTTTGATCTATGATGATCTTCTCTTACTTTCCAAAGAAAGTCCATCAGAATAATTATATATTTTAAAGGACTTGTCAAAGAAGGAATTTTTTGACAAGTCTTCTTTTTTTTGTTATAATATAAATAGTAAAATATAAGGAGATGTGCAAAATGGCTCATCATTATGTAAAATGCCTATATTGTAATAAACAATTTGATAGAGATGTTGAACCAACAAAACAAGTCTCCTCACGTAGATATGCTCATATAAAATGTTGGGAAGAACATCAAGCTAATATGACTCAAGAAGAAAGAGACATAGAAGCTTTTTATAATTATACTAAAAATTTATTTGGAGAAGATTATAACTATATATTAACTAAAAAATTAGCTGAAAAATATGTTAAAGAAAACAATTTTACATACAGTGGAATGTTAAAAACTCTTAAGTGGTATTATGAAAAAGAAGGAAATTCAATAGAAAAAAGTAATGGCAGTATTGGAATTCTTCCTTATATATATCAACAAGCATTAAATTATTACTATGCATTATATCAAGCACAATTAATTAATAAAGAAAAGGATCTTTCAAATTTTATGTTGCCAAAAGAAAGAGTTATAACTATTGAGTCTCCACGAACATATACGCGGCCGCCGCATATGTGGTTAGAAGAGGAGGATAATGAATGAGTTCAAAATATTATGATGTTTCTGCTTGTATGCAAGTAATCGGAGATGTCTTTATAAATCCTTCTCTTTTAGACTTAGAAGAAAAATATAAATTTCATGAAGAAGATTTTTCTCAAGAGTTTCATAAGATTTTATTTGGTTCAATTTATAATCTCCATCAACTTGGAGCAAAACAAATATCTATTGAAGATATAGAAAAATATTTAGAGCAAAGACCAAAAAAATATGCTGTTTATAAAATAAATAAAGGTTCTGAATATTTAGAAAATATTAAAGAAATGTGTCAATTGGCAGCATTTGATTATTATTATAATCGAATGAAAAAAATGACATTATTTAGAATGTATAATCATATTGGAATGGATTTATCTTGGTTATATGATCCTGACAATATTTTAGATGCAAAGAAAAAAGAAGTTCAAGAAACTTGGTTTGACAATACTCCTATTAATGATATTGCTAATATTATTAATGATAAGATAGATGAAATTAAAGCTAAGTATGTTGATAATTCAGAAGATGGCGTTATTCAAGCGGGAAATGGAGCATTAGCACTTCTTGAAAGATTAAAAAATAATCCAGAAATTGGTTATCCTTTATATGGTAGATTAGTTAATGCTATTCATCGCGGCGCTAGATTAAAAAAATTTTATTTGCGGTCAGCCGCTACTGGAATCGGAAAGACGCGTTCTATGATAGCAGACGCTTGCTTTATTGCATGTAATAAAATTTATAATCTTGAAACTAGACAATGGGAAGACAATGGGACTCGTGAACCCACTCAATTTATTACAACAGAGCAGGAAGAAGATGAGATTCAAACCATGATGATTTCTTTTTTATCTGGTGTTAATGAAGATCACATCCTTGAAAACACATATGTCGGAGATGAGTGGGAGCGAGTAACCGAGGCTGCCGCCATTCTTGAAAAAAGTCCATTGTATATTAAAAAACTTCCAGATTTTTCATTACAAGATATTGAAAATACAATTAAATTTGGTATTCGTCAATATGACACTCGATATATTTTTATGGATTATATTCATTCAAGTATGAAAATACTTAGTGAGATTAGTTCAAAAGCTGGTGTTAAAGGACTACGAGAAGATAATATTCTTTTTATGATCAGTGTTCGCTTAAAAGATTTATGCAACCAATATGGTATATTTATTATGTCAGCAACTCAGCTTAATGCAGATTATGTATCTGCTCAACAGTATGATCAAAATCTTCTTCGCGGAGCAAAAGCAATTGCTGATAAAATTGACTGTGGTATGATTATGCTTCAAACTAGCCAAGACGACAGAGAATCTTTAAAAAATATTGTTAATTCTATGGGTATTGGAATGCCTGATATAAAAATTTCTGTTTATAAAAATAGGCGCGGCCGCTATAAAGATATATTACTTTGGTGTAAATCTAATCGAGGGTCTTGTCGTATTGATCCAATATTTATAACTAATTATAATTATGAATTAATTGATATAGAAGATTTAAAAATTAAAGTAACACCTAAAATTGAAAGTAGTGCATTTTAATATGAAAAAATATAAAAATCTTATTATAAATAGAATCTTATGTCCACATTTTTATTGGAAAACGGCAAGCCCATTTTTATATGGTTCTTTTGCTAGAGGTGTTATCGTTTGTAAGAGTTGTGGAAAAATAAAATTCATAGAACAATTAAAAGATTATGAAATTATTTTATAAAGGAGAATAAAATGAGTCTCGGTGGAGAATGGATTTCAGATCATATATATGAATTAGAACAATCACAAAAAAATTTTGAATTAATTCAAGCAAAAGCGGAAATTGAATCTTCAAAAAACATTTGGACAACAAAAGATGGTAAAAAAATAAATATTAATGAAATGGATGAATCCCATATCCTAAATTGCATTAATATGTTAAAAAGAAATCATTCTCCTTTTGCTAACTTATATATTCCTATGTTTCAAAAAGAATTAAAAAAGAGATATGAAAGTGCTTTTTAAGGAGAAAATAAATGACAAGAGAAGACTTTACAGAAGATGAATATGCTATATTAAAAATAATG
>Ga0310695_10015783_pt1 | contig 10008 bp, 8 predicted proteins | sample RumenRJG_04DNA_FD_203882 | JGI IMG/M metagenome (GOLD analysis project Ga0310695, IMG submission 203882) | Bovine rumen microbial communities from Lethbridge, Alberta, Canada - RJG_04 (v2) (version 2) | ecosystem: Host-associated > Mammals > Digestive system > Stomach > Rumen | place: Canada... | reverse complement strand
AAGGGGACAAGCTGAAAAAATGGGCCTATGACTGGCCCAATGAACCCGCAGACAACAGCGGCGGCTATCTTCTGCAGCAGTATTCCAATTATGAAGGTGAAGAGCCCTGGTTTTCGACGGAATACAGGCGCTTCAGGATCATGTCACCGTCGTATCCTACGGTCGGACAAGTCGAGTATATCTCCGACTATATGGTTATGGCGGAACACGCTGTTTACAGCGACGATGGAAAGGATCCGGACACTGGCAGGCATTATTCGGAGATCCTGGATCCGGATTCCTGGGAGGATATGTTCTGTCTGGAGGAGTACTTTGTCGAGTGGGACGGAGAAAGATGGAGCTTTTATATCATAAAGGACCGGGATGACCCCTGTCTTTACTGCGGCCCCATGTGGGATTTCGACCATTCTGCGGGCTCCATGATGTACGGGAATTATCCGGAGACGGCGGTCTCCACGCTTATGTTCCGCGACAGCCGCCACGGCTGGCTGCATAAGCTTCTTTCTCATGATGAGTTTACCGAAGAACTCTATACGCGCTGGAAAGAACGTATATCTCCTGCGGTACACGATTATCTGGACACCCGGCTTGAAAAAGAAGCGGCAGCCATTGAATCGGCTGCCTGCATGAACAATATCCGGAGGTCGAACGATGTTGATTACCGAGAAGTGACTTCAGCGCTGGCAGAATGGCTACAGCGCCGGGCGGACTTCCTGGACGATTATGTCGCAGAAAAGAAAAAAGAAAAGGGCCGGGATGACGCATCTGCATACTGCCGCGTGCTGTTCCGTTTCCCCTGGGGAAATATTTCTCATTATGTCCGGAGGGGAGAAAAGCTCGGCTACCTTCCCCTTCCGGAATACGGGGAGACGCAGGTCCCCGAAGAGGTTGAGAAAAATGAGATCACTGGCTGGAAGGACGAGGATGAAAAGGAGATCGGCCCGGATCTTGTGATCGACCGCGACCGTTCCTTTAAGCCCCTGTACCGGCAATGATCGTTATAGATCCGGCCGTCACTGCCTGAACAACGGGTCGTGACAGACTAAGGCTGCTGCAGGCGTGGCTGATCAGCAATGATCTCCATGCAGAGATCCTTCCAGGAACAGCCGGTGCAGCATGCCTCCAGCAGTTCCCCGGACATGGCGGGAATCCGGGAACTGTTCGCACCTAAAAAGCTTTCCGCTCCCAAAGAGCCTTCCACCCTCAAAGAACTGCCCGCCTCCAAAGAGCCTTCTGCTTCCAAAGAATTTCCTGCACCCGAAGAAGCTTGCGCTCCCATAGAATAATCAGACTCCCCGGATGCATTTCCGGGGAGTTTCCATATGACGGAGTCACCTGCAGCCAGGCCGGTCAGGGCCAGGAAGCGGGAATCAAACAGAGCAGGCATTTCCGAGTCGCAGCAACTGCCTGTGCAGTGCGGACAGGCGCCGCACAGATCGTCCACGCCCTGCGTGATCCGGACTTCGGCGCCGGATCCCTCCTGCAGCTGTGCGATCACTGCTTTCATTTTTTCATCAAAACGGCTGCTGTAGCCGTGTCCGCGGTAATTCGGGATACACAGAAAGTGATGCGGACGAAGATGGAGAATGGTTTTGTCTGTATTCATAGCAGTATAGTATTATCCGGAAAAAAACTGCGGCATCCGTGTGCCGCAGTTTTTGATTTTTATAGATTTTGCAATATATTCGTGATTGCTGTCGTGGGATACAGCGCAGGACATGCAGGCACGTTTTAACCTCAGATAGCGGGATTACTGGCGTACATGGTCTTGCGGATCGCTGTCTCCACGGGAAGGGCAACAATGATGACGGCTGCCATTTTGATAAAGTTGCCGGGGATAAAGGGAATGACGCATGCTGCAAGGGAGGCTTCGAGGGTCATTCCTGTGACGACCATGAACCAGACTGTGCCTAATGCGTAGAGGGCGATATTGCCGACGACCATGCCGATGATCATGAAGAGGATCTTTGCGGACTTCTTCGCAGTGTAACCGAACTTTTTATAGATCAGGCCGGTGAGCCATGCGCAGGGGATGTATCCGATGATGAATCCGCCGGTCATTCCAAGAACATTTCCCAGTCCGCCGGTCCAGCCCGCGAATACGGGAAGTCCGACCGCGCCCAGAAGGACATAGATCAGCTGGCTCAGTGCGCCCAGTGAACCGCCCAGGAGAACGCCTGCCAGCATAACGGCGAAGGTCGCCAGGGAGATCGGCACACCGCCTGCCAGCGGAATGGACAGAGGCGCCAGAACGCAGGTTATGGCGGCGCAGACTGCGCACAGTACCAGGTTTTTGGTATCGGAGATAGAAGTGTTCTGCTTCATGGTTTTTCTTCTTTCTGTAATTCGTCTTATATATGTGTTGGATGTTAGAGAATATATACAAGGGGACCCCGCATAGCTTATGTTATGACAAGAGAAGTAACAGCAGCATCCCCCTGTGTACTTCAAAAGCGAGTACAGAATACATTGGAATCCGCGAATTGTCAACTACAAAATCAATTTGAGTTAACAATTTGGCTGACGCCTTTGGTTAACGTAAACGATTTATCATGTGGACTAACAATCCTACATATAATCTCACCTTCGATTCCGAAATCTGCAAAGAAGAATGGATAATGTTTCTGCGATTTTTCCAAAAAGGATGATTCTGAGATTTGCTAAAAAAAAGAAAAGAAAAATAGAAAAGAAATATTACGAGATTTGCCCAAAAAAGATGTTGAAACTTGTCTGGATTTCCTGTATTATAGTTAAGGTTTCAATCGAAACGCGGATTGGGGGCGTAGCTCAGTTGGGAGAGCGCTACACTGGCAGTGTAGAGGTCATGGGTTCGAATCCCACCGTCTCCACGATAGCAGAAAACGTTGATTTTTACAGCGTTTTCTGCTATTTTTTACACTTTACAGTGATAAAGAGTCAGGGAGGACTCGCTTAAAAAGCTAACGCAAGTCTAACATGCTGTTTTAACAAGAAACACTTGAAAGAAATAGCAAACATGTACTCTAATGAATTGTTTGAATTGTTGCTGCAATTCAGAAATATTACTGGCAGATAGAACTGTTTGTGTTATTCTACTATCAGAGATAAAAACCCGCATAAAAATAGAGTAAAGCGCAAAAAGTCGGGTAGAAGCGCGGAAAGGTTGCACAGTGTGCGTTATGACACTGCAATCTTTCTGCGCTTTTTATTTTTTACAGCCTGCAAATAAAAAGTCAAGGCTGAAATGATGTACTTTGAAAATTTTATACAGGTTGAATAAAGGTATAAAAAGAAGGCCGCCAGAATGCCGGCCAGGCGACTTTGTAAAGAATCATGATTAGTTTTCGGCAGTCTCCGGATGCTCTGCCAGGTATTCCTTGACGCGGCCATAGTAGACGCGGAGGAACTTATTCGCACCGGCAGTCATGTAGACGTAATAAGGTTTTCCCTGAGAACGTTTCTTGTTCATGAATTCATAGACGGGATCACCTTGCGGAGCTGTCTTTATAAGGCAGTCCATGACCTGAAACAATGTCTTACGGAGTGGTGCAGAACCTCGCTTTGAAGTACGGACGCTTTTTTGTGCATAGGAGCCGGATTCATTCTTTCCGGGATCAACACCGGCAAAAGCGGTCAATGCACCTTTGTGGTTAAAACGAGTCACATCTCCGATTTCGGCTATCAGCTGAGGCCCAAGAGATGTGCCGACACCTTTCATGGCAAGAACGACTGGATACTCCGGAAGCCGAGATGCAATGTCGTTCATACGTGTACGTAATTCTTCAACAGCGGCCGAAGCGGTGTTTACCTGGTTCACTGCCTGACGGATGATGAACTTCGTCATAGCGTCTTTCGGAAGAACCGGAATGATGTTACGGATTGCTTCATAGATCTCGGCTGGTTTATTGGGCTGAAAGTTGTAGCCTTTACGGGAACACCATTTTTGATAATGGTCAGTAAACGCAGAAAGGGACATGCTGCGGATGCGATCTACATGCCAGTAGGTATCAACAAAATCCACCCATTTTTGAGATCCGTCGTCCCGTGCAGGACTGTCGAAAAAGGTATTGGCGCCGGGGAACGTCTGGTCAAGGAGACTGATGAGGTTGTTCTTCATCGCAGTCTTGAGCTTTGTGTAATACCCGAACTGCCGGTTCATGGTTTTGAGTTGGTTTCTTAATTCATCCATGAATCCATACTGCTTGAGCTTATTCCACTTGTCAAGCGTGTAGCGGGCAATCTTCACGGAATCGGCCTTGTCGGTTTTAACTTTACGAAGAGAGTCATTGTCAAAGTCTTTAATCAACTTCGGGTTTACGAGACTGACGAAGAGTCCGGCATCGGAAAGCCAACGGGCCATCGGTTCGTGGTAGCGGCCTGTGTACTCCATGACGATCCGAGTATCTCCTTCAAGAGAACGGATTTCATGGATCAGGTCATCGATCTGGTCAGATGTGTGTCGTACCTCGTGAGGACTTGAAACGATCTCCCCGAAAGGACGAAGGATCGTCACCATACTTTTGCCTTTAGAAGCATCAATACCTACAGCGTTCATTGTCCACCTCCTGAAATGATATGACACGGTAAATGTCAGCTTTACTCATTGCCTGTTCTATCTACTGGGGTGTGACACGAATGTACCGCAAGGGCAATTCAACCTGCATAAAACGAATGCTGCGAATGAGGAGCTGGCTGGCAGTCTGTTTAACGGACGCTAAGTCCAAGAAAGGGAGCCGCCATACCGTTACTCCATCATTCTAACAGCTTAAGCAACAAGACGGTGAAGAACCCATCTGGCTGATGGGTATCTCAACCATAAATACATTGTAGTAGATAGGAGTAAAGCATATGGGCAGAGACTATCATCGCCCAGTCTTTCACCTTGAGCAGATGAAAGACTTAGATAAAGAGACATTGGCAGGGGCATTTCAGATATTAAGAGAAGCGGGAATACAATTTGTCATTATCGATACTGACACAGAAAAAGAAAAGACTATATGTCTTTATCCTGTGAATAGCATTGATAAGTTTGAAGTACTTGATATTGCTTATGAAGTTGCTGATTTGTAAGAGGATGGCAGTTTGTTTACAGAATTGCGGATCGTGACAGGTAAAGAAAATGAAGATAACAATAAGTGATATTGTCCAGTAGTCAGAAGATAGCTTCACATGTGTTAATGGTCTTGAATTTGTCCATTCTGGATATGAGTTGAAAGGTGAAAAAACATTATATGACTGGGGAAAGGGCTTTTGCAAAAAGACAAGCGGATTGTCGTTTCTTCTCTGTTTTTCTAAGCATGACAGTAAAGACGGCAAGCTAAACAGAAAAGTGATAAGAACAGGGAAACGGGGATTGGGGTCCTCCCCAACAAGCATTTTCCCGCAGACGGCAGGCGGGGGGAAATATCGCACACAGAGGCCGTGGCTGCCTGTGCCCTGCTTGCCAATTTGTTGCTCATTGACATTATTCGCGGTTGTGACCATAATAAAAATGGCGATTTATAAGGTTTCATATGAAGGAAAAGAGTATGGGATATCTTTCAATTTTGGAGACATCAAAGAAATGGGGCGTTTCAAAACGCCGTATACAGATTCTTTGTGCTGAGGATAGGATCCCTGGTGCTACCCGTATCGGCAACTATTGGGCAATTCCAGATGATGCCGAGAAACCCAAGGATGCCAGAATCAAGAGTGGACGGTATATCAAACAGAAAAAGAGTGCGGAATAACCTGTGTCTGCCGACGGCGGATTAAGGATTTCCTTACAGTCCTTCGATTTTTTATGCCATGAACTTCCGATAATCATCACTTATCGGAACCAGTCAGGAGGTTGAACATGCCTACAATCCTGCCGAAAAGCCAGATGTCTGAAGAAGACATCAAGCTTAATTACATCACGCCGGCACTCCTTGGCCGGGGATGGAAAAATAGAATCACGATGGAGACCGGGCTTAAATTTACAGATGGAAAAATTAACCTCCGGGGTAACCTCGTTGCAAGGGAAAAGCCAAAGAAAGCGGATTATATACTCTACATTGAACGGAATTATCCTATTGCGATTGTAGAAGCGAAGGATAATAATCATTCCGTTTCTTTTGGGTTGCAGCAAGCCATGACATATGCCCAGATGTTGGACGTTCCGTTTGCGTATAGCTCCAACGGAGATGCTTTTTATGAACATGATTTTCTGACTGGAATGGAAAAACAGATACCGCTGGATCAGTTCCCAACTTATGAGGAGTTGGTCAGTCGATATAGATCTGAGGCGAATGCCGGACAGGGAATATCTGATGATGAAATGGCAATGATCCATCAGCCGTATTACACCAGTCAAAATACATATCCGCCGCGGTATTATCAGCGGATTGCGATTAACAGAACGGTGGACGCCATTGCCAGAAGACAGGAGCGGATTCTGTTGGTAATGGCAACAGGGACGGGAAAAACCTATACAGCATTTCAGATCGTATATCGTTTGCTGAAGTCAGGAATGAAAAAGAAAATCCTGTATCTTGCTGACCGGAATATCCTTGTGGATCAGTCTATTCAGCAGGACTTCGCACCGCTTGAAAAGACAATACACAAAATCAATTTTGCAAAGGATGATCCAACAACCATAACGTCACATGAGGTATACTTTTCACTTTATCAGCAATTGACCGGTGGCGATGATTCGGATGATGGCGAAACAGAGGACGAGGCGGTTGCGAAACTGGCAGCGTTGTTTCAACCGAACTTCTTTGATCTTGTTATTGTGGATGAGTGCCATCGCGGCTCGGCCAAGAAGGACAGCAACTGGCGGAAGATTCTCGATTACTTTTCATCCGCTACACAGATCGGCATGACCGCAACCCCGAAAGAGACAAAATATGTTTCCAATATCGATTATTTCGGAGAGCCTGTCTATACATACAGCCTTCGCGAGGGCATTGAGGATGGTTTCCTTGCACCTTTCCGCGTTATCAATATCACCACAGATATTGGAGATGGATGGAGGCCTTACAAAGGGCAACGGGATATCTATGGGAATGAGATAGAAGACCGTATCTATAACAACAGTGATTATGATTACAACATCATTCTGGAGGATCGCATTAACCAGGTCGCGCAGGAAATCACCAATTATCTGAAATCCACAGACCGCATGGCAAAGACTATCGTGTTCTGTGCTACAGAGGATCATGCGGAAAGGATGCGCATTGCCCTATCCAATTTGAATTCCGATATAGTAAAGCAGAATCCGGACTATGTAGTTCGGATCACTGGAAGTGATACATACGGTAAAAGCAAACTGGATTACTTTATTTCCGTCTCGGCGAAGTATCCGGTTATTGCTACAACATCCAAGCTTCTTTCAACCGGCGCTGACTGTAAGATGACAAAGCTGATTGTTCTTGATCAGATGATCAACTCCATGACGGAGTTTAAGCAGATCATCGGACGTGGAACTCGCCTGCGTGAGAAGGAAGGGAAAACGCATTTCACTGTAATGGATTTCCGAGGCGTATCCCGCCTTTTTGCCGATCCGGATTGGGATGGTCCGATCGAACCGGATCCTGATTATGATCCAAACAGGCCGGATAAACCGAAACCTCCAATTGATCCGCCGCTAGGTCCGGGGACGATTGTTGATCCGCCGCCCATGCAGCCAAAACCATATGTTGATGCAAACGGATGTGAAGTCCATATTATCAACAAAACGGTTTCCATCTATGACGCAAATGGGAAACTGTTGAGGCAGGAGAGCATTATTGATTACACGAAAACAAATATCCGCGGAGAATATGCTTCCCTGGATCGGTTTATAGCTTACTGGAATGCCATTCAGAAAAAAGCAGCTGTCAGTGCGCTGCTTCGTGAACGTGGAATTGACCTTCAGGCATTGAAAGAAGATCAGAACATGTCAGATGTGGATGATTTTGATTTCATTTGCCATGTGGCTTATGACAAGAAACCGCTTACGCGCAAAGAACGTGCGGAGGGTGTCAAAAAACAGGATTTCTTTACGAAGTACAGCGGCGCCGCAAAGGAAGTCCTTGAGATACTGTTGGAAAAGTATATGAATCTTGGAATCGATCAGATCGAAAGCATGAAGATCCTGAGTTTGGATCCTCTGAAGCGTTTCGGTTCTCCGACAAAGATTGTCGGATACTTTGGCGGAAAGGCAGCGTATCTTAGCGCGGTCAGATCACTGGAAGAAGCCATCTATGAGGTAGCATAAATGAGCAATCTGTCAAGTTTTGTAAAAAGAATTCGGGATATCATGCGTAACGATGCAGGCATCAATGGTGATGCCCAGCGTATTGAACAGATCGCATGGATGTTGTTCCTTAAAGTATATGATGCCAAAGAGCAGGACTGGGAAATCAATGATGACGAATATGAGTCTATCATCCCGGAAGAGTGCCGCTGGATCAACTGGGCACATGATGATCGCTCCGGATCAGCTATGACCGGGGATACGTTGCTGAATTTTGTCAACAACACGTTATTCCCCACGTTAAAAGGTTTGGAGGTGGATCCTGAGACACCGATCAAAAAATCTATTGTGAAGACGACCTTCGAGGATGCCAACCAGTATATGAAGGATGGCGTCCTGCTCCGTCAGGTGATTAACATCATTGATGAACTCGATCTTGGAGACTATGAGGAGAGTCATGCCTTCGGTGAGATTTATGAATCTATCCTTCGCGAGCTGCAGAGCGCGGGTTCTTCCGGTGAGTTCTATACACCCCGTGCGGTGACGGACTTCATGGCAAAAATGATCCGGCCGAAGATCGGGGAAACGTGCGCGGATTTTGCCTGCGGCACAGGCGGGTTTTTAACTTCTTGGCTAAAAGAACTCTCCCCGCAGATCGGTGATTCCGAGGAGAAGCTGGCACAGTACAATAACTCAATTTACGGAATAGAGAAGAAACAATTCCCATATATGCTCTGCATTACAAATATGCTTCTGCATGATATTGATGTGCCGCAGGTATATCATGATAATTCTCTTATCCGTGATGTACTTGACTATACAGAGGATGATCAGTTCAGCGTGATACTGATGAATCCGCCGTACGGCGGAAGCGAGAAGACCGAGGTAAAGAATCATTTTCCGGCAGATCTGGCAAGTTCAGAGACAGCGGATTTGTTCATGTCCGTCATCATGTATCGGTTAAGGGAGAATGGCCGTGCTGCTGTGATTCTGCCGGACGGTTTCCTTTTCGGAACCGATAATGCTAAAGTCGCGATAAAGAAGAAGCTGCTGTCAGAGTTTAATCTGCATACTGTGATCCGTATGCCGCACAGCGTATTTGCCCCATACACAAGCATCACGACCAACATCCTGTTTTTTGAACGTACAGGACCGACAAAGGAAACCTGGTTCTATCGTCTGGATATGCCGGAAGGCTATAAGAACTTCTCCAAGACGAAGCCTATGAAGCTGGAGCATTTTGCTCCAGCTGAAGAATGGTGGAGCAATCGAGAAGAGATTACAATTGACGGATTTGATAAGGCAAAAAAATATAGCGTCGATGAAATTATGGCGCGTACCTATAACATTGACCTTTGCGGTTATCCTCATGAGGAAGAGGAGATTCTCCCGCCGAAGGAGCTGATTCAGCAGTATCAGGAGAAGCGCGCTTCCCTGAATGCCGACATTGACCGTATTTTAGCCCAGATTACGGAAATTCTCGGGATTGATATGACGGAGGACGAGAGCAAATGAACGCGCAGCAGCTGAAAAACTCCATATTGCAGATGGCTGTCTCCGGCAAGCTCGTCCCGCAAGATCCGAACGATGAACCGGCCAGTGTACTGCTGGAGCGCATCCGCAAAGAAAAAGAAAGACTCATAAAAGAAGGAAAAATTAAGAAGGAAAAGAATCCTTCTTACATCTTCCGTGGTGCCGATAATACGCCCTATGAGAAGGTCGGGAAAAGCGAACCGGTCAGTATTGCCGATGAAGTACCGTTTGAGATACCGGATAGTTGGGAATGGTGTCGATTAGGTAGTATCTTTTATCACAACACAGGAAAGGCA
>Ga0310695_10015781_pt1 | contig 10010 bp, 3 predicted proteins | sample RumenRJG_04DNA_FD_203882 | JGI IMG/M metagenome (GOLD analysis project Ga0310695, IMG submission 203882) | Bovine rumen microbial communities from Lethbridge, Alberta, Canada - RJG_04 (v2) (version 2) | ecosystem: Host-associated > Mammals > Digestive system > Stomach > Rumen | place: Canada... | reverse complement strand
AATTGAGGAAAGCGTCCTCCACTTCGCGACGTACAGAACGGTTTTTCTCCTGTTCGCGCTCACGGGCGGAGAGGTTGTCTATGAAACGTTGCTCAATGTCTGACGATTGTTTGTGAATCTTGCTCGAAAAAGTAATCACAGCCACGATAGCCACCGCCGCCACGAGCAACAATCCAAGTGTCAGATTGAAATAACGTCCAATACAACCAATTACAAACATCATCACCAAAACATTACGCGCCACATTGAGGGCAATAAGTCCGGCACGTTTGTAAGTGCTGTCCTGACGGAGTTTCTGCGCTTCGGGAGCGTTTTTGTGGCTCGAAATTATCTTATAGAGGAACGGCGAGAGCAACAGCAACAATCCGCTCAACGCCACAAGCCGTGAAACCCATTCAAACTGTTCGGGCAAAACCGCCGACATCGCGCCCACAATCCATCCCGACAAAAATTGTTGATAAAGCATTATAACAAAACCACTTACAATGCCATAAACCGCCACCGAAATACCAACTTTCTTGAGCAACTGGCGCATAATGCCTTGTTGGGCGACTGTGGTTTTGCCCTGTTGGAGCCGTCCGAGAAGCGTAAAAAATTTCTTCGGCAACACCTTTTCCAAGCCTTTGTAGGCGGGTTCGGCGAGTTTGATTGTGTAAGGCGTGAGGAACGTGGTAATCACCGAAACAGCCACCACGACAGGGTAAAGGAATTTTTCGGTAACGCCTATCGATTCGCCAAACTGCGCAATGATGAAGGCAAATTCGCCCACCTGCGTCAATGCAAACGCCGACTGCATTGCGATTTTCATAGGCTGCCCCGACAGCGTGATGCCGAGCGTTGCAAAGATTATCTGTCCAAAAATTACGGTTAATGTAATTATCAAAATCGGCAGCCAATATTCTGCCAAAGTTGCCGGCGCAATCATCATACCCACCGACACGAAGAATATCGCGCCAAAGAGGTTTTTGATGGGCGACATAAGTTTTTCAATGCGTTCACATTCAATGGTTTCCGAGAGTATCGAACCCATCACAAAAGCGCCGAGAGCCTCGCTGAATCCTGCCATTTTTGCCACCAAAACCATTCCGAGGCAGAGTCCGAGCGCAACGATGGTCATAGTTTCGTCGTTGAGGTGCGGACGGCATTTCTTTAATAGCGTAGGAATCAGCGTAATGCCCGCCACAAACCACAATATCAAATATGCCATCAATTTGCCCACCTGTGCCAACATCTCCACGCCGTCAAACTGCTGATTAACAGCAATCGACGCCAACAGCACCATCAGCACCACGGCAAACAAATCCTCAACCACGAGTATTCCAAAACATATTTCGGCAAATTTGTGCTGACGCAATCCAAGGTCGTCCAACGCCTTGAAAACTATTGTTGTTGACGACATACAGAGCATACCGCCCAAGAAAAGCGAGTTCATTTCGCTCCATCCCATCATCCGTCCGAGCATAAAACCGCTGCCCATCATACCGACCACAATAGTCAGGCAGCCGATGAAGGCCGTGGAGCCCATTTTCAAGAGTTTTTTGAACGAAAATTCCAAACCGAGGGTGAAGAGCAAGAATATCACGCCAACCTCGCCCCAAGTCTCTGCACTTTCCACATTGACCCACGACGAGCCCGCCACATACGGTCCGGCAAGTATTCCCGCAACGATATATCCCAAAACTACAGGCTGTTTGAGCCATTTGCACAACAGGCTTATCACACCTGCCACAAGCATTATAATTCCTAAATCGTGAAGCATTTGTTTCGTTGTTATTTTTAATAGTGGCAAAGGTAGTGATTTTTTGAATCCTTTTGCACTGAAGTATTATTTTTTTTATTTTTGTGCAAAACTTTTTTACCATGACACGTCATTTTTGGAATATTTATACTCATAAAAAAAGTACCGAGGCTCTGTATGAAATCGAAGTTTTAACAAGGAATTTCGGTTATATTGTTGATTACAAGAAATTTGCAGAGGATTATCATATTTTGCAAATAGATATTGAAAAAGATAAAGTTGATAATTTTTTTGAGAAAATATCCTTGTCTTTTAACATAAAAAAATACAGTGAGATTTCTCTTAATAGGGTAGGAGAGGATGAGGTCTTTCTTAATGTTAAATTATTTGAGTAGTCATCCTTTTGCAATTTCTTTCAAAAATACGCCAAAATCTATATTCTTGTCGTCGATGATTTTCTTTTTGAGACGGTAGCGCATTGTTTCAACGCCTCGGACGCTGATGTTGAGGAGTTGGGCTATCTCCTTGGTGCTCAGTTCCATAATTGTATAGGCGCAGAGCATCAGTTCGTTGCGAGAGAGGTCGGGATAGCGTAATTTTAGATTTTTGATAAAATTGTTGTGCAGAAGGTTGAATTGCTCCTCGAATTTGTCAAAAATGTTGTCGGTGGAGATGTTGCTGTCAATCTTGGTATTGAGGTCTGAAAGGCGGCGTTTGAGTGAGGGCGTGACAGTCTTTTCTGTCGTTGAAATCTCAGCTATATCCTTTTTTAACTCGTTGAGAATCTCGTTTTTGCCGGCGACACTTGCCATCATATTAGCGAGTTCTTGAGTCTTGTGAGTGAGTTCGTTTTCAAGTTTTTCTTTCTCAAGTGCCATAATGTCGAGGTTTTTGGCGTCCTCCACTTTCTTTTTCTCGATGTTAATTTTGCGCTTTTCGGCTTTTTTGATGGCGATTGCAGCCATTACCGCCAATATCGCATACACAAAGTAAGCCCAAATTGTCCTATACCACGGCGGCAAAATTTTAAATCTAAAACAATCGCTTGCAATGACATGGCTGCCCGCCATTTCCTCAACGTAAAAAGCATAACTGCCTTCCGTTAGGTTGGTAAATTCGCGGGAAGTATTTTTTGTGGGATTGCTCCATAGTTCGTCGTCTCCAAGACGGTAGCGGTAGGTGTAATTGCTGTTGGTGCCGCCGTACTCTATGCGGATGTCGCCGTCAGCGTAACTAATTATAGGCGTTGGCTTTATGCCTGCAAAATTGGCGGCATAAATCAGACTGTCGCCTTGTGCAACGATGTAAGCGCAGTTGATGAGGTGGTTTGCATGGTGTGTGGTATCAGTGGCAAAATTTAGGTCAATGATTGCAAAACCGTTGAGATTGGGCACCACGCAAACGCTGTCGCTAATTATAACGGGGTCGGTTACAGGCTGTTGCGGGTCGATGATGTGCTGACCGAACCTCACTGTCTTGCTGTTTTGTCCGTCAAAGGAGATGAGTCCGTGTTGCTGATAATAAACTCTCCGATTGCCGCTAATTGCCATTGCAAGTCCGTCGATGTCGGAAACCGCTTCAAAACGGTTGTTTTTATAATTGAAAATTCCCGCATTTGAAATAGCCGTTACCTGATTTTTGTCGGAATAAATTTTCAGGGATTTGTCGTCGGGAAGTCCGTTTTCCTTGGTGTAACGGTTTACGATGCGCAGGCTGTCGCCGTCAAAAACTGTCTTGTATACAATGGCTTTGCTGTGGTCTTTGAGCCAAAGCGTGTCGCCCGTGGTTGCGGTCATATTGCTGAAAGAGCCTTTCACACCACGCAACTCGCTGATTTCGTAAGAGCCATCGGCAGCGGACTTTTTAATGAGCCACAATGAGCCGTATGTTCCGGCGATAATGTCGTGGGATTCTGGCATTTGAGTCATTCCCCAAAAGCCGGGTATTTTTGAAATTGTCTGCAATTGTCCGTTCCTGATTGCAAAAAGTCCGTGATCGTGCAGACAGAAGATTTCTTCGTCGATTTCGTTGAGTTGCCACACCTGACCCACGCCGCCTTCTATTTCGGACACTTCGCCAACTTTTGGCCAGTTTGTCGCAAAAAGTCCACGGTTGGTAGCAAGGTACAACTTGTCGCCCCCGACAATTACGTCGTAGCCCGCACCGTAAAACAATTGCTGAGAATAAAGATTTTTTATGGGATAGGTGAGGAGAATTTTGTCGATTCCGTTGTCGAGTCCCACCCAGAGGTCGCCGCGGTCAAAAGCAAGTGAAAGCACGGTGTTGTTTTGCAGTCCGTTGTGATCGTCGAAATATACTGCGCGGCGGGTGTTCTTGTCGATGATTGCAACACCGCCTTTTATGGTTCCGACAGCAAAAACACTGTCGCCGTCCGAGGCACAGAAAGCGATGTTTTCGTGCATAAAATTGTCGGCTTCGGTCTTGAAATCACTGCACAATGTACCGTCGTAGTAATATGCGCCGTCTCCCATTGTTATGGCGATAATTCCCTCCATAAACGGCACAAGTCCGCGCACTTGTTTGTCGTGTAGGATTTCTGTGTTTTGACAGAGGCGGAGACGGTTGCCGTAGACGTTGAAAAAGCCGGTCTCCGTTGCCACGTATAATATGCCGCCCGATACCGCTGAGGATAGTATTTTTGACGGCGATTTCATAATTTGGTACGTACCTAAAGAGTATTTGATGATTTCGCCGTCGGTGGCAAAATATTGCGCATTGTCGATTTCGTGGATTGACCAAACGTTGCCTATGGACTCGCGCTCGTTTTGTGACATTGAGTCGGAGATGCTGAAATATTTCATCCGTCCGTTGAAATCCGGCTCAAAATATCCGATTTCGTTGATGCCGCCCACGTAAAGCCGCGATTCCTTTGTGGAAACCATTACGGAGCGCACCTCGCTGTTAATATCAAACGTGTCCCAACCAGCTCTCGAATACTGCAACACGCCGTTCATGTTTGCAAAATAAACAAACTCGCCGCCCGTCTGAGCAATGCCCCAGGTTTGCGCCCCTTGTCCGTATTCCGCCCGTGAAAAATTAGCAACGAAATTGTGCCACTGCGCCATGGAGCAATGGGTGCTAAAGAGTAGAAAAAATATGGATAGGAGGGTGTTTTTCATTATGCTTTTATGAACATTATTGATTGTTGTAAAATTACGGTATATTCAAACTCTGGCTAAAATTAGGAAATGTTTTTGAAATGTTCCAAATTTTCAGCAATTATTTTTTTGAAAAAGTTTTATTGATATTGAAATTCAATGCTTTGTAAGTTGGATTATTATTTAGCTACGACATTCTATATTTCATACGTAAAAAAACGCACCCAATTTCTCGGATGCGTTTTTTCTTTTTATTTAAATAAATGGAACCGACTATTTTATTTCAAACTCTCCTTCTAATGCGCCTTTCAAATTGCTGTCTTGTGCGATCCAAAGGCTGAATTTGCCGGGCTCGAGGACGAATTTGTTGTCTGCACCGAAAAATTCAAGGCGTGAAACGGGAAGGTCAAATGTTACGTCAATTGTTTGACCGGCAGGAATTTCTACGCGGCGGAAGTCTTTGAGTTCCAACACGGGGCGAACAATCGAGCCAACCATATCACGGATATACAACTGTACTACTGTCGCACCGTCAACCTTGCCGGTGTTGGATGCCTTGCACGTTACGTGAATGACATCGCCTTGTGAGAATGTTGTACCGGAAATTTTTAAATCTTTGTATTCAAACGTTGTGTAACTTAATCCGTAGCCAAAGGGTAAGAGCGGATAAAAACCGTCATCCAAGTGGAATGAAGTGCAGCCGAGCGAGGTCTGACCAGCCTCAGCGGGAATATCGTTGAGCAATGTTTCGCTGCCGCTGGCGGGACGTCCGGTCATATTCTTTCCGTAATAAACAGGAACCTGACCAACAGAAACGGGGAACGTTACAGGTAGTTTTCCCGAGGGATTGACCTTGCCGCTTAGTATATTAACGAGAGCCGGACCGCCCATTGTACCGGGATGGAACATATAAATCATTGCGTCGCAATTGTCAATGTCGCGGCGGATTGTCAGCGGACGACCTGCCATTATAACCGAAACAACGGGTTTGCCTGTCTTTTTGAGCGATTCAAGCAATTGACTCTGAGCACCTTGAAGGTTGATGTTAGCAAGGCTGTGGGCTTCGCCTGAGAGTATTGACTCTTCACCACCGATGAATAAAATCATGTCTACATTTTTTGCTGCTGCAACGGCTTTTGCTATGCCATCGGTCTTGTTGTCGCGGCTGTAGGCAAGTCCCGGAATGTATGTAATCTGATAATTGCCGTCATCTTGTAATGCTTTGAGCGGGGTGATTGTGTGGCTTTTTTCACCGTCAAAAACCCAAGTACCGAGTTGGTCGTGGGGGGCGTCAGCCATCGGACCTGTCACGAGGATGCGTTTGATATTGGCAGCAAAAGGCAAAGTATTGTTGGCGTTTTTGATGAGGATTGCGCTCTCCTCGGCAGTTTTCTGTGCTGCGGCGAGGTGTTCGGGAGCGTATTTAACATCTTGTTTTGTAACGATATATGGATTGTCAAAAAGTCCGAGACGGTATTTAACACGGACAACGTTTTTGCAACGCTCGGTAATAAGTGATTCGGAAATTTTGCCCTCTTTTACGAGTTCCTCGAGTTTGTCAAGGTAACAATTGGAAACCATATCCATATCAAGTCCTGCGGTGATTGCTTTCAATGCTGCATCCTTAGTATCAGCACAAAAGCCGTGGGTTATCATCTCGCCGATGCTGTTCCAGTCTGAAACAACAAAACCGTCAAATTTCCACATTCCCCTCAAAACGTCGTTGAGGATATATTTGTTGCCGGTAGAAGGTACGCCGTCATTGTCGTTGAAAGACGACATATAGGTTTGAACACCCTCTTTTGCAGCCGCCTCAAAAGGTGCGAGATAGACGTTATGTAATTGATGTAGAGGGATATAAGTACTGTTGTAATCTTTGCCGGCTGTGGCAGCGCCGTATCCTACAAAGTGTTTTGCACAGGCAGCTATTGCGGTTGGTTTGGCGAGATTGCCGTCGCCCTGATAGCCCCTGATTGCAGCCGCACCCATAACGGAAGTAAGGTATGGGTCTTCGCCGTAACCTTCTGCGATGCGTCCCCAACGCGGGTCGCGGGCAATGTCAATCATCGGTGAAAAAGTCCAGCGGATACCGTCAGCGGTGGCTTCAATCGCTGAAATTTCAGAGCCTTTGCGTACTATCGCAGTGTCAAAGGTAGCCGCCTGACCGAGAGGAATCGGGAAAATGGTTTTGTAGCCGTGAATAACGTCGCGGCTGATTAAAACCGGAATTCCTGAATGTGATTCTATCGCTGCTTTTTGAAAACGATTGACGTGTTCGGGTTCTACATCGTTGAGGATACTGCCCATTAAGCCTTCTCCTGCAAGTTTTTCCATGTCTTCGAGACTGCCAGCTGTAACTTGGTTGAGCTGTCCGATTTTTTCTCTTAACGAGAGTCTATTAACTACGCTGTCTACAAAACGCTCTTCAGAGTTTTGCCCCGTAGTTGATGTCCCTGGATTGCCGCCGCAAGCTGAAAGTAATAACAGTGCTGACGACAATATTTTTACTGTCAATTTCATAACTATAAGTATTTTTTTTGAGGTTTTTTCGATATGCAAATATACAATATTGTGGTGTTAAAACCCAAAAAAAATACACATCTTTACTACTACATACCACGTCAAAAATTATGAAAAACTACGTCAAAACTACGTCAAACAGCTTTTATGGGTACTTCAATATGTACTTCATTGATTTTTAGTATACGCCAAGAAAAATAATGTAATTTTCTGTTTAAAAAAATTGTATTATTCACGAAATTATGTTATTTTTGCACATAACAATTAAAAAAAGAAATGAGCAGATTTGTCAATCCGTTTTCTGTTGCGGAATTCAAAAAAATCAACACCGTAAATATTACCTTTATTTAACAAAAAATCCGACAATGACAAAAAATCTCTTGATATTTGTTGCAGTGTTTTTGTATGCGTTATCGGCTATGGCGCAGGGACATAGTTTTGTGCGCAGTTTTGACGATAACAGGCTTTCTGACGGCCCGACATGGGACATAAAACCTCTTAACAACGGTTTTGTGTATTGTACTAACGACGAACATTTACTGATATTTCATAACGGGGCTTTTAGGGTTCAGCCTTTTGAAACCGAAATCCGCTGTACGCATATTTCCGACAGCGTAATTTATGCCGGTGGTGTCAATGAAATTGGATTTTTTAAGCCTTTGGAAAATGGCAAATTGGAATATACAAGCCTTTATCCGCAGCTTGACAGCGTTACAAGAAAAAGTCTTGGTAATGTTTGGAAAATTTATGAATACGACCACGTAATTTATTTTGTTGCCGATGCTATTGTCTTAAAATATATTAACGGAGAATTTTCTGTTATAAATCCGGGGCTTAGAATCAATTGTTCTTCGATGAAATCGGGCGTGCTTTATATTTCGGGTTATAGTCAGATAAAATATCTTATGGGAAATAAATTCAAGGATTTGCCCGGTTGCGAACTTTTAGACGGTAAGATTGTAAAAGGTTTTGCAAGTTACAAAAACGGCATTTTGGCTGTTACGGAGCATGACGGCGTATTTTTTCATGACGGAGACAAATTGTTGCCGCTCAAAACTTCCGCCGACACGCTTTTGAAAAGTGCTGTTGTTTTTTGCACCGCTGACAATGACTATGAATTTGCCGTCGGTACTGTAAAAGGCGGTGTTGCCGTTATTGACAAAAATGATTTTTCAGCCGAGGTTATTAATACTTCTAACGGTTTGAAAGACAATACAGTAATCTCTCTTTCATATTCTTCTTACGGTTCGCTTTGGGCAGGACTTAACAGCGGTGTTAATGAGATTTTGCTGTCATCACCGCTGAAAAGTATCTGTACTGACGATGCCGTAGGAGCCGGTACGGGCATTGCCGAGACCGAAAACGGATTTTATTTGACAACTAATCGTGGCGTTTATTTTTCAAAATTATCGGCAAACGGATTTTCAGAATTGCAACCTATTAAAGGTCTTGAAACTGCTGCGTGGCGGCTTTATAAGGCTTTTGGTAATGTGTATTGCCTTCACGATAGAGGAATTTTTAGACTTGATAATTTGCGTGCTGTTTCGCTTGGCGGCATTACGGGCTTTTGGGGAATGGTTCAAATAACTGATTCTGTGGCCTTAGCAGCGACATATTCCGAACTTTTTGCCGTTAAACTAAAGAAAAATGATGAGTTCGATTTTGTTAAAGTTGATAGGGAAGGATCGTTTTATGATATGGCTTTTGACGGTGAGTATGTTTGGCTTCATAATAAAGGCGTATGTTCTTGTGTTAAAGCGAAATACGATTCAAAAGGATATAAATTCAGCAGCGTAATCGAATTTACCGAAAAAGACGGTCTGCCCTCTGACAAAAAATTTAATATTCAGGTTCTTGACGGAAAAGTTTATGCAGTGTCCATGAAAGGTGTTGCCGTTTATGATGCTACTTTAAACCGTTTTGTTGCGGTGGAAAAAATTGGTGCGCTTGATTGTAAAAACGGTTTTTGGAAACTTTCACAAAACGGCAATTCAATAGCGGGTCTTTCGCAAAACAATATTGAGTTTGCGATAAACGGCAAAAGCGTATGTGCTTATTTTGATGAACGTTACGCTAATCCGGGACCGACAAGTTCCGAAATTGTTTTCAGCGGTGATACTATGCTGATTATTGCCACGAAAAAAGGTTTTCATTTTTTTGACACGCGGCAAGTGCTTTCAGAGTCCGATACAGCACAAATTCTTTCTTCGGTTTATTTATCAGATTCTTTGATTTGGCAAAGTAATAGTTTTAATTTGAAATATTCACCTCAAATTCCTTATAAACAAGCTAATATAAAATTTGTGTTCGGCAACCGTGTCGAGCCTGCGCTTTATAGTTATAGAATTTCTGAGGATGACAGTTGGAGTACGCCCGCACCCTCTGCAATCAAGGAATTTACATCGCTGAGAGAGGGACGGTACAATTTTGAAGTTGTTAAAACGGGTTATGACGGTAGAATTATCGGACGGGGAAACTTTAGTTTTAGGGTTTTGCCGCCCTGGTATAGAACTTGGCCAATGTATGTGGTTTATTTGTTGTTAGCGGTTTTGATAACTTTTATCGTTTACAAGGCCGTTAAAAAGCATTACCGTCAAAAACAATCACAACTTGAGGCAAAAAACAAAGAGAAT
>Ga0310695_10015778_pt1 | contig 10012 bp, 7 predicted proteins | sample RumenRJG_04DNA_FD_203882 | JGI IMG/M metagenome (GOLD analysis project Ga0310695, IMG submission 203882) | Bovine rumen microbial communities from Lethbridge, Alberta, Canada - RJG_04 (v2) (version 2) | ecosystem: Host-associated > Mammals > Digestive system > Stomach > Rumen | place: Canada... | reverse complement strand
GAGCTCTCCAACCGGAAGAGCATGAGCTTCCCCGGCAAGCATATCAGGCAGGTCTACCTTTCTGAGCAGGACAAGGCGGACATCCTTTTCGGTGTGGAGAATGATGTGGACTTTATTGCCTGTTCCTTTGTTTCAGTCCGGCAGGATCTGGTGGATGTTCATGACTTCCTGAAGGAACACGGCAGGGACAACACCGTTGAGCTGATTGCAAAGATTGAGAATCAGTCCGGCTATGACAACATCCGGGAGATCTGCGAGGAATGTGACGGGATCATGGTGGCCAGAGGTGACATGGGGGTGGAAGTGCCGTTTGAACAGCTCCCGGCCATTCAGAAGGATCTGATCACCAAATGCCGGATGCTCGGGAAGCGGGTGATCACCGCGACGGAGATGCTGGAATCCATGATCCATAATCCCAGACCGACCAGAGCAGAGACCTCCGATGTGGCAAATGCTGTGTACGACGGCACCAGTGCGGTCATGCTTTCCGGGGAGACGGCTGCCGGTAAATATCCGGTGGAGGCTGTTTCCACTATGGCCAGGATCGCGGAGGCCACGGAAAGCAATATCGATTATAAGCAGTGGTTCCACGGCAGTGAATTCATCATCCACAACGAGGTCGACGCCATTTCCCATGCCACCTGCGGCATGGCCATCGACATTAAGGCAAAGACCATTGTAGCCTGTACGATCTCCGGGAAAACCGCCCGTATGGTTTCCAGGTTCCGCGGGCCTGTGGACATTATCGGGCTGACGACCAACGAGAAAACATGGCGCAGACTTTCCCTTTCCTGGGCTGTGACTCCGAAAATCTGTGAAGTGGTGCCGACGACCGACGTTTTGTTCTATATTGCCAGAAAGGTGGCCGTGGAGACCATGTCTCTGCAGAAGGGTGACCGGCTGGTGGTCACCGGCGGGGTGACCAACGGAGAATCCGGCAATACCAATCTGATCAAAATTGAAGAGGTCTGAGAACCGAGCCGCCCGATGGGTCCTGGAGGGATCCGCAGGGCGGCTTTTTTGCGTCCGGCAGGTTTTGCCGCAGCCCGGGCTGTCCTGTTGTCAAGAGACAGGTTCACGGATTTTTGTATAAGTGCACGATTTATTTCGTGAATTTCTCCCCTGTTATTTTGCCGGCTTTCATATTAGAATGTTATTGGTGGAGTGTGGGCTTTTATGGCACCTGGTCCGCAGAAATGACTGCGAATATCCGTTCAGCACACTGCATTACATAAATAAAGAGGAGAATTCTGCATGAGTCCATTTGATCTGCTGACGCTTTTCGGAGGCCTTGCCATGTTTCTGTATGGCATGCGTCTGATGGGTGACGGCCTGAAACAAGGTTCATCCGGCACGCTGAAACTGGTTATGGAGAAGGTGACAAATAATCCGTTGAAGGCCTTTCTCCTGGGGTTTGCCGTCACTGCCGTTATTCAGTCATCCACTGCAACGATCGTTATCACTTCGGGTCTTGCGGCTGCGGGTATTCTTACGCTGCATCAGTCCCTTGGCATTATTATCGGTGCAAACGTAGGTACCACAGTCACCGGACAGATTATCCGGCTTCTGGACCTGAATTCTTCCGCAGGATCCTGGCTGCAGCTTTTCCGGCCGTCAACGCTGGCTCCTATTGCCCTGGTCATCGGTATCTTTATGATCATGGGACCGAGCTTCAGAAACTCAAAGACGTTGGGGAATATCGCCATCGGTTTCGGCATTCTTTTCTCCGGTCTTCTGAATATGACTCAGGCCGTCAGCGTCCTCACGGAATCCGGTGTTTTTGAAAAGCTGCTGAGCGGCCTTGGGGATAATCCTGCGCTGGGGTATGCGACGGGATCGGGTGTGGCCTTTGTGCTCCAGAGTTCATCAGCCACAATCGGTATTCTGCAGGCGCTTTCCGCCTCCGGCTATCTGACCTTTAAGGCAGTCTATCCGGTGATCCTGGGAGTTTATCTCGGCGACTGTGTGACGACGGCCATCGTCTGTTCCATCGGCCAGAAGGCCGAAGCCCGGCGCATCGGTGTTGTGAATATCCTTTTCAACCTGAGCAAGACGCTGCTGGTCTTTGCCGTGGTAGTGATCCTGCATCAGGCGGGACTGCTGAATTCGCTGTGGGACAGAACGGTCAATTCGGGTATGATCGCCAACACAAATACGGTCTTCAATCTGGGCTGCGCTTTCTTTCTTTTTCCGATGATCGGTGTATATGAGCGTATGAGCAGGAGGATCGTGAAGGATGAAAAGGTTCCGGAGAACCCGTACAAGGAAAAGCTGGATGCTCTGAATCCGGCCTTTTACCGGACGCCGGCCCTCGCGCTGAACAGCTGTTATGATCTGCTGCTCACCCAGTTCCTTGCGGCCAGGGCAAATCTGGAGAAGGCTTTTTCCCTTCTGCTGGACGGCTTTGAGGAGAAGAAGAAGCTGGAGCTCGACGCTGAGGAAGACAATATAGACCTTCTGACTGACCGTGTGAGCAAATATATGGTCGGGCTTCTGCCCAATCTTCACGAGGAGTATCAGGTTGGGATCCTGGACCAGTATTACAGGGTTGTAACGGATTTTGAGCGCATCGGGGATCATGCCGTTAATATTGCGGACGGTGCTTTGGCGCTGGCGGAGGCGGATGTTGACTTTTCTCCGTCGGCCAAGGCGGAGCTCCGCGTGATGGAGGAACTGCTGGGAGAAATTCTGGACTATACGGAGCGCTCCTTCCGGTACAGGGATGTGGACGCCGCTTATCATATTGAACCTCTGGTGGAGGTGACGGATGAGCTGATCAGCTCTCTGAAGGTAAGTCATCTGAACCGTATGGTCTCCGGGGAATGCAATGTCTATGCCGATGCCAACTTCATGAATCTGCTGACAGATCTGAAGCGTGTAGCCGATGTGTGTTCAAATGTGGGTGAGGCGACTGTTGTGCGTGCGAATCCGCAGCTTGCGGATGAGGAGCATAATTATTTTTCCTCCCTTCGTTCCGGGCGGAACGAAGCCTTCAACCGGCAGTACAATATCTGTCACGAGAAATATTTTGAGCGCATGAAGGAATGCAGAAAAGTACAGCCCGATCAGGCTGAGCTGCCCGTTTCCGAGGCGGCCGGGGTCTGAAGGGGGTCATGATCTGAATGCTGTAATAAAAAAGCCTGACAGAGGGAGCTGATTTCTCTGCCGGGCTTTTTGTTTTCTTTTCACGGCCGTTTACGTCTGGGTCGTGAATGGTAACGTGTTTTGACTTTGTGGACTGTCAGTGTCCTTCAGCTGCCACGATGACCTGCTTCCCGAGTCTGGAAAGCTCCTGAAGGTGCTGTGCGGGGGCTTTATCGTCCGTAATGATCAGATCGATTCTTTCCAGGGGAATGCAGTTGAAAATGGAGCGTATGTTCCATTTGGAATAATCCAGCAGGAGGATCCTGCGGTCCGCGATCTCCGCCAGCGCCCGCTTGGTCTGCGTGAGCGTCTGGGAATGTTCAAAGGTTCCTCCGGGCAGCTGGAAGGAGCGGCAGGAGAGAAAGGCGATATCCGCGTGGTATCTGGAAAGCTCCTGTACGGAATCGATCAGCAGGGATCGGTTGCTGTGATGAAGAAAGCCTCCGGGGATATATACGGGAATATCTTTTCTGGAGGAAAGCGTCATGGCCGCGATCAGGCTTGGCGTTATGACTGAGCAGGCCAGGTCTGCCGGAAGGATCTCCACCAGTTTCTGCACCGTGGTGCCGGAATCCAGACAGATACTCATGCCCGGAGCGATAAAGGGCAGAGCAGCTCTGGCGATGGCTTCCTTTTCCGACGTGTTTTCGTGTACCTGCGCATAATAATCCGTGGCCATGGCAGGCTTCAGAAGATAGGCATAGCCATGTTCCCGGCGGATCAGCTGCTTTTCCTGAAGCTGGTCCAGATTGCGCCGCACAGTCATCTCCGTACACCCCAGCTTCTGCGCCAGCTCACGCACACTGATGGTATTCTGCTGCTCCATGATTTCTATGATTTTTTCATGCCTGGCAAGATTCATGGCGTTCCGTCCCTCAGAAATACATTCTTCTATATAACACAAATGTGCGAGTTCACACACATACATTCTATCATACTTCCGGTAAGAAGACAAGAAAAAACACGAATGTTCGATAACGAACATAAAAAGAACAAAAAACGATTATTTTGCTTGACAATTCCACCAAGAGGATTTATAATCCCTTTAGTAATGGGGCCTGACCCCATGAATAAATTGTTAACACGTTCATAGTTTGTTAATGGGGTCAGGCCCCATTCGCGAAAGGTGCTGGGTGGACTATGAGTAATTTCTATATTCTTGGCATTGACCAGAGCACACAGGGAACCAAGGGTGTTCTTGTGGATGATTCGGGCAGGATCGTCGGCCGTACGGACAGGCCGCACCGTCAGATCATCAATGATGAAGGCTGGGTTTCCCATAATCTTTCGGAGATCTGGGAAAACAGTGTGGCTGTCTTGAAAGAAGTGATCGAGAAGACCGGGGTTCCAAAGGACCGGATCAGATGCCTTGGCATCACAAATCAGCGGGAGACCACGGCGGCATGGGACAGGACTACCGGGGAACCGCTCTCGGATGCTATTGTATGGCAGTGTGCCCGGGCGACGGAGATCTGCCGCAGAACCGATGAGAAGTACGGCTGTGCCGAACCTATCCGCCAGAAAACGGGGATCACACTTTCTCCTTACTTCCCTGCCTCAAAGATGGCATGGCTGCTGGAAAATGAGCCGGCTGTGCAGAAGGCCGCAGAGGACGGCAGGCTGGCGCTCGGAACCATGGATTCTTATCTGGTTTTCCGTTTTACCGACGGAAAGTCCTTTAAGACAGATTTCTCCAATGCGAGCCGCACACAGGCTTTTAATCTACAGTCCCTTACCTGGGATTCGGAGATCTGCCGGTGGTTCCACATTCCCATGGAGAGCCTGCCGGAGGTGACGGATTCCGACGCTGTTTTCGGGATGACAGATCTGGAAGGCTTTCTTGATCAGCCGATTCCGATCGCCGGTGTTCTGGGTGATTCCCACGGCGCCCTGTTCGGCCATAACTGCCGGCAGAGCGGCGGCATAAAGACCACGTACGGCACAGGTTCCTCCGTCATGCTGAATATCGGGGACAGTTTCGTGCTGAGCAGCCACGGACTTGCAACATCCCTGGCATGGAAGATCGGCGGGAAGGTCTCCTATGTGCTGGAGGGGAATATCAACTATACCGGTGCCGTAATTACATGGCTGAAGAATGATCTTGGCCTGATTTCTTCCCCGGCGGAAACACAGCAGCTGGCGATGGAAGCAAATCCTGCCGATACGACCTACATCATACCGGCGTTTTCCGGCCTGGGCGCTCCCTGGTGGAAGGGAGACGCAAAAGCCATGATCTATGGGATGAGCCGCACCACCGGGAAAAAAGAATTTGTAAAGGCTGCCTGCGAGAGCATTGCCTATCAGATCAATGATGTTATCCAGGCCATGCGTGACGATACAGGCCTGTCCATCGATGAACTCTGCGTAGACGGTGGCCCGACCAGGAATCAGTACCTGATGCAGTTCCAGAGTGATATTGCGGACGCAGGGATCAGAATACCGGACGCGGAGGAGCTCTCGGTGCTCGGCGCTGTATATACGGCCGGAATTGCCAGCGGCCTGTACGACGAAACGGTCTTTAACGCACTGTCCTATACAATGTATAGCTCGAAAATGGACCGGGAGACACGGGCCATGAAGATCGAAGGCTGGAAGGAAGCGGTCGACAAGCTGCTTTGACACGGCTTCAGACGGTTTAACATAATTATTTTGCGTTCTGAAACAGATACAGGTTTTTTGAATATGGAGGACAAACTTATGAACCTTACGGCGGAGCAGGTAAGACAGTTAAAGCGTACCGCACTGGATATCCGCGAAAAGACCGTGGAAATTATCGTCAGCGGCGGCGGCGGACACATCGGAGGCGATCTTTCGGAGACGGATGTTCTGGTCAATCTGTTTGACTATATGAAGCATGATCCGAAGAACCCGAAATGGGATGGCAGAGATTTCTTTGTCCTGAGTAAGGGACACTCTGCAGAGGCACTGTACGCGATCCTCAATCACTACGGCTATGTACCCCAGGAGGACTTGGACGGGTTCGGAAAACTGGGCGCCAAGCTTGGCGGACATCCTACAAAAAAGGTGAACGGTGTGGAAGCTAATACCGGCTCCCTGGGCCATGGCATGGGACTGGCCACAGGAATGGCACTGGCCCTTAAAAAGGACGGTAAGGAAAACCGCGTCTTTGTGCTGACCGGTGACGGAGAGCTGGCAGAGGGAAGCAACTGGGAAGCAGCCATGAGCGCCGCCAAATTCAAGCTGACCAATCTTACCTGGATCATCGACAGAAACCATCTGCAGATCAGCGGGAATACAGAGGATGTCATGCCTCTGGAGAACCTGGCCGCAAAGGCAGCCGCCTTCGGCTTCCATGTGATCGAGATAGACGGACATGATCATGAACAGATCCGTGCGGCTCTTGAGAGTCGTACGCCGGATCAGCCTACCTGCATCATTTCCCATACAACCAAGGGAAAGGGCCTGTACTGTGCTGAAAATCAGGCCGGATGGCATCACAAGACACCGACCGCGGAACAGTTTGAACAGATGAAAAAAGACCTGAATAAATGGAGAGAGGAGCTGGCATAATGGAAAAAGAAACACTCAGAGGCGCATTTTCCCAGAAGATCCTTGAAGAAGCCAAAAAGGACAGGGATATCATTGTTGTCTGCACAGATTCCAGAGGTTCAGCTTCTCTGGGCAGTTATCCGGAGGAGCTGCCGGAACAGTTTGTGGAAATGGGCATTGCAGAACAGAATTCTGTGACGGTCTCTGCAGGAATGGCCTATATGGGCAAAAAGGTATTTGCCATCGGACCGGCCAGCTTCTACAGCATGCGTTCCGCAGAGCAGGTGAAGGTGGATATGGCCTACTCTCACAACAATGTGAAGGTCATCGGCATCTCCGGCGGCATCAGCTACGGCGCACTGGGCGCCACGCATCATTCCCTTCAGGATATCGCCCTGATGCGCGCTGTCCCGAACCTGATCGTGGAGATCCCTTCTGACGCCGTACAGATGCGCAGTCTTGTGGACGCTTTCCTGCAGGATCCGACACCGGCCTACATCCGTGTGGGACGCGGCGCTGTGCCGGTCATTTACCCGGAAGGCACCAAAGCTGAGATCGGAAAAGCCGTATGGCACGGCGACGGAAAGGACGTGGGCATCATCGCCTGCGGGCAGATGGTATGGCGTGCGCTGGAAGCGGCCAGGATTCTGGAGGAAGAAGGAATTCATGCCACCGTGCTGGATATGCACACCATCAAGCCCATGGATGAAGAGGCAGTCCTGAAGCTGGCTGCAGAGTGCGGCTGCATCCTTACAGTGGAAGAGCACAGCCTGTACGGCGGCCTCGGCGGCGCTGTGGCAGAGGTCCTGGTGCAGAACAGGCCGGTTCCCATGACCATCATGGGTGTTCCCGATGAGGACGTGCCCAACGGCGGTGACGCAGAAGTATTCGAAATGCTCGGAATGGGAAGCAAAGGAATTGCGGAAAAGGCAAAAGAGCTTGTGAAGAGAAAATGAAAAAGAGGGACAGTCCCTCCTTCCCAAAAATTGGGAAGGAGGGACTGTCCCTCTTTTTTCATTTCAGATCTGTGATATTTCTTCCTGGGTGAGGGAGCGAAGGCCTTTGGTCTTCAGCTTGTCCTCGGCGGCTTTGGTGTCAGCCACACGGAAGATCATGTAGGCTGTTCCGCTGCTTGCACCGAGGAAGGCGTACATGTATTCCACATTGACCTGGGTCTCGGTGAAGGCGGTGAGAAGTTTGTTAAGTCCGCCGGGTTCGTCCGGAATGGCAAAAGCCAGGACCGGTGTGAGAGAGGAGACATATTCTGCCTGCTTCAGCACATTGGCAGCCTCGTAGGCGTCGTCTACGATGATGCGTGCAATGCCGAAATCTTTGGTCTCTGCCAGAGACAGTGCCCGCATATCAATGCCGGCATCGGCAAAAACCTGAGTCAGCTGATTCAGAGTACCGGGCTTGTTTTCCAGGAAAACGGAAATCTGCTTAACACTCATCTTGTTACCCCTTTCTTTTTTTCAGTCATTCATGACCCGGCCGTAAACGGCCGGGGTCTGAATAGTAATCATATCTTCCTCTTGTCGACTACACGGACGGCTTTGCCTTCGCTTCTGGTGATGGTCTTCGGCGCAACCAGCGTGACCTTGGCTTTGATGCCGAGCATGGATTTAAGACCGTCCACCAGAGCTCTCTGACGGTTCTCGATCTCCGCAAAGTTGTCGGTGAACATCTCAGGCGTCATCTCAACCTGCACATCCAGTGTATCCGTATTGTTCACACGGTCCACAATGATCTGATAGTTGGCGGCATAGCCATGATTGATCAGAACGGTCTCGATCTGGCTCGGGAATACGTTCACGCCGCGGATGATGAGCATATCGTCGGAACGTCCTTTCGGCTTGGCCATGCGCACATGGGTACGGCCGCAGGAGCATTTCTCCCGGGTAAGCGTGCAGATATCGCGGGTGCGATAGCGCAGAAGCGGGAAAGCTTCCTTGTCCAGGGATGTGAATACCAGCTCGCCCTGGGATCCCTCCGGCAGAACCTCGCCGGTATCCGGATCGATGATCTCCGCAAGGAAATGATCCTCATTGATATGCATACCCTGCTGGGCAGAGCATTCAAAGGCAACACCGGGGCCGGAAAGCTCGGTCAGACCATAGATATCATACGCCTTGATGCCCAGCGTTTTTTCTATATCGCGGCGCATCTCTTCACTCCAGGCTTCCGCGCCGAAGATACCGGCCTTCAGCGGGATATCATCCGGACCATAGCCCATCTCCTTCATGCGTTCACCGAGGTACGCGGCATAGCTGGGGGTACAGCACAGAATGGTGGTGGAAAGATCCATAATGAACATGATCTGCCGGTCTGTGTTGCCGGAGCTGGTGGGAATGGTAAGACAGCCCACCTTGTGGGAACCGCCGTTCAACCCCGGGCCGCCGGTAAAAAGACCATAGCCGTAGGAAACCTGGCAGACATCTTCGTCAGTTCCGCCGACAGCCACAATGGCTCTGGCGCAGCATTCCTCCCAGAGATCAATGTCGTGCTGGGTATAGAAAGCAACAACGCGCTTGCCGGTAGTACCTGAAGTGGACTGGATCCGTACACAGTCCTTTAACGGGACGCCCATCAGACCATAGGGATAAGCGGTCCGCAGATCCGCCTTGGAGAGGAAGGGAAGCTTGTACAGATCATCCTGAGACCGGATGTCTTCCGGAGTCACACCCTTTTCTTCCATCTTTTTGCGATAGTACGGAACATTCTCCCACACATGTCGGACCTGTTTTACGAGCTTCTCGTCCTGGAGAGCCTTGATCTGCTCTCTTGGGGCACATTCGATCTCCTGCTGATAATACCTTTCCATATTGTTCCTTTCTTTTGGCTTCGTCCCTGGGGTGTTGCCGTTCGGATCTGACACGGAATTTGCTTATCTGCAGGTATAAATAGCCTTTGTACAGTAGTTGCTGCGATAGTTTTGTCTGCAGTTCCGTGGGGAGAAACAGGGACGCTCCCTCCCCGGCGTATTTTTACTATTTCAACCCTGAAAATCTCTTCCAAGGGCGAAAGCCTTTTTATTCATCTCCAGGAATTTCGGCGGTACCATGGCTTCGAGGGAAGCCATCCATGCCTCCTGGGGAAGATCGAAATAATGAGAAAGTCTGCCCATAAGCACGATGTTGACGGCCTTTGCGGAGCCTGCCTGCTCGGCCAGAGCCAGACAGTCCATGGCGTCTACCTTTGCGCCGCAGGCTTTCATCTTATCCACCAGATTCTCCGGATACACCGCTGCACCTGTAATGACCGGCATAGGATCCACCTGCTGGGTATTTGTGACGATGATACCATCCTCCTTGAGGAAGGAAAGCCATCTGGCGGCTTCAAGCAGTTCAAAAGAAACGAT
>Ga0310695_10015776_pt1 | contig 10014 bp, 5 predicted proteins | sample RumenRJG_04DNA_FD_203882 | JGI IMG/M metagenome (GOLD analysis project Ga0310695, IMG submission 203882) | Bovine rumen microbial communities from Lethbridge, Alberta, Canada - RJG_04 (v2) (version 2) | ecosystem: Host-associated > Mammals > Digestive system > Stomach > Rumen | place: Canada... | reverse complement strand
TCATCAAACCCCAAAATATTATGACAAACCTCCTTCTAATCGATGCCGGCACCATTGAGTGGTCGAGAGCACAATTCGCTCTCACGGCAATCTACCATTGGCTCTTCGTACCCTTGACGCTCGGCCTAGCCGTCATCATGGGTATCATGGAGACGTGCTACTATCGCACCAAAGACACCTTCTGGAAAGACGCTGCCAAGTTCTGGCAGAAACTCTTCGGTATCAACTTCGCCATGGGTATCGCCACGGGTATCATCCTCGAATTCGAGTTTGGTACCAACTGGAGCAACTACTCATGGTTCGTGGGCGACATCTTCGGCGCACCATTGGCCGTCGAGGGCATCGTCGCCTTCTTCATGGAATCGACCTTCGTCGCCGTGATGTACTTCGGATGGAACAAGGTGTCGCGCGGCTTCCACCTCGCCTCCACCTGGCTCACCGGCCTTGGTGCCACCATCTCTGCGTGGTGGATCCTGGTGGCCAACGCATGGATGCAGTATCCCGTTGGCTGCGAGTTCAACCCCGACACGATGCGTCACGAGATGGTTTCGTTCTCCGAAGTCGCCCTCTCACCCTTTGCAGTCTCGAAGTTCTGTCACACCGTCACCTCGGCGTGGATTGTCGGCGCAGTCTTCTGCGTGGGCGTCTGCTGCTGGTACCTGATGAAGAAACGTGAGACGAAGCTTGCGCTCGAAAGCCTCAAGATTGGCGCCATCGTCGGTCTCGTTGCTTCCCTGCTCGCTGCCGCTACTGGCCACAAGTCGGCACAGGACGTTGCCGAAGTTCAGCCTATGAAACTGGCTGCCATGGAAGCGCTCTACAATGGTGGCACCGATGTCGGCCTGACTGCCGTCGCCTGGGTCAATCCCTTCAGCCAACCCGACTATGTGAACGACGAGTCGGCACCTTTGAAGCTCGAGATGCCCTATGCCCTGTCGTTCATGGCCACCAACGACATTCACGGATATGTGCCCGGCATCAACGACCTGCTGAATGGTTATACGAAACCCGATGGCACACGTGAGCCCTCCATCGACGAAAAGATTGAACGTGGCAAGAAAGCCATCGTTGCCCTTGCCGACTACCGCAAGGCAAGGCAGGAAGGCGTGCCCGTGGATTCCCTCGGCGCACAACTTGCCACCATCAACGAGAACATGAAATACTTCGGCTATGGCTACATCAAGGACAAGGATCAGGTGGTGCCCTACATCCCCATCAACTTCTGGGCATTCCGCATCATGGTAGGCATTGGCTGCCTTCTGATTCTTTTCTTCGCCATCGTGATTGCCGGAGCCTACCGATGGCCTGCCAAACTCTGGAAGAATCGCGACATCACCTCCCTGCCCCATTGGCACTATTGGGTAGCCATCGCGCTCATCCCGTTGACATATATTGCCTCCGAGAGCGGTTGGCTCGTGGCAGAATTCGGCCGTCAGCCGTGGACCATCCAGGATATGCTGCCCACCTGGGTAGCCGTCAGTGACCTGCACAGTTCGTCGGTCATCATCACATTCTTCCTGTTCCTCATCCTCTTCACCACGATGCTCGCTGTCGAAATCAACATCCTCATCAAGCAGATCAAGAAAGGCCCCGACTACTCGGCTTAAATTAGCGTTCTCGTGGCAGCCATGTTTGGCTGCCCTCAAACCCCTCGAACCTTTCGAACCTTTCGAACCCCTCGAACCCCTCGAACCTTTCGAACCTTTCGAACCCCTCAAACCCCTCGAACCTTTCGAACCCTTCAGAACCCCTCCTAACCCCTCCCCATCATATGACCTACTCATTTCTCCAACAATACTGGTGGTTCATCGTTTCACTACTCGGTGCGCTGCTCGTCTTCCTGCTCTTCGTACAGGGAGCCAACTCATTGGCCCGTAGTTTGGGCAATACCGAAGAAGGCCGACGTCTGGTCTTCAATTCCACCGGACGCAAGTGGGAATTCACCTTCACCACCCTCGTCACCTTTGGTGGTGCCTTCTTCGCCTCCTTCCCCCTCTTCTACTCCACCTCGTTTGGCGGAGCCTATTGGCTGTGGATGATCATCCTCTTCACCTTCGTGCTGCAGGCGGTCAGCTACGAGTTCCAGAACAAGATTGGCAACTTCCTTGGTCCCCGCACCTTCCAGTTCTTCCTTTTCCTCAACGGCATCGTCGGACCATTGCTGTTGGGCGGCGCTGTATCCACCTTCTTCGAAGGCTCGAACTTCGTGGTCGAAAAGAGCAATCTGGTGAATGCAGGAGCACTGACACCCGTCATCAGCCACTGGGGCAATGCCTCTCACGGCCTCGATGCGCTGCTCAATCCCTGGATTCTCGTCTTCGGCTTTGCCGTAGTGTTCCTGGCACGCACCTTGGGCATCCTCTACATCATCAATAACGTTGCCGACGAGGACATCCGTCGCCGTGGTGTCCTCGGGCTCAAGGTCAATGCAGCCGCCTTCGTCGTGCTCTTCGTGGTCTATCTCATCCACCTCTTGCTGAAGGACGGCTTTGCCTACAACGAGGCAGGCGTCATCACGGTGGAGCCGTTGAAGTATCTCAACAACTTCCTCCAGATGTGGTATCTCCTCGTCCTGTTGCTGATAGGCGTTGTGCTCGTACTCTTCGGCATCGGCAAGACCATCCTCTCGAAGCAGTACATCTGCGGCATCTGGCCTGCCGGCATTGGCACCGTGCTCGTCGTGCTGGCACTCCTGCTCTGCGCCGGGTGGAATGGCACCGCCTACTATCCATCGACCGCCGACCTGCAGTCGTCGCTCACCATCTGCAACTCCTGCAGCAGCGAGTTCACGCTGCGCACCATGTTCTATGTCTCCTTCCTCGTTCCCTTCGTCCTCGCCTACATCGTCTATTGCTGGCGTGCCATCGACAAGAAGAAACTCGACAAGGAAGAGATCAAGACCGATCATGCTTATTAAATAACGCAAATATCACAGCTATGAAATGGCGTCAACCTCATAGGGCTGGCGCCATTTCTTATAGGACAAGGATCGAACGATGACAGTTTAGAATCGACACGTCAACGGATGAACAACAGTTCACGATACTTTGGCAGTGGCCAGAAGGCATCATCGACAATAAGTTCGAGTTTGTCGATCTGACGGCGAATGCTGTCAAAGAATGGTGCAACCGTGTCGTGATAGGCAATAGCTTTCTCACGCTCGTCTGCAATGCGGTTGGCGACCTTGCGTGCAGCCACAAGTTCTTCGACCTGTGTCTCGATACGGCTGGTACGTTCGGCAATCTCTTCGACAAGCTTGAGGTTACGGGCACTGAGTGCATCGGCCTTCATCGCAGGAAATACCTTATGCATGGACTCGATATTGGCCAACAAACGGCTCTGATAATTGGTAGCCACCGGGATGATGTGGTTCATCGAAAGGTCGCCAAGCACACGCGCTTCAATCTGAATCTTCTTCGTATAGGTCTCCCATTTGACCTCATTGCGGGCTTCCAGTTCCTTGCGGGTCATGACACCGAGGCTTTCGAACATCTGAACGCTTTCTGCATCAAGGTATCGATCGAAGATAACTGGGCAGGATGTCTCGACATCGAGACCACGTCGGGCAGCCTCGGCCTTCCATTCATCCGAGTAACCATTGCCATCAAAGCGGATGGATTTGCATGTCTTGATGTCTTCGCGCAGGATATCGATGATAGCATGGAAGGTGGCACTGTGTCCTGTTCCGACAAACTTCTCCTCAGTCTCGGCAATACGCGCATCGACACGCTGCTTGAACGAGACAAGGGCCTCAGCAACTGCACTGTTCAAGGCAATCATGGCCGAAGCGCAGTTGGCCTCACTACCCACGGCACGGAACTCGAAACGGTTGCCCGTGAAGGCAAAGGGGCTGGTTCGGTTGCGGTCGGTGTTATCGATGAGCAATTCGGGAATCTCGGGAATATCCATCTTCAAGCCCTGCTTTCCATCCATAGCGAGCAGATTGTCTCGATCGGCTTTCTCGATATGGTCGAGCAACTCACTCACCTGACGACCCAAGAAACTCGAAATGATGGCCGGTGGTGCTTCGTTGGCACCCAATCGGTGTGCGTTGGTGGCACTCATGATACTAGCTTTCAGCAATCCATTGTGACGATACACACCCATCAGCGTTTCGACGATGAATGTGGCAAAACGGAGGTTCTGTTCAGCAGTCTTGCCAGGAGCATGGAGCAACACGCCATTGTCGGTCGAGAGACTCCAGTTGTTGTGCTTACCACTGCCGTTGATACCGGCAAAAGGCTTCTCGTGCAAGAGGACACGGAATCCATGCTTGCGGGCTACACGCTTCATCACCGACATGAGCAACATGTTGTGATCGACAGCCAGATTCGTTTCCTCGAAGATGGGCGCAAGTTCGAACTGGTTGGGAGCAACCTCGTTATGGCGTGTCTTGCAAGGGATGCCCAATTCGAGTGCTTCGATCTCAAGTTCTCGCATAAAGGCAGCCACACGCTCAGGAATGGAACCGAAATAATGATCGTCCATCTGCTGGTTCTTGGCCGAATCATGCCCCATCAGCGTACGACCTGTAAGCAGCAAGTCGGGACGTGCCGAATAGAGACCTTCGTCCACAAGGAAATACTCCTGTTCCCAACCGAGGTTCGAAGTCACCTTCTTTACCGTTGGGTCAAAATAATGGCAAACCTCCGTGGCAGCCACATTCACGGCATGCAAAGCACGCAACAGAGGAGCCTTGTAATCGAGCGATTCTCCTGTGTAGGAGATGAACACAGTGGGGATACAAAGTGTGTCGTCAATAATGAAGACAGGGCTGGTAGGATCCCAAGCAGAATAACCACGGGCTTCGAAAGTGCTACGAATGCCACCGCTGGGGAAACTTGATGCATCGGGTTCCTGCTGAACGAGCAACTTGCCCGTGAACTCCTCGACCATGCCGCCCTTACCATCATGTTCGATAAACGAATCATGCTTCTCTGCCGTACCTTCGGTCAATGGCTGGAACCAATGCGTATAGTGCGTCACTCCGTTTTCGGCAGCCCACTGCTTCATACCTTCTGCCACGGCATCAGCCACGTCACGCTCCAGGCGTGCACCGTTGTCCATCACGTCAATCATCTTCGCATAGACGTCCTTCGAAAGGTACGTGTACATCTTTTCGCGGTTGAAAACCTTCTTGCCAAAATACTTGGCAGGTCTCTCAACGGGTGCTTCTACGTCAAGGGGCTTCTTCTTGAAAGCCTCACCGACAACCTGAAATCTCAATGTTTCCATAATTGTAATTGTTAATGGTTAATTATAAATTGTTAATTGTTAATTATTTATTGTTATTTGAAAAGCCATTTTTCCAATCGAGTATTCGCTGCAATGCTTCTTGGGTGTTCTCTTGACTTCCGAAAGCCGTTAGTCGAACAAATCCCTCACCCGAAGGTCCGAAGCCTACGCCAGGCGTACAAACCACACCGGCACCCCGAAGCAGTGCCTCGAAGAATTGCCAGGACGACATGCCGTCGGGCGTACGCATCCAGATATAAGGAGCATTTTCACCGCCGTAGCACTCGAAGTCGAGACTATGTAGCACATCCAGCATCCGATGGGCATTGTCCATGTAATAGTCAATGGTTTCCTGCACCTGCTTCCTGCCTTCTTGCGTGTAGATGGCCTCTGCTGCACGTTGCGAGATGTAACTGGTGCCATTGAACTTGGTGCATTGTCGTCGGTTCCAAAGGGGTCCGAGATGAATACGCTCACCCTGATGTGTGACAGCCGTCACCTCCTTGGGAACAATCGTATAGCCACAACGCACTCCCGTGAATCCTGCTGTCTTGGAGTAGGAATGGAACTCGATGGCGCAACGTCGTGCATCAGCTATCTCGTAGATGCTGCGGGGGATTTCCGCATCACGAATGTAGGCATGATAGGCTGCATCGTAGAGAATCAGCACGTCGTTCTCCAACGCAAACCGCACCCATCGTTCAAGGTCTTCCTTTCCAATGACAGCACCCGTAGGGTTGTTGGGGAAACAGAGATAGACCACATCGATATGCTGTTCCCGTGGAGGGGAAGGCACAAAGCCATTTTCCACCGAACACGGCATATAAAGAATATTCGACCATCGGCCGTCCTGTGCTTTCGTTCCTGCACGTCCAGCCATCACATTGCTGTCGATATAGACGGGATAAACAGGGTCGCTGACACCAATGACACAATCCTGTCCAAGAAGTTCCTGGATATTGCCCGTATCTGACTTAGCACCATCATTGACAAAGATCTCTTCGGTGTCCATCGGGATGCCTCTCTCTTGAAAGACATGTTGCGCAATGGCCTTACGCAGGAAGTCATAGCCCTGTTCCGGGCCATAGCCTCGGAAACTCGCAGATGATGCCATCTCATCAACAGCCTTGTGCATAGCCTGGATCACAGCAGGACAAAGTGGTTGAGTCACATCGCCGATGCCCAGACTGATGACATTGGTCTCAGGATGCGTGGCCCGGAAGGTCTTGACACGCCTGGCGATGTCAGCAAAAAGATAGCCGGACGAAAGGCCGAGGAAATTTTCGTTTACAAATGCCATAACTCTTTGATTTATATTTCTATCTCCCCATCGAAAACGAATGCAGCGGGGCCCGTCATATAAAGATGATTGTCCGAACGTCGCCATTCGATATCAAGAGTGCCGCCATCCATCTCGATACTGCAATTGCGGGAAGCATGACCCGTAATGCAGGCAGCAACGGTCGTAGCGCATGCTCCTGTACCGCAGGCTTGTGTGATGCCGCTACCCCGTTCCCAGACACGGGTACGTATTCTGACCTTGTCTGAACCAGACGAATAGGGGCCGACAACATATGCGAATTCGATGTTGCATCGTTGGGGAAAGGCTGGATGATGTTCAAGTTCCGGCCCCTTCATCCCCACCTGATCCACGTCTTTGGTGAAGATGACGTAGTGGGGATTGCCCATCGAAACGAATGTTCCCAAAGGTAGGTCTAGCGACGATTGAAATTGCTCAGGGACGACCAACTTCGGCTCTCCCATGTCAACGGTGACGCTCGCCACCCGATCTGCAACAACATGCAGGGTTAATACCTTCACACCCGAAGGTGTCCACAGGCGTATCTCGGTCTTGTGTGTCAACCCGCGTTCAAAGACATATTTGCCAATACAGCGCGATGCATTGCCGCACATCATGGCCTCACTACCATCTGCATTGAAGATGCGCATCGAGAAGTCAGCTTCGGTCACAGGTGATTCACCTATCAATACCAGGCCGTCACTGCCAATTCCTTTATGCCGGTCACTCCATCTAATAGCCAATGCATTGGGATCTTCAACGGCGAAGCACCTCGTATCGACATAGATGTAATCATTGCCGCAACCGTGCATCTTGGTGAAACGTATCCTATTCATCATTTCAGATAATTGTCAATTTTCTCGGCAGTCTCGATACCGCTTGCCATGGCACGTACCACGAGCGAAGCTCCATTTGCTGCATCGCCGCAGACAAAAACGTTCTCGGGATATTGCGGATGCTGGGGTTTCAGGAAGCCCATGGCCAGCAGCACCATCTCTGCCTTGATGATTTCCGGTTCACCTTTTTCAACCATCGTAGGACGACCACCCGCAGGATTCGGCACCCAATCGATTTCTTGCACCTTGACACCAGTAAGTTGTCCGTCCTTTCCAAGGAACTCCAATGTGTTGATGTTCCACCTTCGCGTGCAACCCTCTTCGTGGCTCGAAGTGGTCTTGAAGGTTCGAGGATAGTTAGGCCAAGGATTCTTGGGGTCGTCAGGACCATCGACAGGACGTGGCAGGATCTCTATCTGCGTAACGCTCCGGCACCCTTGTCGATGTGCAGTGCCAATACAATCGCTGCCCGTATCGCCACCACCGATGACGAGCACGTCCTTGCCCTTCGCTGTGATGCGTTCCTGTTTCGAAAACTCTTGTCCTGCAAGTACCCGGTTCTGCTGACTAAGCAGTTCAAGGGCAAAATGGATGCCCTTCAAATCGCGGCCAGGCACATTGAGGTCACGGGCTGTGGGTGTGCCTGTGGCAATGACTACTGCATCGTACTGGCTGGCAAATGCTGCATCACAATGCACTTCCTCACCCTGTCTGAACACGATGCCCTCTTGCTCCAAAAGCCGGAGACGACGATCGATGATGACCTTGCCCAACTTGAAGTTCGGAATACCATAGCGAAGCAATCCTCCGGCAGCCTCGTTCTTTTCGAAGACTGTGACACAATAGCCCATCTGGTTCAGTCTGTCGGCTGCTGCCAGTCCTGCAGGACCAGCTCCGACGACAGCCACCTTCTTGCCATTTCTTTCGGGCTTACGCAATGGTATGAATCCTTCGCGAAAGGCAGCCTCGGCAATCGAAGCCTCGTCTTCGCGATTGGTGGTAGGCTCATACAGGATGAGATTGAGCACGCAAGCCTTTTCGCAAAGTGCCGGGCAGACACGTCCAGTGAATTCCGGGAAAGGATTGGTGGACGAAAGCAATTGGTAGGCCAATTCCCAGTCGCCACGATAGAGCGCATCATTCCACTCCGGTGGTTTATTGCCCAATGGGCAGGCCCAGTGGCAAAAGGGCACACCGCAATCCATACAACGCGAGGCCTGTTGTCTTCGTTCACGGGTATTGAGCGTCTGTTCCACTTCGCCAAAGTCATGTATTCTATCGTGTATTGGTCGATATCCTGCTTCCTGACGCCGTATCTCCAAGAATGCTTTTGGATTTCCCATATTTTCTTATTTTATAAATATATAAACATTTTTTCAAAACCTGTCATCTCAATAATCGCGCTGAATATCCGCAATCTTCTGACGCAACTTGGCCATCTGTTCCTCCTGGAGCACACGTTTGTATTCGATGGGCACCACTTGGATAAAGTCCTCGACATAATGCGACCAGTTATCCAACATACGGAGGGCGAGTTTCGAACCTGTATAGAGGTAATGCTGACGAATCAGTTCGTGCAGCTCCTTGCGTGAAACGCTGTCTTCCACGAGGTTGATTTCCACCATGTCCATGTTGCAGAAGTAGTCGAACGTGTGACAACGATCATAAACATAGGCTACACCACCTGTCATTCCTGCGGCAAAGTTGCGACCCGTCTCACCAAGCACTACCACACGACCACCAGTCATGTACTCGCAGCAATGATCTCCCGCTCCCTCGATGACAGCTATGGCTCCTGAGTTGCGGACACCAAAGCGCTCTCCTACACGACCATTGATGTAGAGTTCTCCCGAAGTGGCACCATAAAGACCCGTGTTGCCGGCGATAATATTATCTTCCGCTGCGAAGTTGCAACGTGTAGGAGGCAGGATTGCAATGCGTCCTCCCGAGAGGCCCTTGGCAAAGTAATCATTGGTTTCACCTTCCAACTTGAAACTGACACCATGGACAAGGAACGCTCCGAACGACTGACCTGCCGACCCCTTGAAGCGAACGTTGATTGTATCGTCGGGCAGACCTTCCTGACCATATCGTTTGGCAATTTCTCCCGAGAGCATTGCTCCTGTGGCACGGTCGGTATTTCGAATGGCATAGTCCATTGCAACTTCTTCCTTGGCATCCAGCGCCTTCGCTGCCGCTGTCAGCATCTGTCGGTCGAGCACTGTTCCCTGCATACCCAATGGAATGGCAGGCTCCTGGATATTGCCCACAAAGTGCATCACACCATCCTCCTTGTGCAACATACGACCAAGGTCAAGCACCGATGCATTGGTCTGTATGAGGTCGGTACGACCCACGATGTCGTTGAGTGAACGACAGCCCATGGCAGCCAGATGCTCGCGTACTTCTTGTGCCAGGAACGTGAAGTAGTTCACTAGATATTCGTAGCGTCCCATGAAGTGCTTCCGCAATTCAGGATTCTGTGTAGCAACACCCATCGGACAAGTGTTGAGATTGCACTTACGCATCATCACACAGCCCAGCACGATCAGCACAGTCGTTCCGAATCCGAATTCATCGGCACCCAACATGGCCATCAGCACGATGTCGCGTCCTGTCTTTATCTGTCCATCCACCTGCAAC
>Ga0310695_10015775_pt1 | contig 10015 bp, 6 predicted proteins | sample RumenRJG_04DNA_FD_203882 | JGI IMG/M metagenome (GOLD analysis project Ga0310695, IMG submission 203882) | Bovine rumen microbial communities from Lethbridge, Alberta, Canada - RJG_04 (v2) (version 2) | ecosystem: Host-associated > Mammals > Digestive system > Stomach > Rumen | place: Canada... | reverse complement strand
GTGGTATTTCTTATAAAAAGTTAAGTCTTATTGAAAAAAGAAAAGGATGGATTGTTGATTTTAAACAATCTTAAATAGCATCAAAGGTTATTATGGAGCGTTTACCTCTTGTATGTAATGCACGCCTTGAATATGCTATAATGGTACACATTAATTTCGAATCATGATTGCCGAAGACTGTTTTATTATTTTTTCGACAGTCTGTGGTTCAGGAATAAAAACAGGATAAATTGAAAAAATAAAGAAAGAGAGCGCATGAGATGAAAGGTATTATATTGGCCGGCGGTTCCGGAACACGTCTGTATCCGTTGACTCTGGCAGTAAATAAGCAGCTTCTGCCTGTGTACGACAAACCTATGATTTATTATCCGTTGTCTACTCTTATGATTGCCGGTATCAAGGAAATACTGATAATCAGTACTCCGGATGATCAGCCGTTGTACAAAAAACTTTTAAAGGACGGATCTCATCTCGGCATAAAAATAGAATATGCAATTCAGGAGGAACCGAAAGGACTGGCTCAGGCTTTCCTTATTGGAGAAAAATTCATCGGAAACGATACGGTGTGTCTGATTCTCGGTGACAATATCTATCACGGCCACGGATTGACAGGTCTGCTCTCGAAATGCGCAAAACTCGAGAACGGTGCAATTGTTTTCGGCTACAAGGTGCATGATCCGGAACGTTACGGCATTGTTGAATTTGATAAAGACAACAGGGCGGTTTCAATTGAGGAAAAGCCGGAACGTCCTAAATCAAAATATGCGGTTACAGGTCTTTATTTCTATGACAACAAGGTAATCGAGTATGCAAAGCAGATTAAACCTTCCAAACGCGGCGAACTGGAAATAACGGATATTAACAATCTTTATCTGAAAGCCGGAAATCTTTCCGTGGAAAAATTCAGCCGCGGTATTGCATGGCTTGATACCGGAACCTACGACAGTTTGCTGGAGGCGTCGGCCTATATCCGTACTCTGGAACGCCGTCAGAACTGCCAGATCTGCTGTCCGGAAGAGATTGCCTGTATCCGCGGATATATTGACAAGGAACAGCTGCTGAAACTGGCTCAGCCGCTGATGAAAAACTCATACGGCAAAGCTCTCTGTGATCTGGTGGCCGAATAGACAATTCAATTACAGAAAAATTCCGGAGTAACGGCATAACAAACAGTCCGGAATGTGTGTTTTGGGGAAAATAACAGGTATTTTTGATGGAAATTATTGATACAAAAATCAGAGAAGTAAAAATTTTAAAGCCTCAGGTTTTCGGCGATTCACGCGGTTATTTCATGGAAACCTGGCGGGAGGAATTCTTCCGCAGCAATATTTTTGACAAGCCTCTGGTTCAGGACAACCAGTCAAGTTCAACTCTCGGAGTATTAAGAGGGCTCCATTATCAGACAAGTCATACCCAGGGTAAACTGGTGCGTGTTCTGTCAGGAAGAGTTTATGATGTTGCAGTTGATATAAGGAAAAGTTCTCCTACTTTCGGTCAGTATGTTGGAGTTGAATTATCCGGTGAAAACAAGCTTCAGTTCTGGGTTCCTGAAGGATTTGCCCACGGATTCTACGTAATGAGCGATGAAGCGGTGTTTGCATACAAGTGCACCGATTACTATGATCCTTCATCCGAGCATTCAATTGTCTGGAACGATCCGGATCTGAATATCGCATGGCCGATTGCCGACGGTGTAAAGGTAAATCTTTCCGAGAAGGATTTGAAGCGCGCCACCTCATTCAGGGACGCGGTTTATTTTGACTGATCTTGTGATATCGCAATGATGCCGCTGTCAGTGAAAGATTGAAAATTATTAATATTGATGGATTTAACAGGCGAATATTGGATTTTAAAAAGTATGAAAAAATTATTGGTTACAGGTGCTGCAGGTTTTATAGGTTCCAACTTTGTTCATTACTGGCATGAAAACTATCCTGATGACAGCATCGTTGTTCTGGATGCTCTTACCTATGCAGGAAACAGGGAAAATATTGAAGATTTGGAAAAATCAGAAAATTTTACCTTTGTTCACGGTGATATCTGCGATACTCCTTTGGTTGAAAAGCTGCTGAAGGAACATGATATTGATACGCTTGTTCATTTTGCGGCAGAGTCTCATGTGGATCGTTCAATTACCGGACCGGATGCATTTATCAATACCAATATTCTCGGTACCTATTCCCTGCTGAAGGCGTGCAAGAAAGTATGGATGGACAGTGATGCGCCTAAGGCTGATCATCGTTTCCATCACGTTTCAACGGATGAGGTATACGGAACATTAAAGCCTAACGATCCTCCTTTTGCGGAAACAAATCAGTATCTGCCTAATTCCCCTTACTCGGCATCAAAGGCTTCATCCGATCTGCTGGTGCGTGCATATCATCATACCTACGGATTAAAGGTTACAACCTCAAACTGTTCAAATAACTACGGTTTCTATCATCATCCTGAGAAACTTATTCCTCTTACGCTTACCAATATTCTGAGAGGAAAAAACATTCCGGTTTACGGTGACGGCAGACAGATTCGGGACTGGCTGTTTGTATGGGATCACTGCTACGGAATCGATCTTGTTTTAAAGAACGGCCGTCTTGGTGAAAGCTACAATATCGGCGGTATAAATGAATGGGCAAATATTGATATTGTGAATTTACTGTGCGATCAGATTGACAGAATTTTTGCCGAGCAGCCTGAATATAAGGCTCAGTATCCTGACTGTCCGTGCAGCGACGGCAAATCAGCAAAAACTCTGATTACCCATGTAACCGATCGTCTCGGTCACGATCGCCGTTATGCAATTGATGCAAAGAAGATTATGACTGAACTCGGATATAAACCTAAGGACAGTTTTGAAACAGGTATTGTCAAGACAATCAGATGGTATCTTGATCACCAGGACTGGTGGAGAAAACTTGTTAAATAGTCTGCAGATCCGATCGGTCTGACTGCTGTAAGAGAACGGTTTTTCAAAGTTGTTGCTGATTTTGAAAGATCGTTTTTTTTTATCCTTAAAAAAATGCGGGAAAAATGAATACCGGGTTTTGAAGATTTAATCTGAAAGGAAGACAGAAAGACCCGTGTTCCTCATTCAGACTGCCGGCGGTAGCCTGGAACCGGGTCCGTTTTGGAATTGGCAATGCTGTATTTCAATTCCATCGGCAGTTATGCTGCCGCAAACTGATTAACCGTTATAGGAGATTGTTACTCTGTCTGCAACGGCCTTTGCTCCGGCTACAGCTTCTTCTATACTGTCTCCCATTGCAAGTGCAACGCCCAGACGCCTGTGACCGTTTATTTCAGGTTTGCCGAAGAGACGGATCTGTGAGTTGCTGAAAGCCGATAACGCATCATTTATATTATCGTAGGTTAAATCCTTTGAAGTTCCGTCGCCGAGAATTACAGCAGAAGCGCAGTATCCGTACTGTTTAATGGTACCGATCGGCAGTCCCAGAATGGCTCTTACATGAAGCGCGAATTCAGAAAGATTCTGTGAAATCAGTGTAACAAGACCTGTATCATGAGGACGCGGAGATACCTCGGAGAAGATTACCTCATCACCGCAGACAAACAGTTCCACACCGAAAATTCCGTAACCGCCGAGAGCCTTTACAATGGTTCCGGCTATTTCCTGAGCCTTCTTCTTGATCTGTTCAGGCATCTGACGAGGCTGCCATGATTCGCGGTAGTCGCCGTCCTCCTGGCGATGTCCGATTGGTTCGCAGAAATGAATGCCGTCAACCGCATTAACGGTAAGCTGGGTAATTTCATAGTCGAATTTCAGAAATTCCTCGATAATAACCTTGTTCTTTTTGCCGCGGCCTTCCTCGTGTGCATATTTCCATGCCGCAAGGATCTGGGATTCATCCTTGATTACGGACTGTCCCTTGCCGGATGAACTCATAACCGGTTTTACAACGCATGGAATTCCGATTTTCTTCACTCCGGCCTCAAATTCCTCCTGGGAATCGGCAAATACGTATTTTGAGGTTTTAAGACCGAGGGTTTCGGCACTTAGAGTACGGATTTTTTCCCGATCCATGGTAATCAGTGTCGCCTGACTGCACGGCACGATATGCATGCCCTGCTGCTCCAGTTTGACAAGTGTGTTTGTTGCAATGGCTTCTATTTCAGGAATAACATAGTCAGGTTTGATTTCATTAAGCAGCTGCTCAAGGGCCTGATCGTTCAGCATATCAATAACGTATGACTTATGGGCAATATGCATGGCGGGAGCGTGCTCGTAGCGATCAACGGCAATTACCTCGACTCCGAGGCGTTGCAGTTCAATTGCAATTTCCTTTCCTAATTCGCCAGAACCTAATAAAACAGCTTTTGTTGCTTTGGAACAATAAGGGGTACCGATCATTTTAATCCTCTATCTGAAAAATTTTCCACATTATAACATAGATGCCGGGGGCAAAAATACAGTCATCCGTCAATAAGATATGACTGTCGCGACCGAACGAACAGGACCTGCATGTGCATTGAGTATGATGCGACAATGTTACTGTCATGCGAAGTATTCAGAGGATGTCTTCAGATTGAAGCAATAAGAAAAAAAACACCTTATCTGATTAAATAATGAACAAATAAGTTAAATAAAATAGTATTGGACTTTATAAAAACGTATAATGTGAAGTTGCTACCGGGACTGTGGGGCTATTTGGGACCCGGTAAGCGTTTTTGATGATTTTTATAAGTGAATGAAAAAATGACAACATTAGATACTGATATTGAAAATAATGACAAGGTTTCAGCTGAATCTCAGCCGGCTGTCAAAGATAACAACAATAATAACGAAACCGAAAAGGTTTCTGCCGACAATGCAAAGAAGTACTTGGCCAAAGATGTGGTTAATTTCCTTATTGAGAAGTTTCCTGCCTGTTTTAAGAAGGATCTGAAAGAAGTAAAACCTTTGAAACTTGGTATTCTCAATGACGTTGTTGAAGCACTCAAGGGTGATGCAACATATTCCAAGACAGCAATCAGACACGGCATCCAGTTATATACAAAATCATGGGCTTATCTTGCAGCCTGCAAGGAAAACGCTCCGCGCCTGGATCTGGAAGGAAAAGAAGTTGAGACAGTTCAGGCCGAGCATGCAAAGTATGCTGCGGAAAAACTTGAGGCAAGCAAAAAGGCGTTTGCTGAAAAACATCCTCAGGCAGAGAAGAAAAAAACTTTCAACCGCAACGACAACCGCAACCGCAATTTCAAAAACAGCCGCAATGGCGGAGAAGACCGCAAAGGTTTCAAGAATTTCCGCGGCGCCAAGAACAGCAGACCGAGAAGAGTTTTCCATGATGAAGGATTTGTAAATCCGTCACTTGAGTCTCTTAATGTTAACGATCGCGTTTTTGTTCAGATCGGGTATGATCCTAAAGCCAAGAAAATTTCCGGTCGTATCAAGAAGATAGAACGTGAAGACGTATATGTGGATTTGGTATCAGGCATGAGTTTAAAGCTTTCAGTGGATAATTTATTCATATATGATGAAAGCAGAGTATCAACTCAGAATACAGATGATAATAAGAAGGCAGAATAATATTATGCTGAAACTGGTTCGAAATTTAGTTATTGGACTGGTGCTTGCTGTTCCTACCTGTGTTTATGCAGCAGACAAAACAGAAAAGGAAGTTACGTTAAGTGATATTCCGAAGCTGACTATGGAGGATCAGCATCCGGTTTCCTGCAGGAGAATTTACCGTGATCTTACTGAAACCCATTACAGAAAGGATGTTGCCATAGATGATCAGTTCATACATGATTTCTATATTCAGTATTTCAGATATATTGATCCGTACAAGTCTCTTTTCTTCAAGAATGAAATTGCCGAGTTTATTTCAGACATCGGCAATGTAAGAGCATCGGTTGTCAGATGCAATCTTGATCTTCCGTACAAAATATTCAACCGTTATGCGTTTCACAAGTTTGATCAGATGAAGTATGCCATCGGTCTGCTTGAAGGCGGAAAACTTGATTTGGATCAGCATGATGAATTTGTTTACGATCGTGAAAAGGCAGAATGGCCTGAAGATCCGAAACAGCGCCTTGAACTCTGGGAGAAAATTGTCAAGTACGATTTGATTAAAATCATTCTTTCAGGAAAAACCAGAGAGGAGGCAAGCAAACAGCTCATCAAACGTTACAAGAGCAATCTTAATTTCCTTACCCAGTTAAAGAGCGAGGATGCCTTCAGTTCGTTTGAAAACAGTCTTGCCCATCAGTTTGATCCTCATACAAACTATATGTCGCCTATTGCATCCGAAGAATTCTATGCTGATATGCATTTGTCTCTTGAAGGTATCGGAGCAACTTTGAGAACCGAGGATGATACTGTTGTAATCGAGGAACTGATACCGGGCGGTCCTGCTGAAAAATCAAAGCTGCTTAAGCCTAAGGATCGTATAATTGCGGTAGGAGCAAAGGAAAACAAGCTTACAGATCTTGTGGGCATGAGACTTGACGAGGCTGTAAAGCTGATCCGCGGTCCGAAAGGTTCAACAGCATATCTGCAGATTCAGCGCGGTGAGGGGGAATCCGCAAAGATTTTTGTAATCAGTCTTGTTCGCGACAAGATTAAACTTACAGATCGCGCCGCAACAAGCGAGGTTCTGACCTTCGGCAAACGCAAGGTGGGTGTTCTCAAGGCTTCAAGTTTTTATGATCATCTTACAACAGATGCCAGAAAGGAACTGGAAAAGCTGAAGAAGGAAAACATTGAGGCACTGGTTGTGGATCTGAGAGGCAACGGCGGCGGTCTTATCACCGAAGCTGCAGGCTTTACCGGACTGTTTGTACCAAAGGGACCGATTGTACAGGTCCGCGATATGAATAATTATATTGAAACCGTGGATGATCCGAGTTCGGATGTGATGTATGAAGGTCCGATGGTGGTTCTTATTGATAATCTGAGTGCTTCAGCCTCCGAAATATTCGCTGCGGCTCTTCAGGATTACGGCCGTGCACTGATTGTGGGTTCAAACTCATTCGGCAAGGGTACGGTGCAGCAGGTGAGATCTCTGGGCAAGTTCTATGATTTGTTTAACGGCGAGCTTGGTCAGCTGTCTTATACCATTGCCAAGTTCTATCGTATCAACGGCGGAAGTACCCAGCTGAAAGGCGTTACTCCTGATGTTTCAATGCCTTCCCTGAGTGATGTGCAGAAATACGGTGAAAAGGAACTGGAAAATGCACTGCCTTGGGATTCTATCAAATCGCAGAAATACGATCTGATCGGAGCTCCTGAAAAGTATGCTTCCGTATTAAAGAAAAAGCTTGATGAAAGAATTGCCGCAGATCCTGCATATAAGGTAACTCTTGAACAGATTCAGCTTGCAAAGGAAACAATGGATAAGCAGAGCGTGTCTTTGAATCTTGCCGAGCGCAAGGCCAAGAAGGATGAGGATGCAAAGGGCGAACTTGATCGTACCAACAGATTGCTGAAAATCATCGGAAAGGAACCGGTAAAGGATCTTAATGATGTTCCCGGTGATGTTAAATATCCGGATCCGGTAAAAGAGCAGGCTGCTCAGGTTGCTCTTGATCTGGCTTCTCTGATGGTGCACAAGTAAGTATATATTGTTGCAATAACAGATTTAATATCCTGCCTCTGTGCAGGATTTTTTTTACGATCATAAATCCTTGAGAAAAATACACGCGAATATGGGATGGATCTGTTTTTCTTCGACCTGACTTGTGCATATATAATTCATGACAGTAGTTTATGACTTAAAATCAGAGATAGCGGCTGTTTTTACATGCGGCAAAAACTATATCTGTGAATTAATTGTCTGCTTAGTATATAATTGTAGAGAATTGAAACAAATCGGGAATTGAAATGAAGAAAGAAAAAAGACGTCTGGATTATCAGCCTCCTAAATACAGGATTAATGAAGTATACCTTGAATTTGATCTGGATCCGCACCATACAAAGGTAACAGCGGTATCAAAAATAGTTCGTAACGGCAGTCACAGTGAACCGCTTGTGCTTGACGGTGAAAATTTAACATTGGAGCAGGTGCTGGTGGACGGCAGAGAGGTGAAATATGAAACCTCCGAAACAAATCTGACGGTGTTTGATTTACCTGATGAATTTGAATTAAGGATTGTAAATTACATAGATCCTGCAAACAACCTTGCATTTGAAGGTCTGTACATGTCAGACGGAGCCTACTGCACACAGTGCGAAGCCGAGGGTTTCAGAAAGATCACCTATTATCTGGATCGTCCGGATGTTTCCGCCCGTTTTACCACAAAAATCATCGCGCCGAAGAATGATTTTCCATACCTTCTGTCAAACGGAAACCGCGTTGAAAAAGGAGATCTTCCGGATGGAAAACATTATGTAGTCCGCCAGGATCCGTTTTCAAAGCCTTCATATCTGTTTGCGCTTGTTGCCGGAAAATTTGATGTGGTGGAAGATCGTTTTGTTACAAAATCAGGTCGAGACGTTGAACTTCAGCTTTTTGTTGATGTCGGCAACTACAATCGCGGTATTCATGCCATGAACTGCATCAAAAAGGCGATGAAGTGGGATGAGGATCGTTTCGGATTTGAATATGATCTGGATCTGTTTCAGGTTGTAGCCGTGGATTTCTTCAATATGGGAGCCATGGAAAACAAAGGTCTTAATATTTTCAATTCAAAATGCGTTCTTGCTGATGCAAAGACCGGTACAGACAATGATTTTGATATTATTGAAAGTGTAATCGGTCATGAGTATTTCCACAACTGGACGGGTGATCGCGTAACCTGCCGTGACTGGTTTCAGCTGAGTCTTAAGGAAGGACTGACCGTATTCAGAGATCAGGAATTTTCATCTGATGTAAGTTCCCGTTCCGTTCATCGCATTCAGGCGGTGAAGGTTGTTCGCGGAGCTCAGTTTGCCGAAGATCTCGGTCCTATGGCTCATCCTATCCGTCCGGATCTGGTATACGAGCAGAACAATTTCTACACCGTAACGGTTTATGACAAGGGTGCAGAGGTTATCAGAATGATTCATACCCTGATCGGAGAAACAAAATTCCAGGAGGGCATGAAACTTTATATTTCTCGTTTTGACGGCGGCTGTGCAACCTGCGATGATTTTGTTCAGGCTATGCAGGATGCATCCGGTTATGATCTGACTCAGTTCAGAAACTGGTACTGCTGCGACGGTACTCCTCTTGTTGAAACGGAGGAAAGTTATGACCCGGTTACAAAGAGTCTGACAATCAGGTTCAGACAGAGCAATCCGTCAACACCTTACCGTGACCGCAGTGCATATCCGGCAATGGTTATACCTCTGAAACTGGAATTTCTGGCATCCGACGGCGGTCAGATCGGAATAAATTCGGAGCAGGTAAAAGATAATCTGCTGGTACTGACAGACATGGAGCAGACGGCAACTTTCACTGATGTTCCTGAATTGCCGGTTATCAGCTACCTTGGTGATTTTTCCGCGCCGGTTAAACTGAATAAATCATACAGTACCGATGAACTTCTGAATATTGCTGCCAATACCGGCAATGATTTCAACCGCTATGAGGCAATCTGGCAGCTTTACAGCAACTATTTCCATGGTTTTGTGGAGCAGAATGAAAGAGATTTATCAGGTCTTGCAAGATCCTATGCATTGCTTCTTGAAAATGAACGGATTGACAAGTGGTTCCTGGCGGAAATTCTGGCGGTTCCAAGCGAAGTACAGATTGCGTCGATGTTTGACAATACAATTGATATCGATCGTATTCATGAGGGCAGGGAATATCTGGTCAATGAACTTGCCTCGCAGCTCGGCGATCTATGGCGCAGGGTATATGAAAACAATTACAGAGCTGATGTACCGTACAGCATTGAACCCTCAGCCATTGCCGGAAGAGCATTGGCAAATCTTGCTCTGAGATTTATTGCCAAACTTGACGAAAATTATGCCGATTTGCTTGTCAACGCGCATTACAGCAATGCCAACAACATGACGGATACACTGGCGGCGATGTCGGTGGCTGTGCACAATGAACTTCCATGCAAGGAAAAA
>Ga0310695_10015774_pt1 | contig 10015 bp, 4 predicted proteins | sample RumenRJG_04DNA_FD_203882 | JGI IMG/M metagenome (GOLD analysis project Ga0310695, IMG submission 203882) | Bovine rumen microbial communities from Lethbridge, Alberta, Canada - RJG_04 (v2) (version 2) | ecosystem: Host-associated > Mammals > Digestive system > Stomach > Rumen | place: Canada... | reverse complement strand
TTGCCTGAGCGAAATCTTATGAGGGCCTTTTCAATATCCTCGACTGTTGAGTCGTCAACCGCATCATATACGCTTTTTTGAAATGGGGTTAAATTGAAGATGATGTCATTTAGTGGATCTTGAGTGTTTTTAAACTCCCACATCCCGTCCTGGGCTTTTGTGTTGAATCTCTCCTCCAATTCAGGAATCCTGTCTGTCAGCTCATCAAGATATTGGTGCTCGGCAAGGCCCAGCTTGTGCTTGGTTATTCTATTTAGAAATTCGGCGTGGATTTTATCAAGGTCAATGTCATTTTTGCTTTCAAATGAACCCAATACATACACCTTATCGTCTATTACCTCAGTTACCCAGTAATTTTTGCTGTCCTCATCATACTGGATTTGCGAGAAGGAATTGATGTCCCACATGTTCTCCATAAGATGGTTTCTTGCAAACTCCGCATCCTCAAGCTTGTCGTAATACCCGAAGACATAGTCATCGCCTGCAATCTGCTTTTTGATTATGAACGTGTCAAATACCCTTGTGATGTTGAGCCCGTACCTTGAATTGTTGGGATTTCTCATTTTCCTTTTGGTCAGGCTGCTGATTTGGCTCTGGGACGGTTTTTCTTTTGATTTTAAAAGAACATGAATCCTATCATCGATTATGGCCAAAATTAGGTATTGGCATTCATATTCATAGGTTTCATTGATTGAATCCAGGTTCCAGTCGTTTTCAACCAGCAAATCCCTTAAAAATAGTGCAATATCCAAATCCTGCAATTGGGCATAGGTTCTGTTGGCCCTGACAATTGAGAATGAGTTCTTGTTTTGGCGAATGTATTTTCTCTTCATCAATATGATTTTGGATTTTAAGATAGATAAATTTTAATAAAAAAAAGAAAATAAGGAAATTAATCCTTATTTTTTAACTTTTACGGTTAATTTTTTGGTTGTTTTGTTGTAGGTCGCTTGGATTTTGACCTTTTTGCCCACTTTAAGTTTTTTCAAGATGTTTTTCTTGACTGTAACTTTTGCAACACCTTTCCTGTTGGTTTTTGCCTTGTAGGTTTTTCCCTTGAACTTGAACTTGATTACTTTTCCTTTAACGGCCTTTCCGTTGATTTTTAATGTAGCCTTTAAAACAAGCTTTTTGGCGGATTTCTTGACGCTGACCTTCTTGAGGGCCAATTTGATGACATCCTTATTGGCAGGGTTTTTGACGGTTACAAAGAAAGTGTTTGAGTAGAATTTCTCGTCTGAGTCCAGAATGACCTTGATCATGTGCTCACCTATGGTGAGTCCTTTAATGGATTCGCTAGCCTTTCCTGTTTCCAAACTGGCTGATTTGACGAATTTTCCATCAACGTAAATATCCATAACATCAGATGAAACAGGACATTTAATGTTTATATTCAGGGCATTTCCGGCTTCCAACTGATTTCTGTCCACATTGACCGAATATTCCGGAGAATTTCTGTCGACGTAAATGAAAACTTCATAATAGCCGGAATAGTTGCCCATAGTGTAGTTCACATAGAAGGGATGATTTCCCTCGGCCAGATTTTCCACCGGAATGATTGCTCGTCCGTCAACTACTTCAACTGTTATGACTGCGCTGCCCCACTGGTCTGCGTAATCGCCTATTCTGTTATATAGGGTTGCATTTCCTGAGGTTGCCTTAGAACCCTGAAGTATTATGGCACTTTTTTCGCCTACTGACATGTCATTAAAAAGGATTTCCGGAATAACTGCAAACACACAGCTTTCTGTCCTGCTGAGATATCTTTCATCCCCAGGATAAGTGGCGGTTGCATTGTATTTTCCTACCTTAAAATCGACCGCAGGAGCAAATATGGCCTCGCCTTCAGTCAGGAAAACCTCATATGACTTTCCGCTGATGTTGACGATTACCCTGTTTGAAACGGACTGCGGAAGTGCAATTCTAAATGAAATCCTATCGTCAAACAAAAATTCATCCATCAAGCCATCATCATCCTCCTCAGAGAACGGATAAAATTTGAACTCATATGTGAAATCAACCGTTTTTTCAACTTCATATGGCTCAACGGCACCGTTTTTCTGATAAATCGTTTTTATTTTATATATTCCAAAATTTGAAATCCCCAAGTCATTGGCATGGATATGCAAGCAAGAAATCTCCTCTTCAGAGTCAAAAGTCCTGTTATATGCCGCTGTTCCATTGTCTTCGACATATACACTAACGGTACCGTTTAAACCGGAAATGTCCTGAACATAAACGGCACAATAGAATTCATCATCCAAATCCACCGTATCGCTAACACTCACATTCACATCATCATTTTCTCCAATCGCATCATCAGAATCAATTGAAGCTTCTGTAGTGTTTCCTGCAGCCATTTCATCTGCCGCACTGGCGGCGGCGATTGTAAAAATGACCAGGATAAATCCCACAATTATCAAATATTTCATTTTCATGATTAATCACATCACTATATCAATAAGTTTGTGTGTAAACTATATTTAACAATTATGATGGATAGTATTGAAATCGGGAAAAATAGCTGAAATGAAATTAAAAAAATAAGAAAAATAAGGAATTGACTCCTTATTTTTTGACCTTAACGGTGTATTTTACGGTATCCTTGAGGTAGGTTGCCTGATAGGTTACCTTTTTGCCTTTTTTGAGCTTTTTAAGCACTTTTTTCTTGATGGTGAATTTGGCAACACCCTTCTTGTTTGTTTTGGCAGTGTATTTTTTGCCCTTGAACTTGAGGGTGATCTTTTTGCCCTTGAGGTATTTGCCGTTCACCTTGGCTAAAGTAGCCTTTATCACGAGCTTTTTGGCTGAGCGTTTGACCTTGACCTTCTGGAGTTTCAATACGTGTTTTACTATTAGCTTCTTGGTTACTTCAATGCCTAAAGCTTTTGTTGTGATTTTGTAGGTTCCAGGAGTCTGTGTGATCACGACTGTTGCAACACCATTGGCATTAGTGGTTACTGTTTTAAAGACTTTGCCGTTTACAAGGAAAGTGACCTGAGTGTTTGCAGCAACCTTGCCGTCAGTTCCATAGATTGTTACAGAGTATTTGGTGCCTGCTGAGTATATGACGCTCAAATCGCCTGCAGTGATTTTAGGGTCAACGACTGTTTTAATGTTTACGCTGACTGTTTTGGTGAATGGGGAGTAGTTGTCATCACCAGTGTATCTGATTGTTGCGTTGTATGTGCCGTCTGCCAAGTCGGTAGGTTTTATGGTTGCTGAACCGTTGATTAAATCAGCGCCATAGTTTTTGCCGCCGATGTTGACGATAATGCTACCTGTTGCGTTTTTAGGCAGGTTGACTGTAAATTGCGGAGTTTTGCTGTCGGTTGGAGTTGCAATATCCACGCTTGCATCAGGTTTTGAAACTTTCACTGTGGCGGATGCAGTATATTTGGTTCCGTTGGCATCTTCAACTTCTAAACGAATTTGAGCTGTGCCGTTCAGTCCGGTTACCGGAATGGTGACCTTTCCTCCGGTGACTGGAGTTGTTGATACCTTTTCGCCATCCACATAAACGCTCACATTACCTGAGAAACCTTCAGGCAGGTCCATCGTGATGTTTCCGGATCCGTCGGAACTGAATGTCTGCGGAATGGTCAGGTTATTGATTTCAACCAAAATCTCGTATAAGATAGGTTCATATCCGCCATCACCGCCATACACATCAAATACGTGTTCGTCCAAATCATCGCCGATGTATTTGAATGATACGAAGTTGTCCTGTATCAGGTCGGCGGCGGAAATGCTTTCATTGATCTTGCCGTCTTTAAGCTCAACTGTCTTATATGGCTCGTTGTTGAGGATGATGGTGATGTTTCCTGTTGCGCTGCCAACATCGATTTCGACTCTTGCATCCTCACCCATTGCCACCAGACTGGACACGATTATCTTAGGTGAAAGCTCTATATCAGTGTATAAAGGTTCGATTTCAGTGTAGTTTCCTTCGTAAGCCACCTTAACATGATATTCTCCGTAACTCAAGCCCAAATCATTGACGTTGATTATGGTAGTGCCGTTTACAAGGGCAACTGTTTTCAATAGGCCATAGTCATAGCTTTCAGTATACGGGTCATATAATCCCAGATATGCTGACAGATTGCCTGTAGCGTCGCTTGGCAATACCAATGCGAAGAATGTTGAGTCGTCATCGCCGTCTCTCACTATCACATAACCTTCAATGGTAAAGTTATATGAGATTTCAGCGGCAGGATATTTGCTGTCACCTGGATATTTGACTGTGATTGTGTAGTTTCCTTCACCCAATCCTGTGAAATTGACTGTGGCTTCGCCTTCGATGATTGCGGCAGTGACGGTTTGACCGCCGATTGTTGCTGTGACATTTCCTGTTGCATCATCGGAAACTATGATGAAGAATGGGTAGAATGAATACAGCGGCATGACGTTGTCATCTTCAAGGTTGGCTATGTACAATAATTGGGCAAAAGTGAATTTGCCTGATTTCGTTAATTTTTCATGAGTCTTATCGCCGGAATATGTGATTTCATATGTGTGTTCGCCGATTGCGAGATCCTTTATGATGATTGCGGCCTCACCATGGTCAACAAACTCCATGGCATAGTCCTTTCCATCAATCAAGAGGCTTAAAGTTCCTGTTGCGTTAACATCATCGATGTCGAAATCTATCTCCTCATCGCCGTACATCACTTCCGGAACGTCAATCCATGTTACGGTGAATGTGCCTTCCTGTGAAATCGGATTATAATACCTGTAGAAGGTTGCGTTGATTTTCCAGCTGTGGGTTCCCAGGGTCAGGTTTTCCATGTCAATGTCGCCGGTAATGGTGGCGCTATAGTAGTCATCGAAGTAAATTTCCTTGCCTGCGACAAGCTTGCCGTCAACGTAAACCTCATATTCGAATCCTTGCGCATCCCTAGGGAGGTTGCTGATTATATATGCGTAATCCACATCTCCGAACTTGTTCAGTTTCTTGGCGAATTCGATGGTGACATTTGAATCCGGGCTGTTTTCAAATATCCTGAACTCATACTCCTTAAAGGTAACTCTATCTCCATCTTCACTGTAGATAACACAGAATGGATAATTAGTTATGTTTAATTTGTCTAGAGGCAAATCAATTGAAACTGATCCTCTTGCAGGGCCATTATATATATCCAAATTTTCTTCAGGGCCCCAATAACTACCTAAAATAATGAAAACGGAGAGATTGCCTTTTACATTATCTGGTGAACTGACAGTTACTGTGTAATTTCCATTTTTCCAGACATATTTAGCGTAATCTACACGAGGAACGACACTAATATCCTCATTAACCACCTCAACATCATAGTCCTCACCTGTGTATTCGGCATAAATATCATAATCGCCGAACGGCAAATCACTTAATGAAATCTCGGCTTTGCCGTCCTTTAATTCAACAGTCTTGATTGTTACTTTATGGTCATCTTCAAATTCATAAACTGTCAAGTTTCCTGAAGCATTGCCAGGCAGTGTCAATGATATGACATCATTTCCATTATATGTGAATGTTTCAGGAACATGGATGACCGGCTCAACACAAATGGAATAGTTGCATGATTTTTCAGGGAAGTTTCCAGTGAGCGTGAAGGTCAGGTTGTATTCGCCTATCGGCAGGTTGTCGATGAAAAAAGAGTCATACATATAATCGACCTCGAAGGTCAATGTTTTGTTTGCAACGACAACTGAAACAGTTCCTTCTGCATAACAGGACAAATCAACTGTGAATTCCGTGCTTTTTCCAAATTCAATGTAGTCATCCATTTCATAGTCCTCACATTCAACATCGAAATCGAAATCGAAAAGGAATGAGCCGTTGCCGGATTTATTAAAGTCCCCATTGCAGTATGTGATGTTGTAGGTGTGTTGCGTAAACTCCAAATCCTCATCGGACAGGTCTATCCTTATGCGGAAGCCGGAATAACCCTCGTCTATGTATTCTTCCACATCCCCGTCTCTGAATTTCTTATCGTCGATTAGAACTGTTATACTTCCAAAATCTGATGGCAGATATACCATGATTGAAGTTTCAACAGTTTTGTAAGAGTTGGCGATTATCCTGTCCGGAACATAGAATATTATGTCATCATAAATGAAATTGCGAACCTCTTCAAATGCATCGTAGCAATCATCGCCTGTGTAGTTAACTTTGAGAGTGTGCTTGCCCGGATTTAAATCCGCCAGATCCTTGAAATATTGAGAATAGTTTTCCTTTCCAGTGTATAGCAGGTTATCATCAAGGAAAATGGAATAATTATTTTTTAAATCCGATACAAGGTCAAAATAAAATTCAGCTTCATCATCACCGGTCAAGACGAAATCGGGAACATCAAAATCAAATCTAGGAGCAGTATCAGTTATGAATAAAGTGTCATAATCTGAAGTCTCATTATAATAGCCATCACCAGAATAGACAACCTTAAACCAATGTGTGCTGCCAACTGAAAACATTTCGGCCAGATTTCCCAATTTTCCCAATTTAAGGGAATAGATATAAATATCGGAATCATCTTCATCCACAACATAATCCAAATTAGTTAATTCATCCTCAAATACCTGGTTACTCTCGTCATCAATGAAAACGGTAACATTTCCTTTTGCATCATTAGGGGCAGTGATTTCTGCAAAAGCATAGTCCTCATCTAAAGGAATGCCTCCTTCATCGTCAGTATTCAGAGATACGTCGACATCCTCATCGTCATAGTCGGAAAGCGTATCCCCTTCTCCACTATCGATTGAAACTGTCTCATCTACAGAATCATCGTTGTCGATTGCTGCAAGCGCATCTGAATCATCCGACGCGCTGACAGCACCTATTGTCAAAATGGCCAGTATCAAACCGACCATTATCAAATGCTTAATCTTCATAATTTCACATCTTAGCATATTCGTTTGAATATGATATAGTATTTTGACTGCAACTTATTTATAACATTCGGTTTGATGCGAACGAAATTGGCATTTTTTAAAAAATTAGATGGATTTAAAGTTGAATGATGTAAAATCCGATTATAAGCAATTCATGAAAAAAATAAAGAAATTTGAATATTTAATGCGTATTTTTAAACATTGTTTTAAATCAGCACGGAAGTTTTTGCAGAGGTTGTTTCCCAATTGAAACCTAAAGCGTGACTGTGCTCCCCTTATAGGTGGCCTTGACGCTTCTTATCTTTTTTGGCTTTTTGACGCTCAGCTTGGCGATGCCTTTTTTATTGGTTTTGACCTTGTAGACCTTGGAGTCGACCTTGATTTTCACAACTTCGTTTTTAACCTTCTTGTTGATTGTTGCCTTGACAATGAGCCTGTTTTTAGTCCTGCTTGCCTTTATGCTTATCGGCTTTACCCTAAACTTCTTGGTGAGCTTTGACCCCTTGTATGTGACCGTCAGCGTGTATCTTTTCTTTTTGAGCTTCATTGATTTTTTGAACTTCAGAACACCGTTCTTATCCGTTCTGACTTTATAGGTCTTGCCGTTGAACTTTACAGTCACCACCTTGGATATAAGAGGTTTTCCCTGCTTTGTTAGAAGTTTCATCTTCACATTGACTCCTTTGAAGGTGACTTCAGATGAAACGGGCTTGATTTTTGCCTTATATACTGTTACGACCCTCCACTGGTCAAGGTCCTCGAATCCGCTGGCGCCGTAATAGTCGATGTATATGTCATGTTCCCCCACTGCGAGGTTTTTAAGGGAGTATCTTGCAATTCCTTCCTTGATGATGACCTTATAAGGCTTATCGTCTATGTTGAATATCACATGGCCCCTGCAATCCTTTGGAACTTCCACCATGACGTATCCGTCTTCTCCTGCTGTAAATCTGTAGGTAACGCTGATTTTAGGGACAAGCGTGAATGATGCCTCCACATCCTCGATGTCATAGTCATCGCCGCTGTAGCTTAAAAGCAGGTTATAATCTCCCGGAGCTAAGGAGTCTATTTTAACCTCAGCATATCCGTTGGCGAGTCCAACAGTTCTGTAGAGGTTTCCGTTGACATAGACCATGAGGCTACCACAAGCATCTTCTGGAAGCTCAAGGAAAACCTTTGATGAATCCATGTATTCGACCTCATCGGGAACATGGAAGCCGTAGTTTATCGTAAATTCATAGGTCCTTTTAAGGGCGTAGAACTTGTCGTCGCCTGCAAAGGAAACGGTCATGGTATAGTTTCCTGAACCGAGATTGGAAACGTCCACTTCAACCTGGTTGTTGACTATGTTTTCGCTGCGCTTGAATGGGTATCTTGTGCCGTTGATTTCGATTGTGAGGAGGTTGTTGTTGAGGGTGTCCGGCAGCATGACCTCTATTATGTTTTCATCGCCGTATGTGAATGGCACAATCCACACGTCGAAGTCATAGGTCATGTTTAGTGATTGAATCTTTGTTCTTGAGAGGTTCCTGCCTTCAAAGACCACCTTGATTTCACGGTCTGTGTATCTTATGTACTTTTCAAGAGACATTATGAACTCTCCGTTATACATCTTCGAATTTGCAATCAGCCTGTCATCAAGGAAGACCTTTACGGTTGCAGAAGCAGTGGTTGATGCCTCAACGGCGATGCAGTCGTCATGGCCTATGTTGATTACCTTCGGAATGCTTATCTTCACATTTGTCACGGTGAAATTGAATGACCTGTTGAATGGACGGTAGTAGTCATCGCCGAGATAGCTTATCCTGGCCGTATGGTTTCCCAGTTCCCGATTTGAAAATGGGTCGTTTTCCCATGTAAAGAGCGGCCTTGGATTGGTCCTTTCAATCAGCTCATCATCGATATAGAACTCAACGATGCCGTTTGCAGACCTTGGAAATATGAGGATGACCTGACGGCCCATATTCTGAAGGATTTCTTCAGGAAACCGAATGTTCTCATAGTCCTGAGGATTGGCCATGACCTTAAGGGACCTGTTGAGGTTGAGGTCAATGCCGTTGTAGAATGCTGATACCTTGTATGCTTTGAAATCCAGTGGAGGATATATGTTGATTACCAGAGCATTATCAGGTTTCGGAAGCTTTATCGGAACCTTGAATGAATGGTCCGTGATTGTCTCGTTGTAGATTGCCTCGTTATTCAGCTTTATGCAGAACTCTCCTGACGCTTCTTCTGGAAGCTCGACGCTTATGTCTGAGAGATTCTCCTGCCACATCTTTTCGTCAAATGTCACGTTGATATCATCGGTTATGTCACCTGATTTGGCAATTGCATCACTCTGTGTGGAATTTTCAATCGTTGCGTTGTCTGCAGCGCTTGCAGATGCCATTAAAACGAATATTAAAACCAGACCTACTGCCAATATCCCCCTCATGTTCATGAGATTAAATCTATTGCAAGTGGTAAAAATAATTTTGCAAATTAATGAGAGACTGTTGAAACTAACATCTTAATATAATATATATTATATAATTATATTCAAGAAAATAATACTGAGGTGATACAATGGCATTAGAAGGTGCTGAAAGAATAGATGAATTTTTAAACGAAGCGAAAGTGTTTTTCCTGGCAACAGTTGACGGAGACAAACCTAAAAACAGACCGTTAGGCTTTCATATTTTAAAGGACGGCAAGATCTACTTTGGCGTGGGGGATTTCAAGGAAGTCTACAAGCAGATGAGAAAAAACCCATATGTTGAAATCGTTGCCCTTGTGGAAACCGATTTCTTAAGGTATTACGGAAAGGCTGTCTTTGAAGAGGACTACACACTCGGGCAAAGCATTGTTGCGGGAAATGAATTCCTTCAGGGAATCTACAACGATGAAACCGGATTCAAACTGGGAATTTTCCACCTTGAAGAAGCAACAGCCGAAATCCGTGACATCACCGGAAAAATAAACGAATCATACGAATTTTAGGTTTGGTTAACTCTAAACCATAACTTTTTTTAATGTAATTTTTACCATATAATTTTAGTAAATGATTTCAAGAAAAAATGTAATTATCAGGTGCTAATCAACACCCAATGCATCATTTACTTCATTTAAAAACTCTTTTGAATGAGAATGCTCAAAAACCTCATTT
>Ga0310695_10015772_pt1 | contig 10015 bp, 1 predicted proteins | sample RumenRJG_04DNA_FD_203882 | JGI IMG/M metagenome (GOLD analysis project Ga0310695, IMG submission 203882) | Bovine rumen microbial communities from Lethbridge, Alberta, Canada - RJG_04 (v2) (version 2) | ecosystem: Host-associated > Mammals > Digestive system > Stomach > Rumen | place: Canada... | reverse complement strand
TCAAATTGCTCTCTTGTTATATCGTTCGGATATGCTTTCCTCATTTTGTGTACCACCTGTTTTTTTCTTTAATTATAGTTCCTTTTTCTCATTTGTAAAGATACTGAACAGGCTCTTATAGCCAACATCCTCAAGAGTTGGTTTGGCAGCATCTGAATTGTAGTAGAGTTTTGCCTTTTCAAGCTGCTCACTGACAGATACAAGTACATTATTTGTCGGTGTAAGACCGTTGTAGTAGTACTTGGGCATAAGGATAGTTCTTCCCCAATTTTCGCCGCTCCTTAACTGCTTTGTCAGATCAACCTTGCCAGGCTTAGTCTGCCCTTCATTTACCTCAAAATCCTCATGCAGTGTTACATCAAGTATCTCAGGACGCAGACCGTCAGCATTGTTATTATCATTCCAACGCTTTTCAATATATATCTGTTTACCCTGAAAGATATTGCGGACATAAAGGTCTCTCCATACTTCGCTGCTTCCTTTAGAATATGTATTTGTATCCGATACTCCGGTCACAGTAGGAACATTATCGGTAATCGAAATCGAAGGACCAACTGCCTGAACATTGGCAAAATACTTTACACGGGTATTTGCTTTGACAGTAAATGAAACTGTATCATTGCTTTCGGTTGAATTTACCGAAACATTGATACCGCCGGTAATATCAGATATTCTGTAAGTATAATTTACAGTATTTTCATTGATGGTTTCTGACAGCGGCAGATCAGAAATACTTACATTATATTCTCCGCTTGCAGCATTTGGTATAGTGATAACACCGTTTTCATCCGGAGAATAATTTTCCGTACCGACAGAAGTCGTCATAGGAGTATAGGTTGTTCCGTTGTCAGAGGAACGCTCAACCTTGAATTTGAGATCGTTTGTATCTGCCGTTACAACTTTCTCGCTTGTCGGTACTGCACTATTGTTTGCCGGATAGTAAATACTTACATGATCACCGACATTTGCACTGCTCTCTATAACACGGTATTCATAAAGATCACCGTCAACACTTTCTATCGGGAGATGCTGGAAGGTATAGTAATACTGACCTTTTCTTTCTTTATCCGTATGAAGTGATAACTGACCGGTGATCGTAGTTGTACCGTCAGTATTTTCATTAACCACAGGTGCAATGTAATCTCCGCTTTCCTTGTTTATCGGCTTGCTCTGATTTAACTTCAAAGTACTATATACAGACCATATGCCGTCATTAGTAGAGGTTTTTTTGCGCCGCTGGAGCGTGAATTTCAGGTTCTTGACAAACTCATCATTAAAGTAAAGTACATAGTCTTCCGGATCTATTTTATCATACTTGATGTTTCCGTTTGCATCCTTGTATTCTGCGCCAAATACCTTATTTATATTAAGGTTAAAATATTTCAGCTCATTTTCCAGATCAAAATTAGCATAACCGCCTGTTACCTTGCCGGTAGCATTATCCTTTTCAAGAGTGATCTTTTTTTCCTTGCGGTTATCATCCTTACGGTGATAAGCGTTCATCTCGATCTCATCTACAACATAGGTATATACCATACCGTTCTGTGCATAGATTGAAAGTCCCTCGATCTCGACTTTTTTGCTTGGTCTGCCATCCTTAGTGGTATCAATAACTCTGACGGTAATTTTTATCGGGTCATTAATAGTACCTGTTTGATATTCCTGTTTTGTCAGAGTAATAGTCGTACCGTAATACTCCTTATTATCTTCTGTCGGGAATGTACATGTTCCGATAATTTCATCGGTATTTGTACTGCTGACAGCATTATATTGATAAGGCACATCTGAACCGTCCTGTATATCAACATCATTGATAGTAAAAGTTGTTGCACCTGCCGGAATGGTATAAACTTCTTCAAGAACCTCATCAGGTGAGTTTGCCGATCTTTTCAACTTGAATTCAACTTTATCGGAAGAACTTACCGTCCTTGTTACAACAAGCTTTTTCTTCTTTGTAAAAGAATTAGTAACAATATCGAAATCGTTATCCTTAAAAACATCGGTATTGGTATTGGTAATATCAATCTCCGGAACTCCGTCTGCATTTGTTCCAGTATCAACCTTGAAAAGAGCCTTTTCATTTATGTTTGTTGCATAACGCTTGAGCTTGAAGGAATAGTTGCTTATACCATTGAACTCCTTGTTAAGCGGATTCTTAGTATCAAAAGTATCCCAGTCCTTGTCAATGGTAAGCTTGCTCATGTAGTTGCTCTCATCGGGATGATAGCTGTTTGTGACATCGACTACCTTATGAAGCGGCCTTGAGTTGTCCTCATTTGTTTTAGCCGCCCAGAGTGTACTTTTGTCAGCCTTTTTGGAAACAGGCTTGTATTCCGAATCGGGAGCATCTGCATATTTGCGCATCAGCTTGAAGTAAATATTATTATCAGACTCCCCTTCGACTTTTGTAACAGTAACCGACAAATTGCCGCCTGAAGGAGTAGTTGCGCTGAGCGAAACAGTGTTTGTAGAACCCGTAAGCTCATTGCCGTCTGCATAACACAGTACAACTTTGTAGGTATAATTGTGAGTATTTATCTGATTATTGTCATCCCTGTATCTTTCACTCTCGGGAAGTCCCTGTAAAATATAAATATGGGTTTCCGCCGGAACACCGATAACGCCTGTTCTGAGGTCAGCCGGGAAACACAGGTCTTCATATTCTTCTATATCAGACTTAAATCCGAGACCTGTATGTTCGCCTGTAAGTTCAATCTTATTGTCTTCGCTTGAGTTAGCTTTATCCCACGTTATTTTTGTCGGCTCTAAGATATTTCCGTCTTGACCTACTGCATAAGCCTTTTGGAATATAACATCTCCGGTTGTCTGAGCGTTGTCGCCCTGCTTTCCTGTACCGATAAGTTCCTCTTCAACATAATAGAAGAATTCTTCGCCGGTAGGAGAAAAACGATAGAGTGATTCCTTATTGCCCTCGGCACCAAAGATGTATTCAAGATAATTGGCAGGCTTATCACCATCAGCATTATGGTCCCAGTCACCGTTACGGAACGTCTTTGTAAATGTCTGATAGACCATAAGCTTATTATCGGTGTCATTTTTATTTTCTTTTCCGACATAGCACTGATACAGTCTGAATACAATAGTCGGATAGATGGAATCTGGATCCATATTCTGCCATTGTTTGCTGACCTTTACCTGTACCTTATCACCGCCGTTATAATCATTGATAATTGTATCTCCGCTTATACGGTAGGTATAACCATTGATAGCTCTCTCTTTGATGTTATAGTTGATAAGAGCACCGTTGTTGTCATATTTTTCAAGACGTAAAGAGCCTGTACCGTCATAATTTGAATTATTATCAAACGATACATAGTCTGATGTTCCCTTATACAGTATTTTTCCTTCATTATCGGTCTGTATCGTTCTCTTTCCGGTAAAGCTGAATGTCTGCGTCTGACCTTGCGTTGTGCCTGCCTTGTAGCTTATCTGGAGAATGTTCATCAGCTCACCGAGAGCATTTTCTCTGTCGTCATAGTCTGCTCCGCCTAAGATGGTATAGCCGCCGTAATCAAAGTCATAGCCCTTTGCATATTTTGCATATTCTGTTGCATAATCACCGGCATCTGCATTTTCCGGTATATTTGCATAAAGGAAAACATCGGCTATCGGGAAGTTGTGGTCGCTGAAATTAGGAGCGATATTCTGCCAGAGCTTCTTTACGCTGATAGTTACGGGTGCTTTAAGCTTGTTGGTAATAGTACCGTTATCATAAGCACGGCCTGCCTTAGTCGGATCCTGAGCATAGGCTTCTTCAGACACATTATAATCTGAATAGTTGGTGCCTCCGGCTTGCACACCTATCTCATAAAAATCAGGAACATCGACCCAGTATTCTTCTTCATCAGGCTGAGTTGTAAACTTTCTTTGCAGTTTGAATATTACATCTTTAGTGGGAGCCTGTTCAGTGGCAGGTCTTGTTATTGTAACGTTTACCTTTTGGTTTGACGCTTCTGACAACGTGACTGTTCCTGTCGCCGCAGTACCTGCATAGTTGACAACCCTGTACTCAAAAATATTATGTTGTCCCGTTTCTTCAAATGGATCCTTGGAATCAAGTCCGCTTACTATAATGGAAAAATCTTGATTTGCACTGATATGATCATACGGAATAGTGAAAACACTGTCCTGTGATGTATATGTATTTGAGCCGTTGACCTCCTGAGCCGTCATGTGTACGGCATTGCTGTAATAGGTCTCATAATCATTCGGTTTAAGCTTGTCCGTTTTCTCCGTTACATAATACTCATACCTGTAACCTTCGGAATCGTATTTTGCAAGACCTTTGTAGGTATATGACCAGTGGTTTTCGGTATCTGTTGCATTCTTCTTCCAGAGATAGTCCTGAGCAACCTGTGTATCTCCGCAATTATAATACGGGTTTGTCGAATGTCTCCAGAACTTTATATAAAGGTCGGTACGGGTTTTAAGTTTGTTTGTATCGTCTTTCCATACCTTATTTACAGTAAAGTCTCTTGTACCGCTGAAATAGTTTGATATTTCAATAGTATAAAGGTCGTCACTGTTTGATGTTTGGTTTACTTCATATTCTTCTTTTGTGATCTCATAATACAGTTGATCGACACCAAGCGAACACTTCTTTTTGGAATTAAACGGGGTATCGTTGACCTTTACTTCCTCCAGAGTATAAGTGATTATCTCACCGGTAGTTGTGTACTTAGGAAGATTTGTTATGTAATATTCATTGATAAGTTTGCCCTGAGCATCTCTGATAAGATCTATCTTTATTTCATCTGTATTGCCGCCGTTACCGTCGGATATAGTAACATAGCGAGGATCATTGCCGTCATGGTAATCCGCAAGTATCTTTACGGCGACATTTTCCATCTCTGCTTCGCGTGAGCCTACTTTCCAGTCAAACTTTACACAATAGTTTGTTATACCGATACGGGTATTCTGGAAAGTAAGATCGGAAAGCTTTCTGTAATGATTGCTGTCGCCTTCAAAAGTCGGATAAGTATATGTAGGTATCTCCTGAACGGCATAGTAACGATCATAACCGCCGTTTTTTGTGTATGTTGCCTTGTAAACACCTGCAAACCAGTCAAAGAATATAGGCAGATCTTCAGTGTTCTGCTTTGTTGCATCGTCAGTAAGGTCTACTACATTCTTTTTTCCGTTTTGTTCAACAACATGAGTTCCAGTCTTATACTGTGCCGGAAGCATTTTTATCCAATGGTCTGTCGGGGTACTGTTCAAGTTATTTCCGTCATTTCTGAGCGTATATTTCCTTGCTTTTACTTTTGTATTGCTGGTATCAAGATACTCCTGAAAATCCCTGAGATCGAAATTATCGTCATAGTTGCTGTCAACAAGCTTTGTCTGGTCATTGAAAGTATCGCCTATAAACTTGCCGTAGCTGTAGCCTATCCTTACTTCAACAAGCTCAGTCCATACATTATCATCATTCATAGCATAGCCTGTGTTGAGCATTTTGCCGCCGTTTGTCTGAGCATAATTCAGGACATTGTTAAGATAGTCAAGCTTGGTTGGACCCATCCTGTTGTAGTAAGTGGTAGTCAAAGGATCAGTACCCGGTGAAAGTGGATTATATCTGTAAACAAGACTGATCTGCTGTCCCGGTACTGTCGTTAAAACAGTATCAGGATTAGTACTTGTATCAACTATCTGATAATCATAGGTGTTATCAAGTCCTGTAATGTTCAGTGAATACTGATTATTCTTACCGTTTGCCACAGCCTGAACCGTATACACGCCGTCTTCGGGTGCTAAATCGGTTATAGTCCTGTCGGGATAATATTTTTCCGCCGATAAGCCTGTAACGTTATTCTCGGTGTGTACCGTGTTATTGCTGTCGGTATATGAGCGGCTTACAGTAAACCGACAGCCATTGCCAAGGTATTGATTATCCGACTTACTAAAATTTAAAATTATATACTCTTTAGTATCGCTTATTGCTACAGGAGTCTCGAAAGTAAAACTAAAAACTCCTGTAGTGAAATTGGTAATCGAAAAGGTATAGGTGTATGGATACCTTTTATCTTCATCTACCTTATATATATCAAGGTCTTTAAGCTTTACCGAACAGGTGTTGTTTACAAAATTATTGTTAGGTATAGTAAATTGGTTGTTATATGGGGAATTGGTTGCCTGAGTATATGTTTCCGGATTTGTCACATGAACTGTTCCGGATGCAGTTATACTGCTGTCATCTACATCGGTATATTGATCCGAAGTTCCGGCAAGTCTTTTTTGAAGTTTAAATGTGAAATTTCCTGTACCGGTTTTATTTATATCTATATTTGATGTTCCTGCCTGTGTATATGAACCTATTCCATTGAATTTGTTCGGTGATGAACCGTCGCTGACAAGTTCGTAACGGCTGCCTATTCCTTTGGTTGACATAAGGGTATCGGTAAATTGACTTTCAGTCCAATGATAATAATTTCCCCAGTCCGTTGGACCGTCATTCAAACCATCAATATCACTTTGAAGAGCTTCTGCACTGGTGTAGCTTTCCCAATCCAAAGATGATGAATTTACACTGCTTGTTTTATACGGCAGAGGCATTGCTCGTGAAGTCATATGAACGCCTACATCTGTCTTGTATTCTTCTTCACCGTCATCCATCCATACCTTATGAAAGTTTATTCTTTCTCCGCCGTCACCAAATATATTTTTGGCAGTAAAGAGCATAGGATCCTGATCTATCTTAGCGGAATAGATAGGACTGCTTGCCGTTTGGGGAACAATCCTTACCTCTCTTATAGTGAATCTGTTGAGATGTCCGTATTCATCATATCTTGGCAGGTTAAGCACTTCCAGAGAATATTTCGGATTTGTAAGACCGGTAACATCACTGGGATCAACCAAAGTATTTCTGTTTACGGTAAATTGACCGGATGTATCGTTTCCTGTGTTATGTTCCTCATACTCACCGTCTGCTGTAGTTTTATACTGATAGCTGATATTTCCCTCATTACCGCTGCTTGCGTCAAAATCTTCATATCTGCCTGTGGTATAGTTATATCTCTGTACCTGCAAGGTTACGTTTGCCTGCCACGCTTTCATTATCTGATCTTTCTGAGATACCGGTATATTGCTCCAGTCCTTGTTCAGAACTGCCCTTACATCACCTACAAGACGGTACTCATACTTGAATACAGTCATTTCGAGGTCTTCGTCATATTCCTCAAATACTTGCACCTCAAATTTGTGAGCATTTGCATCATTGCCGATAGTAATAGTTACCTTGCCGTTTGCATCCTCACCCACAAGCTTTATCCTTTTTCTTGTTTCAGTGCCGACAACAACGGGTTCCGTCTGGATAGCACCGTTTGCGTCAAGCATCGGCAGGAGATCATCATTAATTCTGTTAACACCCGAATCGGTACGCTGTATGTGCGTCTGCACTATCCTGTACTTATAGCTTTTTCCGTTTTCATTATACTTGTCAACAGCCTCAAAAACGCCGTTCTTCTCCATCTGCTCAGCCGAAAATCCGTCAATGGTAAGAGAATTGTCAATACTTTCCCATTGATGCGTAGTTTCATTATAACGCTGGATAGCATAGGTTATGCTTCCTGTACCGCCCTGTAAGTCGGCAGCTATCCACTTAGCATCTACACCGTAAATTATCTGACCTGTAAGAGAGTTGGTTACGGTTGCGCCGTTAGGAAATACTGCCGCACCGTTGTAACTGTGATGACCTTCATTGTTGAACGGATAATAGTCAACCGAATAGTTGCCGTAAGCCTGCCCGTATTCACCAAGCTCTAAAAGTGCATCGGAGAATACTTCCTTCGCAAAATAAATATATTTTGCTCCTGTATTATCATATTTGTCAAGCTCAGGTTTGCCGTTGCTGTCTTTATAGATATAGCTGTTCCCTTCACCTATAGCCCATGTACCGAGCTGTGCTACACTGTCGGTATCACCCTCAACATAACGGTAAAGAATGAAATTTCCGGCAGCTTTCCTGTTAACGAGATCTGTACGGCGGTTTGCTGTGTCCTCGTCCTTCCATACAATATCGCCTTCAAATGTAGTATCACCTGTAAGGAGCATGTTGAGAATACCGCCGTCGTATGCCCTGTCTACGATATTGGAACGTACACCGGTATTTTCACCGATAACATGATAACCGTCACTGCTGGTAACATAACCCTCTGAAAGCTCCCCGACTTCATTAGCAGGGATATTGTTCGCTGTCTTAGGTTTAAGAGAATATATCTTTGCAGTACCGTCCGCTGTGATCTCATAAAGTTTCTTAAATCTAAGCTCGTATCCGGGTGTTTCCGGATCAGTAACTTCCTTATACTCAAAAGGCAGCTGATAGCCGATAACTATAGGGTTACCTTCATCATCAATAATATCTTCTCCTGTTTCCGGATTTTTCTGATGAATCTCAGTATATGCTTTTTTAACATAAGCTTTTTTCGAATCAGAAAGAGCGTCAAACTGTTCAGGCGTGTATGACAGTATTACAGGAACAGGATTGGCACTCTGATCTGTTTCATCAAGCAGATCAAAATGACTCGAAATAAAATCAAAATCAATATTCTTTGTAACCTGACTGTTAATTGCCGTATCAAGCCAGTTTACCTTACATGTGTAATCCTTCAGGCTGTAGTTTACAAAGGTCGTATTGTTGACTGTATCAATAGTGTAATTTGAAAGATTTTCCGTAGGAGCAGGAATTTTTTCATCAGCCCTATAGTCATATTCCTTATTATCTTCGGAACGTTCGGGAACACTGTATGTATAAATAACATTATTGCTGTCCTGTTCGGTTATTGTACGTTTAACAGTAATTTCTGAACCTGCGGCAGGATATACCTCGTATTCGGACGAATCACTCTCTTTTCGGGAGAGGTCAAATGTTATCAAATCATCAGCCGGTCTTTTATTAGGATCGGTATCACGCCACTGTACATGGAGATCAACATCTACCATCGGAGTAAGGGTGAAGGCTTTCTTCTCAAAGTCATCATCCTTTATATTGATAGTGCTGCCTGTCTGCTCATATTGGAGCTTATAGACTTTACTGCTTGACAAAACATCTTGATCCTTTGCCGGATCATATTGCGCACTGTCGTCTATATCGGTAAAATAGCCGCTGTGGGCTGCGTTCGGAGCCTCACCGGGATTATACTCCTCCATAACCTTTGTTTTGGTTTGCTCTGTACCTTCTTCAAGGATAGGAGTTATAACAATACGTGCTATATTATTATTTATAAGAAAATTCTTGAAAGCACTGGAGGTATTATCAAACAGTTTGACTGTTTTTCCCTGCTGCATATAGAGGGCTCCGTTAGTCATATAGACAATACTTCCGTCAGAATCCCTGAACTGATATTCACCGTTCAGAGCTACCGTTTCATAGGTATAGTTTGGCTCCTGACCTTCAACAGGAGGATCCGGTTCTGTTTTCAGCTTGTATAATTTAATAGAATAGCCGTTCTCGATACCGGACTGACCGGTATATACATTGTTGTATATACCAACACCGTTCATGTCCACATCTGCGGCACTGACAGCCTTGTATGGCATCATAGTAAACAGAAACGTACATACGAGAAATAAAGATATAAATCTATGATAAAGCTTTATTCTGCTATTTTTCTTAACTTGCATTCTGCATACCTCTCTTCCATAAAAATTCATATTATGTGAAGAGTATAAACCCCCAATCTAAAATGCTATATTCATAGTATTATACACCATTTTTATATTAATTTGTTGATTTTATGAAATAAAGATTGTCAACTCGGATAGAATTATAAATAACATCTGCACAAATAATTGTATCATTTATACAATTATAACACTAAACATTTACATTTATCACATGTTAAACAGCAAAATACACAAAATTCTTTTTTTACTAGAGCCTGTTGACACTAAATATAATAATGTGGTATAATAAATACATGAAAATCACTAAGAAACAATTTCAAAAAATCGAAAGATACTTTCCTGTTCAAAGAGGAAACGTAAAAATCAATAACTA
>Ga0310695_10015771_pt1 | contig 10015 bp, 8 predicted proteins | sample RumenRJG_04DNA_FD_203882 | JGI IMG/M metagenome (GOLD analysis project Ga0310695, IMG submission 203882) | Bovine rumen microbial communities from Lethbridge, Alberta, Canada - RJG_04 (v2) (version 2) | ecosystem: Host-associated > Mammals > Digestive system > Stomach > Rumen | place: Canada... | reverse complement strand
ATACCCTGCTTCTTCAGAATATTCATCTTGACTTTGCTTGAAGTTATCATGATATACAAAATCACTACCAGTATTATAAGGAGGATCAAAGTACATTATTTTAATCTTACCAAGATAGGATTTCTGCAATAGCTTCAGCGCATCGAGGTTGTCACCCTCAATGTATATATTCTGCGTATTCTCCCAATCAACACTACTCTCTGGTACAGGCCGAAGAGTCTTGTTGATGGGTGTGGCAGCCTCACGCCGTGCAGCCTGCTTGCCCACCCAAGTGAACTCATAGGCTTCCGGCTCATCCTCCACGGCATTGTCACCGAGCAGCTGACGCAACTTATTGAAGTCAACCACATGGCGCAACGCCCCCGTCTTTTCGTCACGGGCCTCTGTGAAGCACGACGGCGCAATCTTATAGAGTACGTCGAGGTTCACCTGCGTTCCGTCCTCAGTGGTTAATGGTAAATGGTTAAAGTCCATATATGTTGATGTTTTGTTGCGAATTAAATTGCTTCAATATAGATTGGCTTTTGGCCTGTTCTCTTTTCATACTCGACTATGCCGATTTTTGTCAACTTCTCAAGAGTATTCTTCTTGTTCTGCTTGACCTCCCGAAGCCACTGATAAGCTTGCACTTTTGTCATTTCCATATACTCACCATGAATTTATTGTTGTGGCTTGTCGTTCAGCAATGTAACCGTGTCGCTGAATTCCCTAATCACTTCTTTCAGACGTGGATGGTCTTGACGAATGATAATCGACGCATAGTTTAATATACCATTTTCATCGGGAATCGAAGCCGTCAGGAACATAATTTTCCACTTCTTCTTGTAGTGGTTGAACCAATATTCAAATAGACGATTGCGCATGGACTGCTTACCGTCTCCAGTCTCGCATATATACAGCATTACTTCCTGATTCTCCATGAAAAAGTTCTCGACAATGGCAATAATCGTTTCACGTACTTTCGGGTCGCGAGGCGATTTCTTGTTATTACCATTAATGATTGAGAACTGGTAGGTTTCGGTAAATGGCATCGTAGTGTCATCCTTATCGAAACCTGCAGCATACTGTACGCCATAGTCTGTAAGGAAACTTACAAAGTCCGAGCCAGGTATGGGCGAGACCTTATATGGAGCTTTGGCATTGATACGCTCAATGTTCAACTTCATAATGTTTCGATATAAGTAGGCTTTTCGCCTGTTCTCTTTTCAAAGTCTTTAATCAACCAGTCGGTCATTTTGTCAATCGTCTTTCTCTTATTCTGCTTGACTTCCTTCAGCCATTGCAGAGCTTGTTCTTTTGTCATTTCCATATATTTGAGCTTTATTTGTTCTATATTGCAAAAATAGGTTTTTTCTTTGAACCTTCCAACTTTATTCGCTGTTTTTTGCTTTTATCTCCACTATTTGCTCCTCAAGGGAAGCAATCTCACGCTTCAGCTGTCGTGCCTTGGTGTTCATCTCTACCTGTCGGTTGAACTGCCGTTCTTTCCGAATTTTCTTCTGCAAAGCCTCACACGCCTTAGTTTTCTGCTTGATTTGTTCCTCAAGGGCGATGATGGCATGTGTGGTTTCCGAAGATGTGGTCTGATAGTCGGAGATGACACCCGCAAAATGTTCCCATACGTCGTCGAGGGTGTTTCCGGCAATCGTTAGTCGTAGGTCGTCAGCCTTAGTCCATTCGCCCTTGAACGTCTTGATGATGCGGAACGGGTGGCTTTCATCCTTGGTTCTATCCTTGTAGTTGATCAGCAAGCGGTATTCGTCATTGTAGCACTGGATGAAGACGATATACTGCGGCATGAACGAGTCGATGAGGGTAAACACGTCATCGGGACAGTCCTGCTCCTTGACGACCACGGCAAAGAAGTCTATCTCCACGATGTGCTTGCCGCCGGGGACGTTGACCGTTCCCTTGCCGAGTTTGTAAAGCCATGTCAGCGATGCCACGTCATCAACAAAATGCTGCCGTTGCTTGGCGCTCAGATCCCAATGCTCATAGAAGGCTTTCTTCGAGATATTTCGGTTGACAAGTGTCGTCGGAGGGAAGTGCAGCAGATTATCCATGTCAACGGATGATTAAGAACGTTATCAACTCAAAGTCATCAAGACCTTTGATATCACCTTGCAAGGCGGTAGTGGGACCAGGCTCAAAGAGACTGTCGATGTCGCTCTCCTGCTTCACGGAGATGATGCTTTCAATGGCTTGCTGGAGCTGGTCGCTGTACTTGCGCATGTCGCGTCCGTCGCGTGTCTCCTTGTTCACCTCACGGCATAAGTCCATATTCGGCTTTGTCTTGCCCTTGCAGAGATGGCGCATGGTGTCAAGCAGGGCTTTCGGCTGCAAGTGGTCGGTAATAACAGTGCCGTCATTGCCGAGATAGACCATATAAAACGGGTGTAGCAAGTTCTTGTGGTCAATATTTACAGCGTTGTTGCGGTTCTTCAATATGAAAATAACACCCGGCTTTGCAAGGTCAGTATGTTCTACCACCGCATCCATACCGTATGGCGCATGCTCTACGTCTGGATTATCCTTGACGTATGCAAGCAAGTCCATTCGGAATTCGTTTAGCCCCAAGTCCATGATATTGATACCGCTGTCCATGTCCTCAATGTCAACGACCTCTTCTTGCAGTTTCTTTAGCTGATTGCGACGGTACTCCAAATCGCCTTCTTCCTTTGCTGACAGAGGGTTGTCATCGCCTGTTGAGGTCAGCACAGTGGCCTTCATGCGGCTTTCAACACGACCTTTAAGCTTGATGTACTCATCGAGTTCCATGTCCGGCCAGTAGTTGACGAGCTGGATGACCTCATTCTTGGAGCCGATACGGTCAATACGTCCGAAACGCTGGATGATGCGGACGGGATTCCAGTGGATGTCGTAGTTGATGAGATAGTCGCAGTCCTGCAAGTTCTGACCTTCGGAGATGCAGTCGGTGGCTATCAGCACGTCGATGTTCTCGGAACGGTAATCGCCCTTTGCAGGGTGCGGCCCTTGTGGCCGTCCGCCAAACAATGCCTCCTTGTCTTTGGATATGGGGGAAAAGAACGTGAGGATATTGTTGAAGCTGAGCGGGAACCTGGGTATCGTACACTTGCCATCCGTCGTACCGGTGATGAGCGCGACGTTCATGCCCGTCTCTTGCTTGATCCGGGTGGCAAGCTGCTCATAGAGATAGTCGGCGGTGTCGGCAAAGGCCGTGAAGATAAGGACTTTCTTGTTGCCCTCGTTGATTGGGTGGACAAACTTATCCTTCAAGTCGCTGACCAGCAGTTGGAGCTTGCTGTCGTGCTGGGGCGTGATGGGCTCCAACTGCGCGAGCATCTCTTCGAAGATGGCAAGATCACGCTTCATGTCATTGCGCCAACGCACATAGTCCATGTCGCGGAGGTTGATCTTATTCTTGCGTCCGACAAACGGATCAGCGTCAGTACCGTCGCCCTCGGCGTTGAGAGGATCCGGGAGCTCAATGGTTTCTGCTACCATCGTTCCTTTGGTCAGATAGCGGTCGCCTTGACCGTTGGATGACTCATACTTGTCAATGGCCTTAATGGTGGTCTCTATCAATTCTTTGATACGTCCGAGCGTCAGACGGAAAGAGTTGACGGAGCTCTCCAGACGCTTGAGGAGGTTGATAGCCATGAGCTTGCGCATACCTTTCTCACGACCATCAATGGAAATGCCCGAACCCTCCAAGCGTATCTCATACCGCTCCTTCATGCTGTCGTAGATGTAGAGCGACGGCGTATAGATGGAGAGGTTGAGCATGTCGAGAGTCGTGGCAATCTGCTTGAAGGTGATGGCGTCTGGCAGGTCAGTCAATGGCGGCCGGCGGGAGATGGGCGGCAACCGGTGTGGGAACTTGCCAATGTCCTTCGTATCGTAATACTTGATGATATGCTGTCGGCTGCGGGCAATGGTCACCGCGTCAAGGACGGTGAAGAAGTCGAAGCTCAGACTTTTTAGAAGCTGCTGTGTGGTGTGCTGCTCCTGTGGCAGTTTTGTCCACGCATTGTAAGCAGCCTGAGCCTGACGGAAGATGTCGTCGATGCTGCTGTGGGTGTCAAGCAGTTCGTCGATGCGGTCAGAATGGCCTTCATAGGCTAACTGCAACTGGTTCTTGAGGTCATTGAAGCGGTTGTTGACTGGCGTTGCAGACAGCATCAGCACTTTGGTCTGTACACCGGCACGGATGACACGGTTCATCAGCCGCACATAGCGGTTCTCCTTGTGGTCGTCATCATCGTCGTCCTCAAAGCCCTCGTCAATGTCACCGCCATTGCGGAAGTTATGGCTCTCGTCAATCACTACGAGATCGTAGTTGCCCCAGTTGACACGACTGAGGTCTATGCCATTGCTCTCGCCGTGGTCACGGGTGAGGTCGGTGTGGAAGAGGATGTCATAACGGAGACGGTCGGCTGCAATAGGATTATTCTTGTAGTTAGTGCGAAACGTCATCCAGTTGTCGTTCAACTTCTTGGGACAAAGGACAAGCACGCTCTTGTTCCTGTTCTCATAGTACTTGATAACGGCAAGAGCCGTGAAAGTCTTACCAAGTCCAACGGAGTCAGCAAGTATGCAGCCATTGTACTTCTCCAACTTGTTGATGATGGCAAGGGCTGCATCACGCTGGAAGTTATAGAGCTTGTTCCAAATGATGCTGTTCTTGAAGCCCGTGCGCTCATTGGGCAGCACATCCTCGGAGATGTCCTCCAAGAACTCGTTGAAGATATTGTACAACGTGATGAAGTAGATGTATTCCGGTGCATTCTCGTTATAGACGGTATCAACGTAGTCGAGGACACGCTGAGTGACATCGGAGAAATGTTCGTCATCATTCCATTGCTCGTTGAAAACTTTTAGGTATGCTTCTGCCGTAGGCGCAGAAAATACATTTACCAGAGTGTAGATATTGTCGCCACGGTCGAAACCTAACTGCGTGGTAGTAAAATCGGTGAACGGCTGATAGGTGTGGTTCACTCCATTTACATCCTGTAAGTTGAGAAAACCACCCATTGCTCCACTGGATGTATTGGATTTGAAGTGGACTTTCTTGCGTATCCAGTCGGCACACTCCTTTGCTATGGCTTTCTGTGATAACTGATTGCGAAGCTTTATCTCGAAGTCTGAGCCATAGAGGTTGCGCTCACGGTTTAGACGAGGAATATAAAATTCTCGTTTTTCCTTCTTGTTTTTCTCCTTTACAAATGTAGGCGATGTGAAAATAAAACGCAGCTCATCCACTTTCTCCAACTCGTCTTTCAAAGCTTCAAAAGCATAGATGGAGAACGATGCAGCAGCAATGGCAACCTTTGACTTAGGTGTCATTCTTTCCTTCAAATCATCAACAACTCGTTTGTTGACGTTATCAAGCATCGTTGGAATACCTGGTATTTCCATCGGCATCTATATATAAAAAAAGACTCAACAGCGGTGCCTACAGGCCGACCAAAGCCTTTGTTCACCACGGAAGAGTCTTTTTTATGTCTGTCTAGATATTATCTAGTTTTTGGTCTTTTTGTAGGAAGCAAACTGGTTTAGAGAGCTTACAAATGGCAAATTTACTCAAAATAATTGTAAATGGCATATAAATAAGCTCTTTTTTGTCTTCTGCGTCACTTTAAACGAGTAACTTCTCCACTAATTGGACTTGTAACATAGATCCTTTCGAAAGGACTATTAGCCAAGATGTCATAGTATTCATCCCGGTCATAGGTTACGAAATCAATTTCGTATGCATGTAGGTTAACCTCATATGGAAGGTATATGTTTATCCATACTGGGAAGTCCGGGAAATGTCATTTAAATACATTCTCCTTCTTTTTTACTGTGGTTATTATATCTTCGTCTGTTATCGCGTTCCTGCTTGCCATATGATTGAACTGCACGACGTTTACATTAGGAACTCGTATTAGACGTATGTTCGTAAAGAAATGTGGTTTAGGCTTCTCATAAAGTTCGGGTTCTATAGAATGCTTAATAGCCAATACTACTTCCTTTATAGCCAATGATCTATCAACCCTTTTCTTATAAAACAAGTTTGACCCATCAAGAATAATATTAAATTTATTATTCTTCGTAGCAAGTTGAAAGTTGCCATTTTGATGGACATCATTGCAGAACTTGCGTTCAATGTTAGAACGCTCAAAGGCTTTGATACCCCTTTTTCCTCTCATCATGTGGCAGCAATCTACGACCTCAATGCCGAATTTGCCATTTGCTGTATGCACTATGAAATCAGGTGTTTCACTATCTCCATCAATGATACATTGGACATAATTTCTTATAATTACAGCTAGACTTGAAATTTTCTCCCATTCATGATATTTTTTTTGTTCATCTATTACTTTATGTGCCATCGTAAATCTAATAGTTTATAATCATTTATACTTAAATACGATCAAACCCGGAATTAAATATTAAAAACTTAGTAAAACTTTCTAAACTTTAAAATTAATTCGGGTAAATTTTACAAGTATATCTTCTTTACAAAAAAATAATTAGTTGACATAAATAACAAAATTACTATAAAAGGATAAGGCTTTTCCCATGACCTTAGGAATGATCCCTGAGAGAAGCTGTAAGGCTTTTTCAAAGGCAAGAAGCCAATGATTATCTTCTGCATCTCTCTTGCAGGCAACTTGTATAGCTGTGTCACTTCCATTCCACTGGGAGGTCGCGAAAATTGAATGACATGTCCTTATTTCCCCATGTTGACGAATAAGCTTTTATTGTCAGCGATGCTAATCGCTTAGTTTCAGTTGATACATCAGCAAAGACAAATTTAAGTTTGATGTTGGTATTACTGTCAATGGTAGGCTTAACATTGTCCATATTACCGAACAGGTATTCATTGGTTTCGTAAGCATTGCCAACATAGTCGGTAAATTGAGCTTGCGCCATCTGCTTCTCCCTGCTTTCGCCAGGGTTGAATAGGTTTAGTGTTACAGTTAACTTCCCGGTAGCTTTGTCTCCAACAGCTGACACGAAACTGTATTGATAGCCGTCAGCATCGGTGGTGTCCAGTGTCTGCTTGATGTTCAATGCCTTCTTATACTCAGCATTCCGGTCTGCAAGCTCATTAAGACGGGATTGCATTGAAGTTATCTGACCGTTCTGCGTTTCTAACTGACCTTTCAAGGTCTTGACATCTCCTTCAAGTGTCTTGACACGGTCTTCTACTTTTATTGTCTGTCCTGACACTGTGGCGGAGAAAGCCACACACATGATAAGCGTAATGATTTTGTTCATAAGATACGTTGTTGATGTATGCTACAAAGGTAATGATAATTTTTATTTTTATCGAAGGAATATCCCTACAGGTTCTGTGGTTATCCCTACTTTCCGAACATAATTGATAGACTTGGGGAAAAAATTATAGATTTAGAAGGCAATTCTTGATTATATTCGTATCTTTGCATGTAATTATGAAACCATAACAATGTTTATCCATTTATGAAGAAGATTATCTTTATTGCTTGCCTACTGTTGGCATCAGTCGGAACCTTTGCTCAACATGCAAAAGGTTCGTTTAACATTCAACCCAAAGTGGGTCTCAACGTAGCTACGATGACAGACAATGACGGTAGTGATCCGCGCGTGGGGTTTGTCGGAGGTGCAGAGTTTGAATACCAAGCTACCGACTTATTGTCCCTCTCTTTCGGTGCTCTCTACTCACAGCAGGGATTGAAAGCCAATAGCGATGAAATGGACGGTACCATTAAAATGGACTACATTAATGTGCCTGTTCTCCTGAATGTGTACGTAACCAAAGGGTTGGCTGTGAAGGCTGGTATTCAGCCGGGATTCAAGGTCAATAGCAAGGTCAAGGTCTCTGCTTCTGGTGCTTCTGCTGAGGTTGATTTAGAAAAAGCTCTTCAGGCAGGAGGAGTAGATGCCAGTGTAAAGAGTGTAGACTTCGCTATTCCGATGGGGCTTTCGTATGAATATCGAAACTTCCAATTTGATGCTCGCTATAACTTCAGTGTCACTAAAGCCATAGAGGCTGAGGGTGAATCGACAAAGCACTCCGTATTCCAATTCACTGTAGGCTATAAGTTCGATTTATAACCAAACTATATAGAAATATGTCATGCCGCTCATATTATATACTATGGGCGGCATTTTTTTTATTAAGCAATGCTACGCTGAGTTGAGCAGGCTTTTTATCATCTCGTCAATTTCGCGATTCACTCGGGCAAAGTTACGGTTGAGCATGACTTCCTTCTGACGAGCATCCTTAAAGGCGTATATCTTGGGGAGGTCAACGTATTGAGACTCTTCTTTCTTGATTTCAGCCATATTGAAGTTGGTTTTGCAGAAGTATTTCGTCGTCTTGAACTCAGGGCTCTCCTCAAGGTTGATACTACTGAAAGAGCTACGCTCCGTGGGCGTGAAGTCTCGGGCAGCCTGTCCGGCAAGCCAACCAGTTGCCATATCGGCTATCTTGGCGGCAGGGACGAGGTTGTCCATCTTCTCACTGATGGAGGTGCTGACCTTTGAGTCGTTGATAGTGATGGACTTTGATGTCTGCTTGGCCTTGCCGAAGACATCGTTCTGTGCCCACTCAAGGGTCTCTTTGTTTCGTGCAGCACCCATGAAGATATTGCCGCAGGTGGTGATGATCTTCTGCATGCCATTCTTGCCGTAGTCAGCCTCCAACTGGGGCAGTTCCTGAAAGCCGAGGGTGACAGCCACTTTATTGCTTCGCGCCGTACCGATAAGGCGGTCTATCTTGTGGAAGTAGAGCGTGGGCAGCTCATCGACGATGATGCTTACAGGCAGGTTGCCCTTGCTGTTGATACGTGTGACGAGGCGGTTGAGGATAAGGGCATTGAGCGAGCCGATGACTTGTTCTTTCTCCGGGTCATTAGCGATGACAAGATAGCTGGGACTAATTCTGTCGGAAATTTTCAAGTCGAAGTCGTCGCCGGTGAACACCCAGTAAGCCTCTGGGGAAACAAGACGGGCAGCATTGACACGGAGTGTTCCCACCATACCCTCAAGCTGGTCATTGGCCTTGTTCTTGTAGGCAGACTGGAACGGTGCCATCAGGGACATGATCTTGGGGTCCTGCATGAGAATGTCGAATACCTCGCTGTAGCTGCGGCCTAAGAAGCTCAGCACATGGGGCATGTCGGAGTACTCGCCTGTGATGGTGTCTGGCTCCACCTCATTACCGTTCTCGTCCTCATACCAACTGCGCTCGATGAAGATTTCCTTTTGGTTGCGGTCGAGATAGCTGAAGCCGTTGAGGTCGACGAACATGCCGTCGGCATCCGTGGAAACATTGTTGCTCTCGCGGTCGGTGAAGTCAAGAACTACGTTGCCCCATTCGTCCAAAGCCTTATAGTCGCGCCACTTTCTTGTGACGAGTTTCAGTTTCCTGCCGTCATACTCGACATAGCGAGTAAGCTTCCTGCCGTTCTTGTAGCCAGTCGGATGGAAGTTGACAAAGAAGTAGATGATGGCGGCAAGGAAGTTCTCGGCGGAGTTTTGGAAGAATGCCTCTGAGCCGCCTTTCTTCTCGCCGCCGCCTTTGTTAAGGGAGGATAATAGTGTGGCTGCCGTCTCTGAGGCTGCTGCAAGGTCGGGGATATACTTCCTTTGGATGGGGTTCACACGGTTGGAGTACTCCACGTCGGTGAAGTTGACGATGCGGAAGCCACAGTTATTGGGCAGCGTGCCCTGCTTACGGTTCTTACAGTACTGATAGAAGAGATTTCTTGCGAGTGCAGGGAACTTATAGTCATAGACCATCATGGCAAAGCCCTTGGCACTGTGCTGGCGGATGAAAGGGTCGATGATGCCGAAGGATTTACCCGAGCCGGGCGTACCCAGGACGATGGTGGCACGGAAAGGATTGATGATGTTGATCCAGCCGTGGTTTAACTTCTTCTTGTAGTAGTAGACCATGGGGATGTTGACACTGTACTCGTTCTCCTCCTTGTTACGGCTCTGCTCGAAACTCTCGTTGTCGAAGTTCCATTTGTCGTCTCCTATCTTCATGCCCAAG
>Ga0310695_10015770_pt1 | contig 10016 bp, 8 predicted proteins | sample RumenRJG_04DNA_FD_203882 | JGI IMG/M metagenome (GOLD analysis project Ga0310695, IMG submission 203882) | Bovine rumen microbial communities from Lethbridge, Alberta, Canada - RJG_04 (v2) (version 2) | ecosystem: Host-associated > Mammals > Digestive system > Stomach > Rumen | place: Canada... | reverse complement strand
AAGCGCTTTGGTTCCGAACGCACGGGCTATTGGGAACACGCAATTATCAGCTGGTACCGGTTACTATGATGGTGAATTCGGCGGAGCTGTTGGTGTCTTCCACTACTTCAATGACAATGTGTTGTTGAATGCTGGTGTGTCCTATGCCGGGGATGAAAGCTTGATGGCTAGAGCTGGTGTTAGCTTTGGTTTCTAATACAAAAGCTTGAAATCCTTTATAAAAAGAAAGACCCTGGGGTTCCCCGGGGTCTTTTCTTTTACCTACCATAGTTAGGGGGCACCAACTAACTTATTGTATCCTTTTAAAAAAAGAATTTTGCATTTTTTTAAAAAAAGAGTATGATGTCCAGTGAGTTTTACTTAGATGAAAGGATAATGCGATGGCAGGAAGTATTAATAAGGTAATTTTAGTTGGAAATTTAGGACGTGATCCAGAAATTAGGATGTCAGCAGCTGGTCAAAAGATAGCTCATCTATCTGTAGCAACTTCTGATACATGGCGAGATAAATCAGGGGAACGTCAAGAAAAGACAGAATGGCATCGTGTTGTTATTTTTAATTCCAATTTGGCAGATTTTTCTGAAAAGTACTTAAAAAAAGGGTCCAAGGTTTATGTTGAAGGATCTTTACAAACCCGCAAATATACAGATGCTTCTGGGCAAGAAAAGTACACAACAGAAGTTATTTTAGGTAATTTCCGTGGGGAGTTGGTTATTTTGGAAGGACGTTCTAATGGGGACGGTTCTTTGCCCACTGAAACCCCAACAGATGCTAGTGGTTGGGATGCAACCCCAGCTGGAAACAGCGAAGTTTTTGATGATGAAATTCCTTTTTAAGTTTTAATTTAAAGGTGAGTGCGTGACAGATATAACAGAAAACCTAACGACCGACATTATGCCGGCTCCGATTGAAAGTGAAATGCGTCAATCATACTTGGATTACGCAATGAGTGTGATTGTTTCACGGGCATTACCCGATGTGCGAGATGGGTTAAAACCCGTTCACAGACGGATTTTGTTCTCAATGAATGAAAATGGCTATGATTATAATAAGCCCTTCAGAAAATCGGCCCGTATTGTTGGGGATGTGATGGGGAAATATCATCCGCACGGGGATTCATCCATTTATGAAGCTATGGTTCGTATGGCCCAGACGTTCTCTATGCGGGTGCCACTGATTTCATCACAGGGGAACTTTGGGTCTATGGATGGGGATAAAGCGGCGGCTATGCGATATACAGAAGCACGCTTAGCCCAAACGGCCCATTGGTTATTAGAAGATATTGATAAAGATACAGTTGATTTTAGGCCAAACTATGATGAAACATGCCAAGAACCTATTGTGTTGCCAGCTAGATTTCCAAATTTGTTGGTCAATGGATCTGGAGGAATTGCCGTTGGGATGGCAACTAATATCCCCCCTCATAATTTGAAAGAAGTTTTATCTGCTTGTATAGCCCTTGTGGACAATCCTGATTTGACAGTGGATGAGTTGATGACGTATATCCCAGCTCCTGATTTCCCAACAGGTGGGGTTATTTTAGGACGCAGTGGTGTTCGTAATGCATATCAAACAGGGCGGGGTTCCATTATTATTCGAGGCCGTTGTTCTATTGAAGAAATTAAAAAGGATAAAAATGCTATTATTGTGACGGAAATCCCCTATCAGGTGAATAAAGCCGCCATGATTATGCGGATAGCCGAGTTAGTTAAAGATAAAACCATAGATGGTATTTCTGATTTACGGGATGAATCAGATCGGCAAGGGGTACGGGTTGTCATTGAGCTAAAACGTGATGCGCAACCAGAGGTAGTTTTAAATCAATTATACAAATACACACCCCTTCAATCTAGTTTTGGTGTCAATATGTTGGCGCTTGATAATGGGCGACCGATGTTGATGGATTTAAAACATGTTTTAACATCGTTTATTACGTTCCGTGAAGAAGTTGTTCGGCGTCGTATTGTCTTTGATTTGAATAAGGCACGGGATCGGGCACATGTATTGGTTGGTCTAGCAATTGCGGTGTCTAACCTAGATGCTGTTATTGAAATGATTAAGTCTTCCCCAGATCCAGGAACGGCTAAAGAACGCTTGATGACCACAAAATGGGGGGCAGGGGATGTTGAAGTCTTGATTCAAATGATTGATGAACCGGGACATGAAGTTGTCAATGGGACATACACATTATCTGAAGCGCAAGCCAAGGCCATTTTGGATTTAAAGTTAAATCGGTTAACGGGATTAGAAAGAGATAAAATTCATGCGGAAGTAAATGAATTATCAACATTAATCAAAGAATTTTTGGGAATTTTATCTTCGCGTGAAAAAATTTATGGGATTATCCGTGATGAGTTTTTGGCATTAATTGAACAATATCCAGATGACCGACGTACCAGTATTGATGATGCTGAATTTGATCAAGATATTGAAGATTTAATTCCACGCGAACAAATGGTTGTAACGGTAACTGGAACAGGGTATATCAAACGGGTGCCATTATCCACTTATCGTGCGCAACATCGTGGTGGAAAAGGGCGTTCTGGGATGAATACGCGTGAAGAAGATCAAGTAACACAGGTTTTTGTGGCCTGTACACATAACCCGCTACTTTTCTTCTCGTCACGGGGAATTGTTTACAAATTAAAAACATATAAATTACCAGAAGGGTCCCCGCAATCACTTGGAAAGGCCCTTATTAACTTATTGCCATTGCAACAAGGGGAGACCATCTCTACCATCTTAACGTTACCAGAAAAAGCCGAAGAATGCGAAGGGTTATCCGCTATGTTTGCAACGCTTACTGGAAATGTGCGTCGGAATCGCTTGACGGATTTCTATAATGTTAATGCGGCCGGAAAAATTGCTATGAAATTAGATGAAGGGGATAAATTGATAGGGGTTTCAATTTGCCGGGACGATCAAGATATCCTTTTAGCGGCAAAAGGTGGTAAATGTGTGCGTTTCCCTGTGGCAGATGTGCGTATTTTTGAATCACGGGCTTCTACTGGGGTACGTGGTATGAAATTGGCCCCAAAAGATGAAGTGATTTCAATGTCTGTTTTACGTCATGCCAAAGCAGATATTGAAAAACGGGATGCGTATTTGAAAGAAGCCGCTTCTAGGCGTCGGTTACCGGAAGATACAGAAGAACCTATTACAACGACAGCTGTTTTAACCCCGGATGAATTTGAAAAAATGGCGGCAGAAGAAGAATTTATTTTGACTTTAACAGATCGGGGGTATGGAAAACGTACCAGTGCGTATGAATATCGTATTACCGCCAGAGGAACGCAAGGGGTAACAAATATCAAAACAAATGAAGATAAACGTAAAGCCGATGTTGTTGCTTCAATGCCTGTTCCCGATAAGGCAGACATTATGTTGGTTACCGATGCGGGTAAGTTAATTCGGATAAACGTGAAAGATATTCGGATTGCAGGACGTAGTACGATGGGTGTTATTGTCTTTAGGTTAGATAAAAATGAAAAAGTCGTTTCTGCAACATGTATAGAGGCTGTGGAAGAAGATGAATCGGAAACAGTTGATGTTGTGGACGGGGAAGTATCTAACCTTCAGACGGAAGAATAAAAAAGTTTAGAAAAAAACTTGAAAAGAAAAAAAACTTTCTTAAACTGAAAGCGTTGTACGTATAACATTATGGCAGAAAAGGAGAAGATTATGCCTGAAAAGAAGAATAAAATTGCAAAAATTTTGATTTTAATTGTTGTTGCCTTATTAATTGTCTTTATTTTTAGCCAAAAGAAGACACAAGTTCAACCTGTTTACACACAACCAGAACCGGTTGCCTCACGGGCTATTCAAGTACCAGATGCGGTTCAGGATGCGGTTGATGCCACTGCAGAAGTTGCTCAGGAAGTCGCTGATGCTACCGCCAACGCTGTTGATGCAGCTGCAGATGTTGTTGCAGATACAGCTAATGAAGCAGTTCAAGTAGCAGATGAAGCTGTTAATACAACAGTTCAAGTCACTGAAGATGCTGTTAATACAGCCGTTCAAGCCGCTGATGACGCTGCTGCCGCCGCCCAAGATGCTGCACAAGCTGCTGCTGATACAGTTCAGGGAACAGTTCAAGATGTCCAAAACGTAATACCAGCGGTTCAACAATAATGCCAAGTTTTTCTATTGAAGAAACACTTGGTTCCCGAAGGATTTTTGGGATAGATGAAGCAGGACGGGGCCCATGGTGTGGCCCCGTCGTTGCTGCTTGTGTTTGTTGGCCTGATTTGAAAATGCCAGAAGAACTAAAGACGCAAATTAAAGATTCCAAAAAATTAACAGGAACTAAACGGGAAGTTTTATTTGAAAAAATAATGACTTCGGCGGTTGTTGGAATAGGGCAGGCAAGTGCCGAAGAAATTGATTGTTATAACATTTTAAATGCAACATTTATGGCAATGCATCGGGCATTAGAACAAATTACATCCCCGATAGATTACGTTTTAATTGATGGAAATAGATTGCCTAAAAATTGGGAATACCCATGCCAAGCTGTTATTAAAGGGGATGACTTGTCATTTTCTATTGCGGCCGCTTCTATTATTGCTAAGGTAACACGTGATAGAATTATGACGGATCTTTCTAAAATATATCCTGCCTATAAATGGGATAAAAACGCTGGATATGGAACAAAGGATCATATTTTGGCTTTGCAAGAATTTGGAATAACCCCTCATCACCGGCGTTCTTATGCGCCTATACAAAAGATATTACAGGAAAAAACACTTGCAATTTAAAGGTAAAAATTGTATCTATACCCTGTATAGAAGGGAGGGGTTTTATGGTTAAAAGTTATATTCTTGCAGGGAAAGGGATAGGACTAAAATGGTTCTTCCTAACCGTTATTTTGGTTTTTGGATTCAGTTTTTTTGGAATGAATTATCTAGTCAAGCAAGTTTTTTCTACCCCAGAAATGGTAACTTTTTTCCAAAAATTCCCTAATATTACAATCCAAGATAATAAGATTGTTTCCCCAAAAGATACCTATGTTAGGCAAACGGTTCCTGTTTTACCATTTTCTGCCATTATCTTAGATACAATGGATAAACAAGAAGTTAAATTGGATTTTTCGGAAGGGATTTATTTAACCCCCACGACGGCTTATGTTAAAAATGGGACGGATGTCGCTTACATGTCATATAAAGATATTTTGAAAGGGCGCACTGTAACGATTACACCGGATCTTGTTAAAACATTTGTCACCCAATTTTTAACTTTTTCTGTTGGGGGAAGTTTAGTTTTATTCTTATTGAGTACATATTTAAGTATTGGTTTTTTTAGTTACCTCTTAGTATGGATTTTTGGGCGAAAATTCCCCTTTAAAACTTGTTTGCGGGCCGGTGTTGTTGTGGCACCTTTGGTTTTACTGTTGGTGATAGGATTACTCAGTTTCCAAGTAATAGTGCCTATTAGTTGGATTATAACAGGAAGTATTATTCTTGTAACGTATTGGCTTTTTGTTAATTATGGATGGGTCAAAGCAGTACAGGGAATAGATGAAACTTTAAAAGAAATTGAGTTAAAATCCCCAGCACAAAACCCAGAAGAAAATTTTGAGGTGTTGGAGGATGTTGAGGTTAAAGAAGTACCCAAAGAACCAGTGGAGGAAAAAACTCCCGCTAAAAAACAGAAAAAAGTCTTACCGAAAAAGGGAAGTTTGAATTCTAAAAAGGGTGTGGAAAGAGGTAAAAAGGTCCCTGTAAAGAAAACATCAAAGCCCTAAAAGAAATCTTCTTAAGGTTTACGTTCTAAAAAACACGCATCCCCATAAGAAAAGAACCGATATTGTTCTTGGATGGCGTGTTTGTAAGCTGCATGCATGGTATCTATTCCCATCAAGGCACAAACAAGCATGAATAAAGTTGACCCAGATAAATGAAAGTTGGTCAGTAGGGCATCTGTTATTTTGAACTTGTATCCTGGGGTAATAAAAATCCCCGTTTCTTCCGAAAAAGGATGCACAATGCCGGTGTCATCTGCTGCGCTTTCTAATAAACGCAAAGAAGTTGTTCCCACAGGGATGATGCGTCGCCCTTGGGCTTTAAAGGTGTTAATTTTATCGGCGATTTCCTTGGAAATATAGCCATATTCTTTATGCATAATATGATCTTTAGTATCTTTAACAGTTACTGGTAAAAAAGTTCCCCCCCCAACATGTAAGGTGACAAACAACGTTTCTATCCCCTTAGCTTTTAGGCGGTTCATCAGTTCCGGTGTAAAATGAAGACCAGCTGTCGGGGCCGCGACAGCCCCTTCTTTTTTGGCATAAATGGTTTGATAGGTTTGGGCATCTTCTTTGGTTGCTCCATGGGTTCGCTTGATATAAGGGGGCAGGGGCATTGTCCCGATTTTGTGGAGGAGGGGCATTAAATCTTCTGCGGGACATAGAAAACGTAAGGGGATAGTTTTTTCATCTGATTTTTTAATAACTTGTGCTTGTAATTCCGCATTAAACGTAATAATATCCCCCGTTTTTAAACGCCGGGCATTTTTAATTAGGGTTTCCCATTCCAAGGGACCTTGTTGTTTGAACAAGGTAACTTCTATTTTAGCATCCCCTTTATAACCAAATAAACGGGCAGGGATAACTTTGGTATTATTAAAAATAAGAACGTCTGTGGGCTTTAAAAGGGTATCTAGGTCAAACATATGATGATCTTCTAAACGCCCATCCGGAAAGACCCGTAAAAGCCGAGATGTGTCCCGTGGATGTACAGGATGTTGTGCAATAAGATCCATCGGTAAATCAAAGGTAAAAATTTTTGTATCCATGAAGGGAGCTTTCGTTTTTGGTGCCCAAAAGAGGACTCGAACCTCCACACCTTGCGGTACTAGCACCTGAAGCCAGCGCGTCTACCAATTCCGCCATTTGGGCAACTTAAGAGTCAGTCTATCATTTTCCCCGTAAAAAGTCAAATTTATTTCAATGGTACTCTGTTATAGCACATCTATTTTGGAAATGTGTAATTAACTAGTTTCTTAACATTCCCCAGAGCCAGAATATAGCAAAAATGACACCGAAAATGCCCCCAAATACCCACGAGAATGCAAAAAGGAAATAAAGTAAAAGAAATGCTATTACCAGTATAAAGAACCCCTGTGAGATATAAACAGTAGCATCAGCTAATTTACCCAAGCCCTTGTATAATTTAGATACGCCCCTTAAAAGGCCATCAAATTTACCCTTTACGTATATTATCCAAAGAAGAAGAGGTATTGTTATTGCAATTGATGTTGATAGGATGGCATCCATTACACTTGTTCCATTATTTACCATACATATTCCCAGAATAATAAGAAAGATTAACCAAGGGAATATCATTTTAATTGTTGGTTTTTTATCAACGGAATATAGGTATAGGGTAGAAGATAGGATGAGTGCTGTAATAATAAACGAATATATTAAACCTTTATCCATCTTGTCACCTTCCTTTCTTTTTAGTTGCAATTGTATTAAAAGAAAATCCCCCTGATCAAGGGGGATTTTGTTAAGCTAACATCTTTTTAACCTCTGCTATGGCGGCAGGAATGGCATCTGTTTTGGTGCCACCTGCTTGGGCTAAATCCGGACGGCCCCCACCGCCAGCGCCCCCTAAAATGGCCGCTAAAGCTTTTACAATATCCACGGCACTGATGGTTAAATCCTTAGATACACCGGCCACAACCGAAACTTTGTCTTCATCTGTCACAAAGAAAACGGCCACGGTTTTTTGAGCATTTTGGCATACTTGCGCCACCATAGGTTTTAGTTCTTTGACGGGGACATCTGTTAAGGTTTGGGTCGTCAATGTAATATCCCCAATTTTTGTAGAATTTCCCGCTGTTTGGCCAGTTGCTAGCTTCTTTCTTAAATCAGACACATCTTTTTCAAGGCGTTTTTTATCACTTTGAAGTTGTTCCAATTTCGCGATTCCAGAGGCATATTCAGGGGCCTTAAGAGCACCTAAAATGGTGTGTGTAAAATTAAGGGCCTCGGTGACATACTGATAAGCGGCCCAACCAGCAACCCCTTCTATCCGGCGAATTCCGGCGGCTATCCCCGTTTCAGACAGAATTTTAAATACGCCTATTTCCCCGGTAGCACTGACATGTGTTCCGCCACATAATTCACAGGAAACAGGGGCCTTTAAATCCCCAAAAGAAACCACCCGTACTTCATCCCCGTATTTTTCATTAAATAACGCCATCGCCCCCAATTTTTTAGCGGCTTCTTGTGACATCAAGCGTGTTGTACCGGCTAAATTTTGTAGAATAAACCGGTTGACTAGGCCTTCTACGGCGGTTAGTTCTTCTTGTGTTAGTGCCTGAGGGTACATGAAGTCAAACCGGAACCGATCCGGGGCCACCCAAGACCCTTTTTGATGCACATTTTTCCCAAAAGTTTGTTGTAATGCCGCTTGCAATAGGTGGGTGCAGGAATGGTGGGCTTGAATACACCGCCGACGATCCGTATCAATAGCAAGGTGTACAGTATCCCCTAAATGAATCATACCAGACACAACAACAGCTTTATGAACAATAAGACGACCTGCCGCCTTGATTTGAGTATCTGTAATAGTTAAGGTCGCTTTTTCCGTTGTTAATGACCCCGTATCCCCAACTTGTCCCCCTTTTTCCCCATAGAAAGGCGTTTGGTTTGTTAAGACCCAAACTTCATCCCCTTCGCGGGCTTCGGAAACACTTTTATTATCTTTTACAAGGGCGTGAACCAAAGCATCAGCGGTATGCCCAGTATAACCCAAAAATTCAGTAGGTTCTTGCTTTTCGGCAATGGTGAACCAGACTTTTTCATCAGCGGTATCTCCAGATCCAACCCACGATTTTTTTGCCAGTTCTTTTTGTTGTTGCATAGCGGCTTCAAACCCTTTTTCATCAGCAACAAACCCCTTGTCGCGTAAGGCATCTTGTGTTAAATCAAATGGGAAACCATACGTATCATATAACTTAAAGGCAATTTCCCCAGGAAGTGGTTGATTTGGGGAAAGATTGGCCATTTCTGTATTTAATAACTTTAATCCCGTGGAAAGGGTTTGTAAGAAACGTTCTTCTTCAAGTTTTAAGCTTTGAGTAATAAGGGCTTCTTGTGTTTTAAGTTCTGGATAAGCAGTCCCCATCGTTTTAATTAACGTCGGGACAAGTTGGTACATAATAGGTTCTGTGGCCCCCGCTAAATGGGCATGACGCATGGCCCGCCGCATAATCCGTCTTAGAACATATCCCCGACCTTCATTGGAAGGATAAACCCCATCGGCTAACAGAAAAGAACTGGAACGAACATGATCCGCAATGACCCGTAAAGAATGTTTATGTTCCCCATGGGGATCTGTTTTTAACAGGGCCGATTCAGCCGCAATTAAATCTTTAAACATATCAATTTCAAAATTGTCATTGGTCCCATGTAAAATAGCGCTCCACCGTTCAAGACCGGCCCCGGTATCAATACACTTTTGTGGAATTTCAATCCGTTTCCCGCCTGGTAAATCTTCAAATTGATCAAACACAATATTCCAAATTTCAATAAATCTGTCCCCGTCTTCATCGGGTGACCCCGGGGGCCCGCCGGCATATTTATCCCCGTGATCATAGAAAATTTCAGAACATGGCCCACAAGGCCCTGTATCCCCCATTTGCCAGAAATTATCTTTGGTGGCAATTTTGATGATACGGTCGTCGGAAAAACCCGCTATTTTTTTCCATAGCTTGATGGCTTCTTCATCTGTATGAAAAACAGTTACAAGTAATCTGTTTTTATCAAATTCCATCTCTTTCGTTAGCATTTCCCACGCATAAAAAATAGCTTTTTCTTTAAAATAATCCCCGAACGAAAAGTTCCCTAGCATTTCAAAAAAGGTATGGTGCCGAACGGTATAGCCAACATTGTCTAAGTCATTATGTTTTCCCCCAGCCCGCACAGATTTTTGAATAGTGGCTGCCCGAGGAAAAGGTGCTTTTTCGGCCCCTGTAAAATAGTTTTTAAATTGTACCATTCCGGAATT
>Ga0310695_10015767_pt1 | contig 10017 bp, 9 predicted proteins | sample RumenRJG_04DNA_FD_203882 | JGI IMG/M metagenome (GOLD analysis project Ga0310695, IMG submission 203882) | Bovine rumen microbial communities from Lethbridge, Alberta, Canada - RJG_04 (v2) (version 2) | ecosystem: Host-associated > Mammals > Digestive system > Stomach > Rumen | place: Canada... | reverse complement strand
GCACCATGCGTGATCTCAACACGCTTCATATAACCGACTATACGCCAACATACCGCAGAACCAACTCCATCGGCCGTCGTCAGCTGATGACTCCGGATGAGGTCCTGCGTCTCCCACCAGATGATGAGCTCGTATTCATTCGCGGCCAGAAAGTCTTCCGCGCCAAGCGATTTGACTACTCCCATCATCCCGAGGCTAAAAAGCTCCGGAACTCCAAAGCCATCTTCCACGAGCCCGCATGGCGCTCGGCTCAGGATCACACCAAGCAGGAGTCCCGCCAATACTCTGCTCCCATACCCGTATATGCGAAGCCCAAGACCGAGTCCTCGCAGAAGCCGCAGCAGCAAACCACTGCAGCTCCCGCAGCCTCCGCCGTCCTCGGCCGCAAATGCGATGTGGAGAATATTATGTAAACAGGAGGACATCTTCCATGTTCAGAAAGAAAGCGACAAAGGCTTCCGAAACCGAAAAGGAGAAGAAGCCGAAGACCCATGATCCGCCCGACATATTTGAGCGTGGCGACGAGTGGCGGTATGTGCACCGCGACAACGGCGACATCCTCACGCTCAACGAAGAAGAACGCGGCCTTACGGCGGCAGAGAGCGAAAGCGTGGTTTGGAACAAGATTGTTGCAAACTACTATCAGCACAACATCCTCTCCGGCAGGCTCGCGAGCGTGGAGAAGCTTGATACGAACGCGCCCGTGTGCTCGGTTGAGTACGAAGGCGTTCTGGTTCTGATCCCCGCTCACGAGATGTTCGATGATGACTGGCCTGCGAATCAGGAACCGCCGCATGAGTTCAAAGAGCGACTCAAGGGTATGCTCGGTGCGACGGTTGAGTTCAAGCTGAGAGGCGTGGATCTCAAGCACCGCATTGTCGCAGGCAGCCGAAAGGACGCGCTGATAGAACGCCGGAGCAAGTACTACGAAACCGGGCGAGTGGTGCCGGGTATCCGGATCTCCTGCCGCGTGATCCGCGCGTCGGGGAACATCCTAACCGTGGAGGCGCTCGGCCTTGACACCATGATCCCCGCGAGGGACGTTTCGTGGCAGTGGTTCACGGACGTTGCAGACCTATACGCCCCGGGCGACCTGGTCGTAGCGAAGGTCATGGACGTGGGCTGGAACACGGAAACCAATTTGCCGACCGTTCGCCTTTCCATCAAGGAAACCTCGGAGAACCCCGACATCGCGGCGCTCAAACGCCTCATTCCCGGCTCGGTGTACTTTGCGGTCGTCACGGGCGTTGTGGATCAGTTGATTTTCCTGCGGCTCCAGACTGGAGCAAACGCCAAGACCATGTCGTATCGCATGGACACCATGCCAAGCAAGAACGACACCGTCTGTTTCCAGGTCAAAAGCGTTGATCTGGAGCGCGGGATGGCTTTCGGCATCATTACCCGCACCGTCAAACGCTTTGGAAGGTATCGGTGATCCCATGCACAGCAGTAGACTCGCTATCGAACGCCACTGCCGTGAGGTGATTCGCTCGTGTATGAACATAGTGGACAGCAGAGGCGACACCTACGTTGCCATTCACAAGGACGACGACATCCAGTGCGTCGTCCTTGTCACTATGTTTCACACATATCCGATCATGTCGGTCATCGTGGCAGACAAGATCCTGTTCTCTCAAGAGCACGAGTCGGACATGTTCAAAGCCGCAAACGAGCTCAACTCCGAGTCCGTCACTGGCTGGCATACGCTCGTGACGTCGGAAGACGGCAACACGATCTATATGTATCGTCGCTGCCTCTGGATGACGACACATCTTGAAAACGAGGAGTTCATCGAGCTCCTCTGCACGAGCATTTCCGAGTACCGAAAAGGCCGCAGGCTTTTGGCATCGCAGCCCACGGACGCGCAGCCTGCCGCGCCCGAGCCAGAAAATGAAGAAACGAGGAATCGTACATGAACAAGAGAATCCTTTCGCTGCTGCTAGTGCTGACGTTGATGTTCAGCCTCAGCATCAGCGCCAGTGCAGCCATGACGTACGTGCCTGATAACATCGTTTATCAGAACATCGATGGCAAGCAGTTGGCAATCAAGACCTACACGCTGCTCCCGGATCAGGATCCTTCCGATCTCGCGGAGCCGGACTTCGAGTTCGACGGGTTCCGATATCGCTACTCCAGCATCGTGAAAGAGGAGCTGAACTATAGCGAGCAGCACCAGCACAAGGAGCAGATAACGATCACGACCAGCTCCAAAAACCTCGAAGACATCCTCGCGAACCTCGAACCGACCATCGAATACGACGACGGTACGGCCTCGGGGACGCTTGCGCTGGACCACAGCACGCTCAAGACCGAGGCTGCGGGGTACACCGACAGCTACTACACGGTTTCCGCGACCAAGAACTATTCGGGCCTCGACCGCAACGACTCGTCGTATATCGACAGGACGGTTGTGAAGGACGGCCGCACGCTGAGCCTTAACAACGTCTCATGGGCAGTCGAGAGCACGATGCTCGTCGGCGACGATCTGATGCCGGCGACCTACTGCGCGGTTGCGACGTATACCGGCACCGCGCACACGACAAAGGCCACCGGCTATATCACCACGGCGGAGTACGTCGGAACCGTGACTGCGTCCGGCATCTCCAGTATCCGCTACACCGTTACGTTCATCGGCACGCCAATCCAGCCGCTCCCGCCCATTGAGCCGGAGAAGCCGGAAGTCCCGGCGCGCTCGATGGGCGCAGCGTCTGTGATGCCGATTCTCGGCGTCTTGATCCTGCTCGGAGCCATCGGCGCGTTGTTGTTTTTGGCGCTCACGCGTAAGAACATAACAGTTTACGAGGCAACGGGTAAAAACAACGAGTACACCAAATGCGGCAAACTCCATCTGGACGCTCGGAACCCGGAGCTTCGTATTGATCGCCTCGCGAACGCGCCACAAGGCAAGATCGCAGTGGAGATCGACGCGATGACTGCCAAGCGCCTGTTCGGCAAGACCATCAGCATCATCTACTATGAGCGCAGGTACTCGCATACTGTCGGCACCGTGAACGGCGCATACTGGTTCAAGCTCGACATCGGCGACGCGCCGGCGGAGGCACACGTTCCCCAGTCCAGCTCCGGCGTGAAGGGCATTGCCTCGTTCTGCCTGGCGCTTTGCATGCTCCTGACGCTCGCCGGCAGCGCTTATGCGGCGGACTACGACTTTGATCCTCCAGACATCACGGACTATTACAACAGCACGAACTACGAGGATCAGTACGACGCCGCTTACAACTACGGCGGGAAGAACCATGTGGACTATGACATCCCTGAGATCCAGTACGGCCTCGCACAGGAGTTCCTGGAGACGTCGTTGAGCAATCCGTATCTTCAGCCGGGCACGCAGTACGGCATCGGTCCCACGCCGGCAGCGGACGATGGGTACCCGGATGTGAGCTACGGCGCGGGCGAGCAGACCATCGAAGTGACCTACAAGCCGGCCGTGACCGCAGCTCAGCTCATGCAACAGGACAGCAGCCTCGGCACCGTGGCCATTGACCGCGTGGGCCTGAAGGCTAAGGTGTTCGAGGACACGACCTCTGCCGCTATGGCGAAGGGCGCTGGCCACTTTATCGGTTCGGGCTACTGGACGGGAAATGTGGCATTGTTCGGGCACAACAGAGGCAATGGCTGTGCGTATTTCGCGCAGCTGAAGAACGTGAGGGTCGGTGACACCGTTACCTACACGACCTGCCTCGGCACAAAGACCTACCGCGTAGAGACCGTAAACACGATCTCGTACACGGACTACTCGCCGCTCAATGAAATGGGTGATAACCGCATCACGCTCATCACCTGCATTGCTGATCAGCCCACTCTCCGCCTGTGCGTTCAGGCGGAAGAGTTCAAATAACCGAAAGAAGGAGCAGAACCATGGGAAAGCAGAACCTGTCAAGAAACAGAGAACCCAAGCAGAAACCCAACAAAACCAGAGGTACAATCGCCGTGACACTCAATATCCCGCGCGCACAGTATGACCAAGCGGTGAAGCGGGCCGAAGTCACGGCAATGACGCTAGAGGATATTTTCCTTGTGGGACTGCAATCCATTTAGCCCAAAAGAGAGAGCCTTATGACCTGATACACAGGGGGAAGCGTGAAGAGCGGCTGAAATTCTACTCAACGAGGTGACGATCATGAAAAAATCCATTCCATTTGTCTGTGGCGTTCTTGTCGGCGCGATCATGCTACCGGGCGCCTACGCTGCATCAGGCATCATGGCAGAGCGCAGCACAAATACCATCTATGTGGATGGCCAGCGCACGGAGTTGGAAGCCTACAACATCGGCGGCAACAACTATGTCAAGCTGCGCGACGTCGGCAAAGCGGTGGGCTTCAACGTGAGCTGGGACGGCAGCGCCGTCCAGATCGACAGCGACGCGCCCTATCAGGACGATACTGTGGCAGATGCAAAGGCGAGCAGCGGAATCGTGGCGCTCCCCACGGACGGGAGCAAGTACGTCCCCAAGACCGGCGACCTGATCCCCTGCGACGACGGCACATACTACGAGGTCAAGGACACGCTCCGCTGGGAGAACAACGTCTACGCCCCCGGAGGACTGCCCGAGCTGCCAGCGCCCACCTGCGACTGGAGCGCGTTCAACAGCGCGGCGCTCCCGAAGGTCGAGGTCAAGCGGTACAGCGACCAGTACGGCGACGACCTGTTCGTGCGGAACCTGTACGAAACGCGACGGATGCAGTACACGATCTACAACGCCCTCGGCAAAGAGCCGACCGCGTGGAAGGACGGCAAGCCGCTGGCGACGGTCGAGCTGACCACCCCAGCGGAGTACGAAGCCTACACCGCGAAGTTCTGGCCGTGGCGGGAGAGCGAGCTGACCGACCTCGTTCACAGCCGCCCGAATAGCCGGTACTACGTCGCAGCATTCGACTTCTATCACACCGGCAGTTTCATGTACACAAGATACTGTGTGCTTTCATTGTAAATTTAGAATCGGGAAAAGATTTCCCACATTCTGCGATCCTATCAGATGCAAAGTATCGCTAATGGTCGAGACTTGAGCAATAGCAGGCTCCAGTTCACCATGGTGTATGGTGTTGTTTCCCGCTTTTTGCGGCATCTCAGCACCGCGCTCAGGAATTCTGTAAACAACGGATGCGGCTCTTGGACACAGAACGGTATTACACGCTCATTGCAGAAGGCATGAATTTGTTAAAACCAACAAAAAAACGATATACAGAAAATGATAATACCAGTATCATGCATTGATGCGATCTATATCAGAAAAGCTTGGAGGAGATTGGTGCGATGACGGATGTAAACGGAAGATGGGCGCTGATTACAGGCGCAAGCAGAGGGATCGGACGATTGGCGGCGCTGTTTTTGGCGAAGCATGGCTGTAATCTTGTCTTGCATGGCAGAACGATCGGCCATTGCCAAGGGGTGCTGGAGGAGGTGAAAGCTCTGGGCGTGGAAGCCCGGGCGGTAGAGGCGGAATTGTCAGATTTCTCCGCGATAGAGGCTATGCTCGCTCAAATTGACAGACAGGGGACGCAGATTGACATCGTCCTCAACAACGCCGGAGTGCAGGTCGCCTATCGGGAGTCGTTTCTGGAAACGCCGATGTCCGACTATGAGCAGAGCTTTCTTGTCAATACGATGGCTCCCATGCTGATTTGCTATCATTATCTCCCCCAAATGGTGGAAAGAGGCTTTGGGAGGATCGTCAACACAACCAGCGGAATACAGTTTGAGCCGCAGCAGGCGGGGTATTCCGCAAGTAAAGCGGCGCTCAACAAGGTTACAATCGACCTTGGCACAAAGTACGAGGGGACGGACGTGCTGATCAATCTGACAGATCCCGGCTGGTGCAGAACTGACCTCGGCGGGGCGCAGGCGCCCAACACGCCGGAAAGTGCGATCCCCGGCGTGGTAGTCGGAGTGTTCATAAACGACGGGAAATGCGGTCGCTGCTTTTCGGCACAGGACTACCGCGGCCTGACGATCGACTCTGCGGTAGAAAAAGCCGAGCGCGAGTCCGTGAGTCCTTACGATAATCTGTTCGGCAGAGCATCAATCTGATATTATCGGCGGTTCTTTGATATAACATAGAACAGGAATTTAATAAAATGAACGCACCAAACGAAAGCGAGGTGCGTTCTTTTATGCAATATGGCCATTTTGACGATGCCCGCAAGGAGTATGTGATCACCACGCCCAACACGCCGTTGCCTTGGATCAACTATCTCGGCAGCGAGGATTTCTTTGGCATGATCTCCAACACGGGCGGCGGCTACGCCTTCTACCGCGACGCCAAGCTCCAACGTCTGCTCCGGTATCGCTATAACAGCGTACCCGCCGACGTCGGCGGGCGCTTCTACTACATCAAGGAGCGCGGCAAGACCGCGTGGAACCCAGCGTTCCTGCCGACCAGGACGCCGCTGGACGCCTATGAGTGCCGCCATGGGCTGGGCTACACCACTTTTTTGAGCGAGAAGGATGGGCTCGCCGCCGAACTGACGCTCTTTGTCCCCATCGGCGAGACCTGCGAGCTGCACGACCTGACGCTGACGAACCGGGGCACATTGGAAAAGCGCGTCCAAATCTACGGCTGCATGGAATGGTGCCTGTGGAATGCCGTGGACGATGCGCAGAACTACCAGCGCAACCTGAACATCGCGGAGAGCGAGGTCGAACCTTCGACCATCTATCATGTGACGGAGTACCGCGAGCGCCGCAATCACTATGCCTACTATGGCGTCAACGCGGAAACTAGCGGATTCGATACCGACCGGAACACCTTCCTCGGGCATATGGGCGATTGGAGCGCTCCGCGAGCGGTTGCGGAGGAAACCTCCTATGCCTCACACATCACCGGCTGGTATCCGATCGCGTGTCATCGGCTCGATGTGACGCTTGCACCGGGCGAGAGCGTCCGCGCCTGTTTTGTTCTGGGTTACGGCGAGAACCCAAAGGATGCGAAATGGGACGCGGATGGACGTGTCAGAAAGGACACGGCACGGCGGGTTCTTGCCAAGTTCGCGGACAGCGCCGCTGTCGACGCGGCGCGTGCGGAGCTTGCCGCCTACTGGGACCGTCTGCTGTCCTCGTACCGGCTTGTGTCCCCAAACGAAAAGCTCAACCGCATGGCAAATATATGGCACCAATATCAGTGCATGGTCACCTTCAACATGAGCCGCAGCGCGTCCTATTACGAGACCGGCACGGGGCGCGGCATGGGCTTCCGCGATTCCTGTCAGGATCTGTTCGGCTTTGTCCACATGGTTCCCGAACGGGCACGGGAGCGCATCATTGACATTGCGTCCATCCAGTTCGCGGACGGCTCGACCTACCACCAGTACCAGCCGCTGACCAAGCGTGGGAACGCCGACATCGGTTCAGGCTTCAACGACGACCCGCTCTGGCTTGTCGCGGCGGCCGTCTGCTATATCAAAGAGACCGGCGACTTCGCTGTTTTGGAGCATCCCACGCCGTTTAACAACAAACCCGGCAGCGAAGCGCCGCTGCTGGAGCATCTGCGGCGGAGCGTCGGTTATATCCGGAGCCACCTTGGCCCTCACGGCCTTCCTCTGATCGGACGCGCCGACTGGAACGACTGCCTGAACCTCAACTGCTTTTCCGAGACATCGGGGGAAAGCTTTCAGACCAGCGGTCCGTCTGAAGGCCCCGTTGCGGAATCGGTGTTCATTGCGGCGATGTACGTCAAGTACGCGGCCGAATACGCGGAGCTGTTGGAGCAGGTCGGGTATGAGGCGGAGTCGGTTTCCGTCCGCCTGTCCGTGCAGGAGATGGAACGCGCGGTATTGAAGCACGGCTGGGACGGCGCATGGTTCCGCAGAGCATACGACGCCTTTGGCGATCCGGTCGGAAGCAAAGAATGTGACGAGGGCCGGATTTTCATTGAGCCGCAGGGCTTCTGCGTTATGGCGGGCATCGGGGTGGAGACGGGCGAAGCAAAGAAAGCGCTTGACTCGACGAGGGAGCATCTGCTGGGCGAATACGGCGTAGAGCTGCTGGTGCCCTGCTACACAAGGTACCGCAAAGAGCTTGGTGAAATCAGCTCTTATCCGCCCGGTTTTAAGGAAAACGGCTCCGTGTTCTGTCACAACAACCCGTGGATCGTATGCGCGGAAGCCGTGATCGGCAGAGGGAACGAGGCGTTTGATGTTTACAAGCGTATCTGCCCCGCCTATCTGGAGGACAAGAGCGACGTTCACGAAACCGAGCCGTATTGCTACTCTCAAACCGTAACCGGACGCGCCTCCGGCAATCCGGGACACGCGAAGAACAGCTGGCTGACAGGAACGGCGTCCTGGTCGTTCGTGTCCCTCTCTCAGGCAATCCTCGGCGTTAAACCGGACTACGACGGACTGCGCGTCGAGCCCTGTCTGCCGGATGAGCTGGATGAGTACACGGTGGAGCGGAGGTTCCGCGGCTGCCTGTACCGCATCCATGTGAAGAAAACCGGCGAGCAGTCGCTCACGGTGGATGGCAAAAGGGCTGATCGCATTCCACTGCAAGACAGGGAGACCGTGACGGTCGAAGTGACCGTGTAAAAGGAGGGCGTGATGGTGAAGCTGCTGGGGCCCCGCAATCCCGTGATCCGCTTTTTGACCCGTGTGTGCGACCTGATGATCCTCAATATCATTTTGACTGTTCTCTGCATTACTGTCGTCCTGTCAGGTACGGCGCTCACTTCGCTTTATACGCTGACGCTCAAAATGGTGCGCGGTAAGGAGGGCGAGATCACAAAAACATATTTCCGGGCTCTGCGCGAAAACTTTACGCCCTCGGTACCGGCGACGGTTTTGCTGTTTGCGGATCTGACGCTGCTGGCGTTTCTGCGCTATGCGCTCTATGCCGATGTGTTGTTGATTTCTCCCTACGCGTTCATTCTGCTTTGCATCGCCGCGCTTCTGCTGACGGCGTGGCTCGCATGGCTGTTCCCGCTGCTGGCGCGTTTTGACAATTCCTTCCGCGCTCACGCGGGCAACGCGGCGAGGCTGGCGCTGGCGCACCTGCCGGTCACCTTCCTGCTGACGCTGATCGATCTGGCGCCGCTTCTGTCTGTCATGGCGCTGCCCCGCGCCATCGGAGAACTGGCTGCCTTTTGGACGCTGTTCGGTATCGCTGCCGGCGCGTATGTGAACTCGTTTTATTTGCGGCGGGTATTTGATGGGGAGTGACGAAAATGAAAGAAAGAGAACGCCTTTCCTATGACGGATACACGCTTGCTTTTGCAGATGACTTTGACGGTGCGGAGCTGAATCGGAACGACTGGAGCGTCGAGCTGCACGAGCCCGGCTGGGTCAACGAGGAGTGGCAGCGGTATGTCGACTCGCCGGAAAACATCCGGCTTGCGGACGGAAAGCTGATGCTGCTTCCGGTCAAACGCACGGAGGCAGACGGAAGCGTGAGCTACACTTCGGGACGTGTTTCCACGCAGGGCAAGCGTGAGTTTACCTATGGCATTTTCGAGGTACGGGCAAAGGTTCCGCGCGGCAAAGGCTATCTGCCCGCTTTCTGGCTGATGACGGGAGACGAACTTGTCTATGAGCCGTGGCCTGTCTGCGGCGAGATCGACATCATGGAGGTACTCGGCCACCGGACGGACACGGCATACGGCACGATCCACTACGGCCTGCCGCACAAGCAGAACCAGGGCATAATGACGCTAAAGCGCGGCGATTTTGCCGAAGAATATCACACCTTCGCACTCAAATGGGAGCCGGGACGTCTGCGCTGGTATGTAGACGGCGGTCTTTACCATGAAGCACGAACGTGGTTTTCGCATGGCCGGAACGGAACCGACCATCCGTTTCCCGCCCCGTTTGACCATAATATGTATCTCATTCTGAATCTGGCGATCGGCGGAAATTGGGTAGGCTATCCGGACGAAACAACTGATTTTGAACACGCGGCATACGCCGTGGACTATGTAAAAGTATATCAAAAAAGCGAGGTGAAGTGAGTGGACAGGATTCGATTTTTGGACGATGAGGGGACGTTTGCCCTTCGGAATCCGGAGGAAAT